>Ga0210386_10001861_pt1 | contig 18389 bp, 21 predicted proteins | sample IncBWH32OmetaG_FD_160091 | JGI IMG/M metagenome (GOLD analysis project Ga0210386, IMG submission 160091) | Forest soil microbial communities from Barre Woods Harvard Forest LTER site, Petersham, Massachusetts, United States - Inc-BW-H-32-O ... | reverse complement strand
TGGATGATGTCGTGAAGTCCTACCCGTCTTGCCAGCTCCAGGTAGTGCTGGACAACCTCAACATCCACAAAAACGAAGCGGCCAAACAATGGCTTCTGTGTCACGCGCGCGCGTTCATTTTCACTTCCCTCCCACGCACCCCTCCTGGATGAACAGGATCGAATGTTTTTTCAGCCTTCTCACCCGGCAGGCACGGACGCAGAGCGTGCCACCTTCCAAGAAAGACCTGAAGGATTTTCTGCTTCGTTATTTGAAAAAGTACAGCGAGAATCCCACGCCGTTCACCTGGACCAAAGGGCCGGATCAATTGCAACGAATCATCGAAGCGACGAAAGAGTACCAGGCCGCTCATCCCAAACAGCCTAAACAGCGCAAGGCCAAGAACGATCATCAAAAGAACTAACTGCACGATGTACTAGTCCTCTTGTGGGGCTAAATGTCTCTTAGCGAACGCTTCCGCGCTTGGCCAATCAGGGGACACATAGAGCGGTTTCGGGCGGCCCCCGGTCTCCTCGACGACAACGAAGAACGAGAGCACGTTTCCATCCTCGCGTGCCTCCTTCTCAACTTCTTCCCATACCAGATCGCCAACCGGCTCCGTCAATTCGTACCTGCCTTCGAGGTCAAGCGAGTTGCAGAGAAACGAGAGGGCATCCTGGTCCATCTCGTCAAAACACGAGCGAGCATACGACGCGTCGTACGTCTTGAGCACTTGCACCCGCTTGGATCCCGTCCGTTCGTCGAAGTAGATCGTTTGCTGTGGCATCGTGGTTATCCCATTCTAGGCAGCCAGTACGTTGTATATCCTCTGCCGGGTCACGCCGAATTCTCGCGCCAGTGCAGCCTTATTTTTCACCAGTCGCTGCCCGATCACGAATCACCTGTACCTGGATGACCGTCATGGTGGACTTCCGGCCACGATACTTGCCAGCTTCCTTCGCCTTCGCAATGCCATCCCGCTGACGTTCACGAATCATCGCATGTTGAACTCTGCTACACCAACCTACGCGCACTTCCGCAGTTCTACCGGTGACTGGTGTCATAGTGCTGTTTGAGAAGATCCTGGCCGAAGTCGCCGGTCAAGTCGCGCCAGACGGAGTGGATGTGATTGGGTCATCCTGTGTGTCATCCAATTCAATGAGGAACGAAGGCGTTTGAATGCGGTAGTAGTGAGGGTCGTCACGGTTGATTCCCCCCGACCATGCGAAGTAGATGTTCCGTCCAGACTTATTAATCTGGGCTATCCGCTTTTCGGCGAGTTGGTCGGGGACATTGCTGGCATATTCTTCCATGGGCGCCATGAGCGCATCGAACTGCCTGGCATTCATCGTGGAAGCAGATAGGCCGGATGGCTGGCCCTGAAGAGCCGCCTTGCGGCTGGCACGGGTCAGGATTTCCGGGTAGGCGGTCGGGGCTACGACGGCGATCTTCTGCTGGTGTTCGTCCAAAGCATGGATTAGTTCGAATCCAAGGTCATCCTCTCCGGCCAGGGTACGCAGGCCCTTGCTTGGCCCCTCCTGAATCTGTGTGGGATTGGCACCGAAGAAGCTTGGGCAGTCAACAATCTCGCCGTTTACCACGGTGTAGTTCTGGCTCAAATGGTGGCCTTCGACGCGGTAGCCCCATGTGCTAGTGTCGGAGGGACTGCCGAACACCGAGAAGTAGTAGTTCTCCGGATTGCGGACCTCGCCGCTATCGTTCTCTATGATCTTGAGGACCTCTTCCAGGCTCATAATCGTCACCGCTTTGATGTACCCGGTTTGGCTCAATCCGGCTGCAAGAAGAGCGCTGGCGAGATGCTTCTGATAAGGTGTCATCTCGCGCAGCCGCACGCCCCTGCGCTCCCTCGGAATGTAGTGCCAATTCAAGCGCTCATCGGTATCGAACCGAAAGGTCGCTTTGGCACGCCGTTGGGCATCAAGCCCCGGCGAGAAACCGATTGGCGCACTCGGTCATGAGTGAAGCCGCTGGAGCATGATGAGAATGGATGCTATCGGCGTGGCTAGCGCCTTGGCCGAGCACACCCACACCCACGAGCGCGGCGGACGACCCGAGAAACGATCGTCGGTTCATGCAGAAGAATTTCTCCCCGCGCGTCTGTTTTGTCAACCGGAGGTCAGGTACCATGCGTTCAAATCCGGTTCGTGTCACGGATCCAGCGGCCGATTGTCCCAGATCCTCATCTATTACTTCGATCTCACCCCACCCCAGCTCACCCCACCCCAGTTGCTGCAATCGCAATTCCATCGCATACTGCAGCTTCTGGCTCTCCAAGTTGTGCATCACCTGGTAGGCCGACGACTGGCGAACATAAAGAATGGCCTTGCGTTGCAAATGCTGGGTGCGGATCTTCTCACTCATCGCCCGCCTCCGGTTGTCCGCTGCTGCACAGAGACCGCTTCGATAGATGCTCGTTCAGCATCCGGGCCAACAGGCGGACCATTTTCCGATGTATTTCCACTGGCACCCGCGGCAGTTCTGTCGGGGGGTGGAACAGCTCGTCTTGACGGGATATGGTTCGTGATCGTATGTGCATCGGCATCTCCTGACTGCTGGAAAGATGCTGCGCTTCGATCGTGGCCGATTCAACGGAAACCGACTCTGTTTTCAATAGATCCTTCAACACAAACAAGGCAGCACTGCTTACTTGAGCTAAGCTGTCCTGGTTCATCTTGCTGCAGCAAACAGAATCGAACATCCATGCCGGAATCTCCAGTGCCGCAGCTCTACTCAACTCCTCTCGCACACATCGCAGAAATGAACCTCTGTTTCGTGGCGCTTCGCACTGAACCAGCACGCGTTGCCCATACCACGGGTGCCACGGTATAGGACTTCTCGTGTATCAGTTTTATGGGTGTCTTGTACCCCGGTTGTACAACAGTGTCAGACCTCACTCCTCGTTGGGATATAAACCCCCAGCACCGGAGGCATGGCTGACTTCAACCAATAAGGGGCATGGAGAAGTGGAAACCGCTACGCGCTTCCCACTTCTCCACACCCCCGACGGCGGCTATCTGAACTCAGAGGTAATCGCGCTGCACTAACTTATCTCTGGTATAAAACATCGGGCAGACCACATGGCCCGTGGCATCTCTGAACTCCCGCGGTGTTTTGTATCCCAGCGAGCTGTGCGGACGCTCGCAGTTATTTCGTTTTATCTCATTTCCCGCTTGACAACCATGTACCCTACGGGTTAGGAGTATGTCCGGGCTTACATTCATTCGAAAGCTATAGACGTTTGTGGCAACGGGGCCGCCCGCATTTGGGCTTACATTTATTCGAAAGCTATAGAGGTTTGTCGCAACGGGTCCGCCTGCATTTCAAACATAGTTGTCAGCACAAGCACGGGATTGGGAGAAAGACCCGGTTATGATTGCTGAGAGCGAGATCTATCGCGGATTTTCGTGTCCACAGGCCGGGCTGGACGACGAATTTTTGGAACTTGTGGTCACGGAACATGCACACCAGACCGTCCAGAAATTCATCGAATGCTTTAAGGGCCGCATGGAACTTCAGGGCGAGGGGTTGGGATCTGTACTCAGCAATTGGCTGCAATGCGAAGATACCTTCGAGACCGTCTGGAATGCGGCATTTGGTGAGGTGTTTGCGGCTGTGTTTCGGAATGGCGCAGACGATATAGAGCGACGTGCAGCTGTGGCGGCGTTGCGCCTCCATGAGCGCGGCCACCTAGGTGAGTGGGAACTTCAACTCTCTAAACCTGTTCGTTTTCGATTCGACCGGTGGTTGCTGCCTCCCGCCGATGCCATGCAGGTTTCGGCGACGGCGCGATCGGTTACGCTTAACGTACGGACGGAGAACGCATGGCGAAAGAGCACTTTTCGGCAGAGCGAAAATGGCTGGGAAACAACCAACGCGGAAGCCATGCCAGTGCTAATTCGGCCGGGAATCCGATGGACTATATTGGCCGCCGAGTCCCTTGCACCCTCATCGGCCGCACTGCTCCAGATGGAAGTTTTTGATTCCAGCGATGCCGACGTGGACACGCAGCCGGAGTTGCTGTTGCGGACATGTGATGCCGCTGTGAGCCTTATCGCTGAATTTGCAAACATTTATCTGGCATGGGTTAGCAGGGTGCTTAGAGACCTGATCCCGCTGCGAGCGAAGCCCGGCATTTTCACCAGCGGCAGCACAGACCTCTCGCCAGGAGTGATGTGCGTTTCGAATCAGGAGCATCCCTGGGCCCTCGCTGATGTGCTCGTGCATGAAGCGACGCACCAGTATCTCTATATCGCCAGGAGGTTGGGGAAGATGGACGATGGGAAGGACGAGACTCTTTACTTTTCGCCCTTTCGCAACACGGGTAGGCCCATCTATAACATCCTCATCACCTATCATGCATTTGCGAATGTCTTGCTCTTTTACCGGACCGTTCTGGGGCACGGCCTGCCGGCCGATGAAGTCTCTGCACTGACGGTGGAGAAACGCGTACAAGAACTCGAAGAGAAGCTGCAACCTTTGGAGCAGGCGCTTGAATCCACAACGTCGCTTACTCCGCTCGGCCTCGCATTGTGGGAGCCCCTGCGGGGGCAACTTCAGGCTTGATTGGCGCGCAGAAGGTGCTGCGCCCGGATGTCTTCAACGGCGATTAGGAATCGCCTTCACCAGATTGCAGTTGACGGGCGGGTTGGAGGCGCGGACATCGTTGACCAGTGCCACCGGGGAGACGTTGCCTGAACAATATCTTCATTGAGCGGCTGTGGCGCTCAATAAAGTAAAAAGGGATGTACCTGGAGAGATAGTTAATTGAAATCAAGCTGTACTCAGAAGTGCAAAAAACCGTTAAGGAGAACCAAATGGCCGAGCATACACCGGAAGTAAAGACCACCGATAATTTACCTGCATCCGTGCCTGCGGAAGCGAAGAAGAAAATCCACGAAAAACTGAAAGGACTTGTGGAACAAGAACTTTCGAAAGAAAGTCACACGCTTGGCACTGCGCCAGGCAGACCTGCAATTCATGGCTCGATCTCATGGGATAAAGCATTGGAAAAATGATCCAACTAGCGCACGACCGGTAAGCCGATCGGTAGCACGGTTGATCGTAGCCCACGCTCGGCCTTATCCACTGTTGTTCGCAGTGGCAGGCACCGATCGTGGGCTACGCCAGCCTGCCGGAGTGGCGCTGGCTTTTGGTGCTGCGGTGGGGGTATGCCGGTCCATGTTCGCTACGCGCCGGGGCGGAACCGTGTACCGAGCACGAAATATTGGTTGAGCACATTCCGTCGGTGAAAGTTAGCGGCCTGCGGTCGGCACGCTGGAAATTGGCATAGCACCCCGGGAAGACTCTCGGAACCACGGAGTCTCAGGAGGTGTGTTTTTGGGCAAGTTATCAAGTTGGGCCCCACTGGCCGGAAACGAGAGAACCCCCGAACATGATACCGGATACCACGATCTACCAACTGCACTTTAAGGTTGCGTCACGTTGCAATCTGAATTGCTCGTATTGCTATATCTACAACAAAGGAGATTCGACGTGGAAGCACCGGCCGGCCATCATGTCGGACGAGGTTTTTGAAGCGGCGCTGGAGCGGATGCGCGCGCACTCCAACCGCACTCGACAGAAATTGTTGCTCGTGGGGTTTCACGGCGGCGAGCCCTGCCTGGTTGGCGCTCGGCGTTTTGATGCATGGTGTAGGAGGGCCCGCGAAGTTCTGCACGATATCGAGGACCTTCCTATATGTATTCAAACCAATGGAACTTTGATTGATGAAGCCTGGGCTGAGGTGTTTCAGAGAAATAAGGTTAATGTTGGCGTCAGCGTGGATGGACCGCGGGAGGTGAATGACCTCTTGCGGGTCGACCATCAGGGCCGAGGTTCGTACGATGAAGTAGCGCGGGGACTGAAGGTATTGCGAGACGCCCATATTCACTTTAGCCTTCTTTGCGTCATCCCGCTAGGGGCTGATCCACTGGCCGTACACCGTCATTTCGTGACAACGCTAGGCTGCACAGAGTTCACCTACCTGCTGCCGCTCTTTACACACGACACGATTGCTCCTATTCAAAAGCGTTATGGACCTACGCCATGCGCGGATTTTCTGATTCCGATTTTTGATGAGTGGTGGTTCAACAACACGACGGATGTAATGGTGGGTAATTTCCGAAATATGATACGGATCATTCTGGGTGGCAGAAGTCAGATGGAAACAATCGGAAACACTCCACCTTCCTACGTGTTTGTGCAAACCGATGGTGAGATGGAAGGCATGGACACTCTGCGCATCTGCAAGGACGGGATGGCCAAGATGAATCTGAACGTCCTGGATACGGGGTTCGAAGCGCTGCTCCAGGCCGATAGCATGCACAGGACGGCTATCTTTCAAGGGATGCCGCTGCCAACGGGTTGCCGCACTTGCCCCGAGCGCGCCAACTGCGCCGGCGGCTTTGTACCCCATCGCTACTCCAGCTCGCGCGGTTTTGATAATCCCAGCGTGTGGTGTGCCGACTTGTTAAAGATTTTCGCACATATCCGCGGTCGGCTTGGTGTCACGGCGGAAGAGACATCTGCCCGGCGGCAGATGCTGGAGGCCGGCGCTATGGCTGATTCGTGGAGGGGCGGTTGGGAAGCCGCAGCGTCATAGACACGACTGCCGGCTGCACACATCCGAACGTCTGAGTGGAGATTGAGTATGGAAAATAATTTGGTCCCGCCGCACCCGTCCGTTGCCGGTTGCCGCGTCGCGATGGTTTGTATGCCGTTTGCTTCAGCACAGCGGCCGTCGATTCAGATCGGCCTGATCACGGCAGTTGCCGAGCAGGCGGGGTTCGAGGTCGACGTGCATCATTTCAACCTCGACTTGGCGGCACAACTCTCTCCTGCTCTGTATGAACACTTCTGCGAATGCTTCGGGCATCGTGGGCACTTCACCGGTGAATGGGTGTTTGCGCCCGCCGCATTTCGGTCGTCGGCGCCCAGCGACGAGGTGAGTTACTTCCGCGCCTTTCCCGAGGAACTTGCATGGGTAAGAAATTTGGGCAAGGATGAGGCGTTTATCGTCGACTTGCGACAGCGTGTTCTGCCAAGTTTCATTGAGAACTGCCTGACAGCGGTGGACTGGAGCCGCTATCGGGTCGTGGGCTTCAGCTCGGTATTCCAGCAAAACGTGGCCTGCCTGGCTTTAGCGCGGCGGATCAAGGAATGCCATCCCAACGTAGCTATTGTCTTTGGCGGAGCGAATATGGAAGGGGACATGGGCCGCGAATATGCGCGCGCATTTCCTTTTCTGGACTACATCGTTTCCGGCGAGGGCGATCACACGTTTCCGGCACTACTGCACACTCTGGTGGAGAATGGTCACGCCGCCACGTTTCCGGCATTACCGCACACTCTGGCTGAGAATGGTCACGCCGTCACGTTTCCGACACTACTGCACACTCTGGCGGAGAATGGTCACGCCGCCCCGTTACCGGGGGTGGTTGTGCTTGCCTCCAATGGTGTTGTTACCGGAAGCCAAGCGGCGCCGGTCAAAGACCTGGATGCGTCACCCGTACCAAATTATCGCTCTTACTTTGAACGTTCGATTCAGTTGGGTTTGTTACCGCACTATAAGGCAGGCTGGGTGATACCCTTCGAGAGTGCACGAGGATGTTGGTGGGGCGAAAAATCTCATTGCACCTTTTGTGGGTTGAACGGTTTAGGAATGGCGTTTCGCGCGAAGAGCCCACAACGCGTCCTGGGGGAGTTGTCGGAGCTGGCGCGCAGGCACGACATCTGCTCGTTCCAATCGGTTGATAATATCCTCGATCTTCATTACATCGAGAACCTCTTTGGAAAAGTCGAAGAAGCCAAACTCGACTACCGGTTCTTCTATGAAGTGAAAGTTAATCTCACCCGTTCCCAAATCAAGGCCCTTTACCGCGGCGGCATGCGTAACATTCAACCTGGGATCGAAAGCATGAGTACCCACATTCTTCATCTGATGCGAAAAGGGTGCACGATGCTGCAAAACGTCCGCTTCTTGAAATGGTGCCTCTACTACGGAATAAGCGTGGGCTGGAATTTACTGTCAGGTTTCCCGGGAGAGACCGAAGCCGATTATCAAAAACAGAATGAGGTCCTGCGATGCATCGAGCATCTTGAGCCACCGACTGCCTGCTCCAGAATCTGGCTCGAACGCTTCTCACCGTATTACACGGACCGGCAAACGTTCCCAGTTTTCAATGTTCGACCTCAAGCCAGCTACTATTATGTATACCCAGAGCACGTCAACCTCGACCGAGCCGCCTATTTTTTTGACTACGATATGGGCGATACACTTGGAGCTGGGGCGTACGCCGAGGTGGAAACTCTTGTTACCCAATGGCAAAAATCCTGGCAATCGGATCACAGACATAGCTTAACCTATCGACGTACTGCTGACGGCGTATTGGTTGATTACAACTGGGGGCCGCAGCGGCAGGGCACATACACTCTATATGGTGCGCTCGGCCTAATCTATGAATCCTGCATCGAGACGATGCACCCGGTAGACCACGTTGTGAGATGCTTGCGGGAATCGCCTGAAGCTTATGAATTCTCGCACGAGGAAGTCGGGGAGGCGATGGATGAGTTCTGTCGCGGGCGTCTGATGTGTAGTGAAGATGGCAAATACCTCAGCCTAGCCATTCCGTCGAATCCCAATTGGTGAGAGAAATCTTGAGCGCAATGGCGCTTTGAAAGCCAGACAACATGGTTGTGAAACCCATTTCCGGCGAGGCGAAAGCGAGAGTGCGCGAGGCTCTATGGAGGGTGGTGCAGGAAGAACTTGACGCACAGACACCAATTTGTAATCCAGAGAGAACAAAACCAGCGATCGTCGGTTCGTGGAGCATGCTCACCAGCGACAGCGGCGTTTGGGACGTTGGTGCGCACCCCAGCCCCGAGTTGTATCGGCAGATTCGTGGACGTTTGAGCGACACGAATGTTAAGGAGCTTCTCCTAGCCGCTGCGGGCGTGAAGGTTTCACGACTCTCCGTTTCGGATGCGGGGCTTCAGTTTTTGCGTTGCCTAGCTGACCAGCATGGGTTTTTCTTACTTGCCAGCGAGCAACGGTATCTGCCCCTCCCCGACGTGGGCAAAGGCTTCTGTAACGCCTTTGAACGGGTAACTGATCCCGACAAGACCGGAGCTTTACGGAACGTCTATATCGCCTCCGACAAAAGTCTTGTCGAGTCGGCCAAGTTACTGGAAGAAGCGGTCGACGACGAGCTCTTTGGAGCTCTACTCGGCATCCCGCACTGCTGCCGCGATGCGTACGAACGGTTCCTACCTATAGCCGGTACCAAACAATTGGACTTGGTACCACTGGTTTTGGAAAATACTCCTGGCCCAGTGTCCTATGACTCATGGCTGAATTACCCGGCAGTTTACTTTGGTCGGAGCTTGCTGAGCTTCTTTCCGTGTACATTCCGGTGCACTGCAGCTGGCGCGGTCGCCAGGCGCACGTATCGCATGCTAGCGGAATGCGACGAGGCTTGGGCCGTCTCATTTCTCGATCTGCAGCGCTCTAACATTCTTTATACTGAATACCAGGGTGTGCACCTATTCCGGCAGCCGTTAATCAATGGCTGGATTCGTTACGGACCGGACGACTTCATTTCAACTGAGCCGACGGAGCTGGCCGCTCTCATTCGGCGAGGTGACCGACTGGAGGTCTGCGGGAAGCGCTTAGCAAATATCTATTCCGGAGCCGAACGGATCGCTATCCTACAGGGCGAAGACATAGGTGTGTGCGTGTTCTTTGAGATTTCTCAAGATTGAGAATCATCGCTTCGCGCGATGAGCTTTCGGGCGGCTTTTTCCATGGCTTGCCTCAGATCGTTGGCCCCTTGGACATCGTACCGGTTACGTCAGGGAGTCGAAGAAAAGCCTGAGACCTTGCAGTCCGGTCCTTTTAGTTTCGCCAGTGCGATTACCCAGCGAGGAATTGGAGTTATGCCTTCAGACCTAAAGCCAGTTGTGGGCAGTCAGCGCACTCCCTTGCGTAATGCCAAGGCGGTGGGAAAGGTCGACCTGAAACAGCACATTGAGGTGAGCGTGCGGGTGCGTTCGCGCAGCGCGGACGCCGAGCGGGATGCCCGTATTAGGGAGACGAACTCCAAGAACCCGAGCGAGCGAATTTATCTAAGCCGAGAAGATCTGGCTGCCCACCGGGGCGCCGATCCTGAGGACTTGGCCAAAATTGACGCCTTTGCCCACGCCCATCATCTCACTGTTATAGAAACCAGCATTCCCAAGCGCACGGTTCGGCTGGCAGGGACGGCAGACGACCTTAGCCATGCGTTTGGTGTGCAACTGCGGATGTACAAGTCCAAAGAAGTCTTTTATCGCGGCCGCACCGGGCCGGTCTATGTGCCAAGCGGACTTGCCAAAGTTGTCGAAGGTGTTTTCGGGCTGGATAACCGACCCGTCGCTAGACCTCAGTATCGACACCCCTTTGTCACGGCGCGCAGCAAGCGTGAAAAGACGAGGGTACAAGGCAGACATTTGGGCAGCCGGAAGGCAGGGAGCACGTTCGGCGTGCCGGAAGTGGCAAAGCTTTACAATTTTCCCTCCCATCTCGACGGCACAGGGCAGTGCATTGCCCTCATCGAGCTGAACGGCATCGATCAGCATGGAAAAATCACAGGCACAGGGTATACAGTTGCTGATCTGAAAGCTTTCTTCAAAAAAATAGGCAGGCCCATGCCAGACATCTTGCCAATCGGCGTTGACGGTGGGGCCAACACGCCAGGCTCAGATCAGAGTGGCGATTCCGAAGTGACGGTCGACATCGACGTAGTGGGGGCGATTGCGCCCAGGGCGAAGGTCGCAGTCTATTTCGCACCTGATACCGACGCCGGCTTCATCGATGCCGTTAGCACGGCATTGCACGACACAGTACGGCAGCCGTCCGTCATCTCGATCAGTTGGGGTAGCCCGGAGGACGGCGCTACAGATCAATTCCTCAAAGGCCTGAACGAAGTTTTCCAGGACGCGGCCGCGATGGGTGTGACCGTATGCTGCGAGACGGGGGACTACGGCTCCTCGGACGAGGACGCTCAGTCGCGCGACGGCCAGCCGCACGTCGAATTCCCAGCGAGCAGCCCCTTTGTCTTGGCCTGTGGCGGGACAAGACTCGTCGTCTCGGGCAAGACGATCCGTAGCGAGGTGGTGTGGAACGAAGGCGACAGCGGCGGAGCTGGTGGTGGCGGCGTCAGCAATAAATTTTCCCGACCGCCGTATCAGGCCACCACAAAGATTCCATTGTCACCCCAAGGCAAAAGGGGGCGCGGCCTGCCCGACGTAGCCGGAAATGCCACGGGTTACCGAATGATATCGGGGGGAAAGGAAATCCCCGTTAGCGGCACTAGCGCCGTGGCACCGCTCTGGGCAGGGCTGATTGCGCTGATTAACCAGAGCCTGATCGAAAAAGGAGGCAATACGGTGGGTTTTCTGAACCCACTGATTTACGGTCTGGCGGGTAGCGGAGCGTTCAAAGACATCGTGGAAGGGAACAACGATATCGACGGTAAGCTCAAGAAGTATTCCGCCACGGTAGGATGGGATGCGTGCACGGGACTTGGCTCACCTCATGGCATGCAACTGCTGCAGGCGTTGGAGCCCGGAACCCACGAAAGCGCGCTAAAGGTTAAGAAATAGGCCGGAATATCCACTATGAAGAAAGTGCGATCAATCATAATCGTGGGCGGTGGCTCCTCAGGTTGGATGACTGCTGCCTATTTGAGCCACACTCTGGTTGGCACCGAAATAACGCTCATCGAATCCAACAATGTCCCCAGGATCGGCGTGGGTGAAGCTACAACACCGTCGTTGAGCCGCCTAATGAAGCGTCTCAGGTTTCCCCAATGGGAATCGTGGCTTCCTGAGTGTGACGGTACAATCAAGACAGGCATTCGTTTTGAGAACTGGTACGAAAAGAGCGACATGTACTGGCACCCGTTCGAAGCTCTTGACTACGTGGATGATCATCACCATACTGGCCACTGTTGGCTCAATTTTCGGAATCAGGGAGACCCCAGATTTCAACAGCGAAGCTCCTTTTACAACTCATTCTTTGTTTCGACCCTGCTTAATTGCGGAGAGAATAAAGGTCCGGTCACCGCATCCTATGCGTTCCACTTCAACGCCGATTTGTTTGGGGAGTTCCTTCGCAAAGCGTGCCCAGATGTTCGCCACATTCTCGATGACGTCATAGACGTTAAGCTTGCCGAAGATGGCGACATAGCCGAGTTAGTTACGGCCGAACACGGTTCGGTGAAGGGCGATCTCTTTATTGACAGCACGGGGTTCAGGAGAACGCTGATTCGACGTGTCGACCCGCTTCAGCGCTTCCAGTCCTATGCGGCCTGCCTGTTTTGCGATCGGGCGGTAGTACTCAGGCTTCCTTATCAGTCGGACGATTCCAAATCGCACGAGATGCACCCGTACGTGCGAGCCTCCGCCGAGTCCGCGGGATGGATTTGGACGATTCCTCTGTATAGCCGAATAAGCTCTGGTTACGTTTACTCGAGTGCATTTATGTCCGATGATGAGGCTGAGAACGAGCTGCGGCGCTATTGGAGGCACCAGCGGACCAAGGATGCAGTTGCACTGAAGGTTCGATTTGAAAGCGGCAAGTTAGACAGTATTTGGGTGAAAAACTGCGTTGCGATAGGTCTTTCCGGTGGTTTTGTCGAACCATTGGAATCAACGGGCCTGGTAATCACGCAGGTGGAACTTGAGATACTCGCTTCAGTACTTGACGCGCGCTACTATGACGAGTTTGGGATCCGCCGCTTCAACATGCATATGCAAAAGATTTGTGATGACATTAAACAGTTCATCGTCGCGCACTATTGCCTGACGAAGCGAGACGACACCGCGTTTTGGAAGTCGGTAAAATACGATACTATCATCCCAGAAGATTTGGCGGCACGGCTGGAAGTATTTCGAGAATTACTACCGACTGTGGCTACCAAAGGACTGGAAGAATCGTGGTTCTTCAGAGATATAAGCTGGTTTTCGGTACTCTTAGGCATGAACTTCGACTTTCATGTGGAACACGTCGGAGATGAGTTACTTAAGAAAGCGCAGGACATCCTTAGGGGTAAGAGTCTGGTGATGAACAGCTTCTCAGCAGGCTATCCAGTGCACTACGACTTTCTAAAGCACGGCGCTTATCAGCCTCATGGCCAGGCCAGAGAAGTCATGGAGTGGGGTTGTTCCCTCGCGTGAGACAAGCAGTGAACATACTACTTGCCGTTCGCTGCTTTTCGCTTGCACTTTCACTGCTCTCTGCTGGACGATGCAGCTATTGTTGAAACAGCGGCGTAAGTCCTATCAAACTACATCGACAAAATGCCCCGTCTAGTACCGCTTTCGGACACGCCGACAATATTCACCCATGGATTTCCTCATACAGCGGCTCCCACAAGGAGCGTCCCAGTGGAGTTATCGCTGTTGTGGTCTGAAGCGCGTGCTCTAAGGTTTCAAGCCGCTCTCGCAGCTGTTCTAGTTGCTCTTGAGTGCGCCCACCATGCTCGTGGGCTGATAAGCCGTGTGCGCGTGCCGTTCGGAGAAAGAGAAAGACGTTTGCAAATGCGTGATACGCGACAATGATGAAATAAACAGGCCTGTGGGTATTGCGAAAGGGCGAGAAATAGAGGGTCTGATCCGTCCCATCGTCCAATGGCCCCAGCATGGTCAGAATATGGAGATACTGATGGGTTGCTTCATGCACCAAAATTTCAGCCAAAGCATAGGGATCATTTCGATTCGCGATGCAAATCACCCCTGGCGCGAACCCACCGCTGGCACTATTAGCGACGCCGGGCGTCGCTGGCATCGGAATGAGGTCTCTGACTACGTAGCACACCCACGGCACATAGATAGGTGCAAATTCAGCAATCAGGTTCAGAGCCGCCCCACAAGTACGGAGCAGCGGCTCTGCCTTCGCGTCGACATCCGCATGGCCGAAGCTAAGCGTTTCTGTGGCCAGCAATCGCGCCGACGACCGGGGTGGAAGGGATTCGGCAGTTAAGACAGTCCACCGCATTCCTCTTTGAGCTAACACAGGCAGAGCACGCGCGTCGGTCACATCCCAGCCATTCTCGCGGTGTTGAAAGGCGATCTTTCTCCACGCGTTCGCCGACCGCACATTAAGCGAAACCGATTGCGGCGTTGCCGAAACCTCCAAGGCGTCGGCGGGAGGAAGCAACCATCGGTCGAATCGAAAACAAACAGGTTTAGGGAGGCGAAGCTCCCACTCGCCCGGGTAGCCACACTCAAGCAAGCGCAGCCCAAGTGAGCCTGCACGTCGCGCCATATCATCTGCGTCCCTCAGAAACAATGCGGCATTCACGTCGCCAAGGGCTAGATTCCAGACCGTATCAAACGTCGCATCGCGGGACAGCCAATTAGTAAGTACAGGCCTTAGGCCGCTGCTGTGGCTTTCCAGGTGGAGAGCATAACGCTCCATAAAGAACTGGACAGTCAGCCGCGCATGCTCGACGACCACCCGTTCCAAGAATGGCTTATGCAGTCCCACTTGCGGACAGGCAAAGCCTCGACAGGACAGGTCTTCCGACAGCGTATCACAGGCCCTGTTGTGCGTACGGCTCACGGCCTTCTCCAACCCGGCCCCATATCGGCGATCGCGGCATGAACTCGGAGGACGTTTGCATCGCGCTAACTGCGGCGAAAGCAAGCTTATGTGCGGTCGAAGCCGATGAAAATTCCCCCTCTCCCCGGCACCTGCCCAAGCGTTGGATTTTCCTTCGCTAGTTCTGCGTGCAGGGTCCTTTGCAGAGCTTGGCGGATTCTCTTCTTGGATGCATCAGAGAGTTCCCATTCCTTTTTGGACGCATCAGAGAGATGCCCTTCCACCGAAACATCAAATCTTTCCGGCCCTTCTCCTTGGTTAGTCATAGATCCTCCTTAATGCAAGTACGAGGCGATTCTACCATCCGTGTTTACGACCGTGCCTGCAAGATCCGCAGCAGTTCTGCGCCGTTGGGTAACCCATTCCCGTACACGCGTCCCATCCTGGCCCTGCGAAGTACTTCTTGATCTCTAGGAAAAACAAAAACTGATTTCGAGATCGCACTGTCGAAGACGCATCAAGTGGCGAGAGGCGAAGAGACTACGACTTGGCTCTTAGTAAGAAACAAAGGCGGGTCTCCGAACTGAACGGTCAAATAGCGTACGGGCAGAGGCCGGGAAAATCGCCTTGATGAATTGAGGGAGAGAGAACGAGCAGACTAGCTTGGTCGGGCTAGGCCATTCCCAGCCTGAGACGACGGACCCAGTGCATCGTCTGGCCCTGACAGTCACGGAGGGGATCAGTCTGGAAATCGCGGAGCAGGGAGTCCCTCCAGCCCAGCCGCGCCGGGCGAGATCGGCGCACCCCTTGTCGGTGCCGCTGGTTGGTATTCCGCAGCCATACACATAAAGCATTCCTCCGCTGATCAGCGTAGCCGACCCAAAACTCGGCTCATTCTGATCGAACAGACAATCGGGATGGCAACCCACACCGCCGTTCTTGGCGGGTACACGACTCTTAGGAGTTTGTTTATCCAATGCAAGATGCGTTCGATCTTCGCGGTAGTAGCTGACGTATTCATTCAGCAGGCGTTTCAGATGCGGTTCATTCACAACGATCACGTGGTCAAGGACATCCCGGCGGCAGTTGCCAACCCAACGCAACGCTCGGCGACACCATTCTGCCATGGACTTCGAAAACTGGTCCGCTTTGGCTGGATGCCAAAACTCTTCATCGTGCAGACGACTTCCTCATTGAAGCCCGCGCCGCGATCGAAGATCAGGTAGCCGGGTGCCGAGTTATAAGGAAATGCGTTGCGCAACTGCTGAATAACCCAGGCACTGCTCGGATGCTTGGTCACGTTGCAGTGAAGGATTCGCCGTCGATCATGCGCAATGACGAAGAAGCAGTAAAGCACGCCGAAGGTGAGCGTCGGCAGGGTGAAGAAGTCCATTGCAGCAATCGCTTCACGATGGTTATTCAGAAATGCTGCCCATCGCTTCGCCGGTTCCGGATCCCTCGGCGCTTTGCTCATCCAGCGCAATACGGTCCGTTCAGAAACGTCGAAGCCAAGCATCTTTAGTTCTCCATGAATCCGCGGCGAGCCCCAGCTTGGATTCTCAGCCACCATGCGGAAGATGAGCTCGCGGAGTTTAACGCTGACGCACTTCCTGCCTGAGCGAATTCGATACCGCGAGAGCCAGGTCCAATAGAACCTAAAGCCGGCGCGGTGCCATCGCACCACCGTTTCCGGTTGAACGAGAATCAGTGCCTGCTTCCACCCACTCCAAAGCCGCCGCAGCATCACCCAGAACAACCTGTCAGAACGAGCAAACCGCGGGTGCGGATGCCTCCGCCTTAATACTTTGAGCTGTTGCCGAAGCGCAAGGTTCTCTAAGAGGAGGTTACGGCGAGAACAAAAAGATTGGGCAGCCAAAACAAATAGAAGCCTCAGTACGCGCAGCATGAAGCCAGTTTTACACGGAGACATCGCTGGTGAAATCACCAATATATACACCTGATTCGACAATAGATCGTTATTTTGGCGAGCCACAGGTTCCGATTTGTCTCATGGGTGCTGGGTCTCGCCAGCCTCGGTTGGCAGGGAGGCGCCCAGCCAGCCGCTGATCCCAGCGGACATGACGCGGACGTTACGGTAGCCCATGTGATTTGCCCGGCGAGCTGCGTTGGGCGCCTTGCGGCACATGAAGTTGGAACAGTAGAACACCAGAATGGAATCGCGGTAGGCAGGCAGATCGGTTTCGCTGTAAGCAACGGGATCGAGGGAAACGGCTCCTGGCACTCGAGCCCTGAGCCAGCTTTGCCTCGAATTTACGTCAATCACGGTTACGGATTCCTTCTGCATCAGATTCCGCAAGTCGGCGGGCGAGATGACCTCGAGCCCCATGAGTCGCGCGAACATAGTCTTTCCTCCGCTTTCTAAAAGGTCAAATAGATTTCCGCCGGGTTCGGAGCAGGATCGGCTGGACGAAGGTGACCAGCATAGCGGCCGGGAGGAGGATGTACGTCGCTGTTTGGGCGGGAACTATCGGCAGCGCCAGCCACGCCACGCACACCGCGACGCCGGTCATCACCCAGGTCCAGCCGGCGAAGCGGCGCGCGGCCTGAACTCTCGCCGGGTCGCAGCCCAGGCTGGCGAGGGGTGTGAGCACCTTCGGAATGGTATTGCCAATGAACGCGAGGAAAGCACCCGCGATGGCCATGGTGGCGCGCAGCGCAAAATCGGGGCTGCTAGATGCGCCAAACGCCGCAGCGAGCCGGCTGCCAAGCGCAACGAGAAGCATCAGGGCGGCAAAGACGATGGCGGCTCTGATTGAGTCTTCCCTTTTGCCGCGGGGGCCATCCTCTGCTGAGCGACGAGAGGCGCGGAACCAAACCAGGCCCATGCACCCAATGGCGATGAGGGCTGCGGCCCAGGCGGGAGCGCGATCGGGTCTCAGGCGCCAGTTGCCGATGGCCAGTGCCGCACTGAGGGCGAGTAATCCCGGTGCAAGATAGTTCGTAATTGTTCTGACTGGCATGGTTCAGTTTCCTTTCCGGAGCATGCGCGATGTTTCTGTGTTGTGTTTGGCCGGGTTGCGGTCTGCCTCTGCATCCTTCATGTCCCAGCTAAGCGAATCGGCGAAGCCGAGAAGGGCATCCTCGAGCACTGACATTCTGAGCCGGTAGATGATGGTTCTGCCGATTTTTTCCGCGTCAATCAGGCCAGCCTCCTGGAGCACCGCGAAATGGGCGGACATGGTCGGCTTGGAGACGGGGAAGTGTTCAGCCAACTCGCCCGCAGACATGGGCCGCTTGCGGAGTATTTGCAGGACGCGGCGGCGGCCAGGATCGGCGAGTGCTTTGAACACCCGGTTCATGCATTTATATTTAGCTAAATATCGAAATAATGTCAAATTCCTGCGGGAAGAGCTGTGGCCGGCATTGTTCCCAGGGACGTGTGGAAGTAATCCACGCGTTATAAAAGGGCGCCCTTTTTAGAGTAGGGTTTGAGTGCTAAGTCAACCCCTCCAGAAAGGAACACCCTTTTATGACGATGACTAAATATATCGGCATGGACGTGCACAAGGAAAGTACTTCGATCGCGGTGATGAATTCCACCGGCAAGATCGTGATGGAATGCGTCATCGAGAGCAAAGCGAGCATGATTCTGCAGTTCATCGACGGGCTGCGTGGAGATGTGCGCGTCACCTTTGAAGAAGGAACCTGGGCGGCCTGGTTGTACGACTTGCTGAAGCCGCACGTCAGCGAAGTCCTGGTGTGTAATCCGCGCAAGAACGCCCTACTGAATGACGGCAGTAAGAGTGATCGAATCGATGCGCGCAAGCTGGCCGAGCTATTGCGTGGC
>Ga0210386_10001860_pt1 | contig 18398 bp, 10 predicted proteins | sample IncBWH32OmetaG_FD_160091 | JGI IMG/M metagenome (GOLD analysis project Ga0210386, IMG submission 160091) | Forest soil microbial communities from Barre Woods Harvard Forest LTER site, Petersham, Massachusetts, United States - Inc-BW-H-32-O ... | reverse complement strand
CGCGCGCGCCACGCCGTGCTCGATTCCTACCGGCCGGAGTTCCGCTACATGACGATCTCCACGTGGAACCGCGAGCGCCTGCGCGAGCTCGACCTCGACGCCGAGCTGATCCCGCCCGGGATCGACCTCGAGAACTTCCGCCCGCGCCCGGAGATCGAGCGCCGCGAGGACATGGTGCTCGCGCTCGGCCGCAGCAACCCGCTGAAGAACCTGCCGCTGACGCTCGCCGGCTGGCGCGCGCTGAAGCCGCCGCGCCCGGAGCTGTGCCTGTTCGGGATCGAGCCCGAGCTCGCGCGGGCGGGCGTGCGCTACGTCGACTCGCCGAGCGACGAGCAGGTCGGCGAGCTGCTCTGCCAGGCGACGGTCTTCATCCAGACCTCGCTGCACGAGGGCTTCGCGCTGCCGCCGCTGGAGGCGATGGCGAGCGGCGCGGCCGTCGTCTGCACCGACGCGCACGGCAACCGCGACTTCTGCGTCGACGGCGTCAACTGCCTGATGCCAGAGCCGACGCCGGCCGCCGTGCGCGCGGCGCTCGAACGCCTGCTCGGCGATCGCGAGCTGCGCGCCGAGCTTAGCCGCGCCGGGGTCGAGACCGCGCGGGAGTACGCGTGGGAGCGTCGGATCGACGCGCTCGAGGCGTTCTTCCAGCGCGTCGCCTCCTCGCGGACGATGGCGCTCGGCGGTGAGCGCGCCGCGGCGTCCGGCGAACGCCGGACCTAGAGATCCTCGGCGATGTGCGACGCCGCCCGGTTGAAGACCCAGAAGCCGACGACGACGATCACGGCGACGAGCGCCATCGGCTCGAGCAGGTACAGCCAACCGCCCATCACCTGGCCAGCGCTCAGCGTGGCGTGATTGATCATCGCGTGTCGGAACTGCTGGAAGATCGCCACGAGCGGGTTCAGCGTGTAGATGTGGTACAGCAGGCTGCCTTGCCCGAGTTCCGTGCGAACCGTTTCGGCCGGCAGGATCACGGGCGCCGAGTAGAACAGGATCTGGCTGAGCACTTCCCAGATCGGCGAGATGTCGCGGAACCGCACGAACAGCGCCGACAAGAGCATTGCGACACCCGTCGTCAGGACGGTCAGCATCAGGATGATCAGCGGCAGCTCCAGCCAGCTGAGCATCGGCCGCACGCCTTCGATCACGGCGAAGACCATCACGACCACAAGGTTCAGACCGAGGTTGAACAACGCGAGCAGCACGACCGAGATCGGGATCGCCAGGCGCGGGAACTGGATCTTGCGAACGAGGTTCTCGCGGTCGACGACGCTGCGGACCGCTCCCGACGTCGCTTCGCCGAAGCACGTGAACAACACGATCGATCCAAGCAGCTGCGCGCCGTAGTGGTGTGCGGCGGCGCCCTTCGCCTTGTCGACGTGAAACACGAGCACGAAGAACACGTAGAGGACGCCGAACAGCATCAGCGGGCGGACGACCTGCCACAGATAGCCGAGCGCCGACCCGAAGAACTTCAATTTGAATTCGCTGCGCGCGATGTTGTAGGCCAGATGCCAGAAGCGCGACCAGCTGTCGCCGAGGGCGCGCGGACCGAGGATCGGCCGTCCCAGCGGCTCGTCGGCGCCGGCCGGCGGGTATGGCGCCGGCTCGAGCAGCTCGTGCGCGCTCACAGCCGGCCGCCGGCGGGCTCGACCTGAGGAGCGCGCCCGAGTCGACTGACCTCGGTCTCGACCGGAATCTCGACCATGCCGCCGCTGGCGGCCAATCCGGAGACGACGAACGAGAGGCCGCCGGTGTATCGGTCGATCACGTCGATGCCCTCGCCCCGCCGCGTGATCGTGAGGATCGTGTAATAGCGGCCGGGTGCGAGCATGTTGTGCAGCGAGAACGCGAAGACGGCGCGTTCGCCGGCCTTGAAGCCGCCGGTCTCTTCGAGGTCCTCGGTCGTCGTCGCCACGACGACCGGCTGGCGATGCTCGTTCAGCAGCGTGATGCTCACGGCCGGGTCGAGCACGTCCTCGTGGAACTCGACCATCGCCTTCACCGTCAGCGCCTCCGATTGGGGCGCGACGCCGCGATTTTCGGAGGGGTCCTCGCCGAGCCACAGATCGATCACGCGAGCCTCGCCGCTGCCCATCCGCGCACTGCCGATCGTCGGCTCCTGATGGCCCACTTTGCGGCCGAACGCGAACTCCAGGTAGCGGTCGGCGACGTCGCGCGGATCTCCGATGCTCACGATCTCACCACGCTCGAGCAGCATCGCGCGGTGGCAGAAGCGCGTGACGGCGCCCATGTCATGGGTGACGAAGACGATCGTGCGTCCTTCCTCGCGCATCCGGTTGAAGACGTCGAAGCACTTCTGCTGGAATGCCGCGTCGCCGACGGCGAGGACCTCGTCGATCAGGAGGATGTCGGCGTCGACCTGGATCGCGACGGAGAAGGCCAGCCGCACGTGCATCCCGGATGAGTAGTTCTTCAGCTTCAGGTCCTGGAACTCCTCGAGCTCCGCAAACTCGATCACGCGCTCGTAGCGTGCCCGCGCCTCGCGCGGAGAGAGGCCGAGCATGATCCCGTTGAGCGCCACGTTCTCGTACGCGGCGAGGTCGGGGTTGAAGCCGACGCCGAGCTCGATGAACGTCGACATTCGCCCGTTGCACCAGATCTTTCCCTGATCGATCCCGTAGATTCCGGCGAGGCACTTCAGCAGCGTGCTCTTGCCGCTTCCGTTGCGCCCGACGATCCCGAAGAACTCGCCCGGCGCGACGGAGAAGGAGATGTCCTTCAGCACGTGCAGCTCTTCGTGACGAGTCCGGCGCAGCGGATGCAGCGCGCGCTCCTTCAGCGTGTGGCTTCGCTCCTCGGGGATCCTGAAGCGCTTGTCGACTCTCTGGGCGGCCAGCGCGGGGAGCGCCGGCAGGGCTGTTTGGTCGCGAGGCACTGTCAAGCAGGGTATAGCCAGCGGGCGATCGTTTGGACGCGCCGTCGCTCAGCGCGAGCGGCGCAGCAGGGCCGCGATCGGACGCGCGAGAGCCCGCATGACGACGAAAACACCGGACGCGGCCGCGAAGAGCGGACGACTCAACGCCGGACGCGCAGTCAGTGCCAGCAGCGCCCGCTGCAGCGTCTCCGGAAGCGCGCCGCGAGGGCCGATCAGGCTCAGCCCGAAGCCGACCTCGGCGTTGAGCGCGTCGTACATCGCTTTTGCGTGTTCGCGCTCGCCGAGCAGGCGCGCGACCTCCTCCTCGTGCTGGACGCTCAGCCGCGCTTCGCGCTTGACGAGATCGCGGCTGAGCGTGGCCGAGTCGCGGATCGGCGCCGCCGCGGCCTGTCTGTAGACATCGATCATCGCGGCGGCGGTCGCCTTCCAGGTGAAGCTCCGCGCGCGCGTGGCCAGCGCATCGACGTGGCGCTCGCGCGCGCCGACGTCGCTCAGCAGCGCGTGTGCCGCCGCGGCGCTTGCCGCGGGATCCCACGGGACGATCGTCGCCGTTCCGTCCGGCGCGGCCTCGGCGAGCGAGGCTTGCGGCGCGAACACGCACGGAACGCCGATCAGCGCCGACTCGAACGGGACGAGGCCGAAGCCCTCGTAGACCGACGGGTAGACGATCGCGCTCGCGCGGCGCATCAGCCACGCCTTCTCGCGCTCGCTGACGGGGCCGAGCGAGGCGACGGCGTCGGACAGCTCGGGATGCTCGTGCAGGAACGCGCGCTCGAGCTCGTCGGAGGAGCCCGGCGAGATGTGCGTGCCCGCGAGCACGAGCGCTCCGCGCCAGCCGTGCCGCTCGCGAAGCGCGGACAGCAGGCGCAGCGCGAAGACCCGGTTCTTGTGGCGAAAGTCGGTGCCGAGGCAGAGCAAAAACCCCTGTGCCGTCGTCCGCTCGGCGAGCGCCTGCGGTCTCGCCGGCTCGCCGGCCGCGCGGTGATCCAAGCCGGGCGGCACGACGGCCACGCGCACGCCCTCGACGAGCGCGTCGGCGAGCAGCTCGTCGCGAGTGTGCTCGGAGAAGACGACGACGCGCTCGGCGGCGGACAGGCCGTGACGACTGGCCGCGCGAAAGTCCTCCCATCTCGTCGCGTCCCGGAAGTAGCCCGGGTTGCGGTAGGCGATCAGGTCGAGCTGGCTGACGACGAAACGCTCGCCGAGCGCGAGCGCGAGCGCGACGTCGCTCGGCGAGAAGGTCTGCTGCGGGCGGTGGAACACCGCGCTGCGCGGCGTCGTCGGATCGAGGTCTTCGGCGGCGAGCAGCTCGGTGTGGGGCAGCCCGCCGAGCTGCTCGCGCGTGTCGCGGTCGATCCGCTCGGCTCCGATCAGCAGGCGCAGCGCCAGCGCGTCGGTCTGCGCGAGCGCGCGGATCAGCTCGAGCACGTGGACGTGCGTCCCGGTGATCGCGCCGTCCAGCGCGCGCGCGTCGAGCGTCACCGACAGGCGCGGCGCAGGCTCGCGGGCGCTCTGCAGCGCATAGCCGAGCACCGCCGAGTCCGCGAGCGGCGTCTCGGCGAGATACGGGTAGCGTTCGCACAGCGCGATCGGCGACGCGGACGGCTCTGCGCCGACGCTCGGCGCCAGCGACTCGACGAGGACGTCGTCGGCGGCTACGTGCGTCAACCCCGACAGCACGCAGCGCTGGGCGAAGTCGAGCTCGATCGCCGAGCGCAGGTCGAGCTGCTCGTCGAGCGCGCCGACGAGCTCGAGCGCGTCGCGTCGGATGTAGACGCACGGCCCGACCGCCCGGCTCAGGCGCGGGCGCAGAACGCGCGAGCGCCCGGCCACGCCGTCGGCGAGCGCCGCGAAGTCGCGCTCGGCGCGCTCGCCGTCGCCCAGAGCGAGCGGCGTGCCGGTAGTCGCGAGCGCGCTCGCGGAAGCGATGTTCGTGTCGCCGCGCGCCGCCTCGCCGAGCCGCGCCAGCCAACCGACGCCGACCAGGCAGGGCTCGCTCAGCACGACCACGTCCGCGTGCGCGAACCGCGCGATCGCGCGGTTGACCGACGCCGTGTCGGCCGCCGCCTGCACGACCGGCACGCGCTCGCCCGCGTCCGCGCGCACCGCCGCGACGCACGCGCTCACGCTCGTCTCGTCCCCGCCGGCGACGACAATGACGGACACGTCGCGCGCGCGACCGACTCGACGCGTCTTGGGCAGCTCGTTCATGCTCATCGCTCTCCGCCGGCGGATCAGCCAGCGTAGAGGAGTCTCGCGGACGCGCGGGACATTGGGCGATAATCGAAACCGAGCGTTGAGCACGACCGATCAGATGACAGCGAGAACCCGAGCCGCCGGGGCGCCGGACGAACGGCGGCGAGCGCGCGAGTTGGCGCGACGGGCGTTGTGGCGCTTCGCGCCCGCGTACGCGCGCCGTCGCTCGCGCAGCGTTGCGACGGCCACGGCCGTCGAACGACTCGAGGTCGACTTCGAGCGCGTGCGCAAGCGCCACACCGAGCAGATCGAGCGGTTGGAGGACCTGGTGCGCGAGCTCGTCCTCACGGCGGAGACGCTGCGGCGTGAGATCGCCCGGCGCGAGCGGCGCGACGAGGTTTGATGCAGGTAGTAACGGTCGCGACGATGAGAATGCTTGCGCGCACACGCGCGCTGGTCGCGTCGCTTCGTCGCAATCAACCCGATTGGCCCGTGAGCGTTCTGCTGATCGGCGATCAGCGCGCGATCGAAGCCGCCGCGGCGGCGGAGCCGTCGCTCTCGATCGGCTCGGTCTCCGGGTTGCTCGATCTCGACGTCGAGACGCTGCTCGCGCGACACGACGAGGAGGACCTCGCGATCCTGCTGTTGCCGCACGTGCTCTTGCGCCGGCTCGAGCAGACGGCGCAACCGGTCGTGGCGATGCCGAGCAGCGCGTGGCTGCTCGGCGACCTGAGCCCGCTCGAGGCGCTGCTGTCGAGGAGCGGCGTGGTGCTCGTCCCGCGCGTCTGCGAGGACGTTCCGGACGACGGTCTCGAACCGTCGCGCAAGCAGCTCGAACGCGCCGGGCGGATCGATCCGACGGTGATCGCGGTCGACACGGGCGCCCGCGCGCGCGACTTCCTGAAGTGGTGGAGCGCGCGCGTCGAACAGGCGCTCGGGTCGCTCGACGCGCTGCACGTCGGAGATCGCCCCGAGGACCGACCGTGGCTGAGCCGCTTTCTCGAGCTCGCGCCGGCGCGTTTCTCGACGGGCGTGCTCGAGGACGCGGGCTGCAACCTGAGCCTGTGGAACCTCGATCGCCATGCGCTCGAGCGGACCTCGCGTGGCATCGTCGTCGACGGTCGGGCGCCGCTGCGCTTCCTCAACTTCCCCGGATTCGACCCCGATCGTCCCTACCGGCTCGCGGCGAACGCCAGCCGCGTGCGCGTCAGTCGCTCGCCGATCCTGCGAGAGCTCTGCGCGCGCTATGCGCGGGAGCTTCACGGCGCGGGCTGGAACGACGCCGAGCATCGCCACGAGGTCGGGCGCCGGCTGTTTGGCGGGCTCGTCTACGACGACGCGCTGCGCGCGATCTACGGCAGGGCGCTCGCTCTCGGCGAGGACTTCGGCGATCCGTTCGGCGAGGCCGGAACGGGCGCGTTCCTGGCGTGGCTCGAAGGGCCGGCGCCTCGCGGCGCGGCGCACGGGATCAACCGCTACGTCTTCTACCGCGTCTCGCGCGAGCGCGCCGACGTGCTGCGCGCGTACCCCGACCTCGACGGCGACGACGCGAGCGGGTTCGTCGCCTGGTGCTGGCAGTTCGGTCGCGACGAGCTCGACATCCCTGAGCGCTTCATGCCGCCGCGCGCGCCCGGCGCGCGCCCGGCGCGCGCCGGCTCAGTGTCGCCGCGAGCGCACGCAGAGCGTTCCGTCGAGCCCGCCGCGCACGCCGGCGTCGAGGGAAGCGGCGGAGCCGACCCCGCCGGCGCGGGCGAGTCGCGGGTTTCGGCGGCCCCCGCACGGGCGTCGGACGCCGCGGCCAGCGGGCTCGCCGTGCGGCTGACCGGCTACATGGGTCACACGCTCGGCCTCGGCGCGGCGGCGCGCGGCTACGTCGAGGGGCTGACGGCGGTGGGGGTGCCGGTCAGCACGGTCAGCGTGCCGCTGCATCACCTCGCGCTGCCGGTCGCGCTCGAGGAGGCGTACGGACGGCACGGGTTCGAGGATCTCGTCCACGGCGCGCGGCACGGCTTCGAGATCGTCGCGGTCAACGCCGACGAGCTTCACGATTTCGTCGAGCGCCTCGGCGAGGACTACTTCGAGGGGCCGCGCATCGGCATCTGGGGCTGGGAGACCAACACGGTTCCCGCGCGCTGGCAGCGAGCGTTCGCGCTCGTGCAGGAGATCTGGGTCTACTCGCGCTTCATGGCCGAGAACATCGGCGCGCAGGCGCCCGTGCCGGTGCTGGCGCTGCCGCCGCCGGTCCAGCGTCCGCGCGAGCCGGCCGCGCCGCTGCGGCTCGGCGTCCCGGACGGCTTCCTCTTCCTGTTCGTGTTCGACTACCTGAGCACGGTCCAGCGCAAGAACCCGGTCGGCTTGATCGAGGCGTTCAAGCGCGCGTTCGCGCCGAGCGAGGGTCCGCAGCTGCTGATCAAGACGATCAACGCGCCACTGCGACCGCTCGCCGAGGAGGAGCTGCTGTGGGCGGCGCACGGGCGCGAGGACATCCACGTGATCGATCGCTCGCTGAGCACGAGCGAGCTGAACGGTCTGATGGCGGGTTGTGACTGCTACGTCTCGCTGCACCGCGCCGAGGGATTCGGGCTGACGATCGCCGAAGCGATGGCGATCGGCAAGCCGGCGATCGCGACCGCCTACTCGGGGAACGTCGACTTCATGAACGACGCGAACAGCTATCTGGTCGACTACACGATCGGCCGCGTCGGTCCCGAATGCGAGATCTACCCGCCGGAGGGGGAGTGGGCCGAGCCGAGCGTTGAACACGCCGCGGAGCTGATGCGGCGCGTGCACCGCGAGCGCGAGGAGGCGGCGGGCAAGGGCGCGCGCGCGAGCGCGGACGTCGCTCGCCAGCTCTCGCCGCTCGCCAGCGGTGGGCGGATGCGCGAGCGTCTCGAACAGCTGGCGGGCGCGTCTGGCGCTTACGGCGGCGTGGCACGGGCGAGGCGATGATCGGCGTCTACTTGTTCGCGTGGGTCGTGTTCCCGGCGCTGATGCTGTTGCTGTGCGGCGGCGCCGGCCTGCTCGTGCGTCGCGTCGCCGGTCCGCGCTTCGTCCCGCCCGTGCTGACGTTGCCGGTCGGACTCGCGTTGCTCGTCGTCGTCGGCGGCTTCTTCTGCTGGCCGGCCGCGCTCGCGCCGTTGGCCGGGCCGGCGTTCGTCGTCGTCGGCGTCGTCGGACTCGTGCTCGAGCGCGATCGGCTCACGCGCCTGATCGCCCGCCGAGCGCGCCCGATCGATCCCTGGCCGATCATCGCCGGGCTCGGAGCCTGGGCGCTCGTCGCCGCGCCGATCGTGCTGTCGGGCAAGCCCGGGTTCACCGGCTACGGGCGCATCGTCGACATCTCCTACGAGCTCGACCTCGCCGTTCACTTCGCGCACAGCGGGCGCCACATCCCCGCGGCCGGCACGTCCGCCTACGAGGTGGTGCTCAAAAAGTATCTGGGCTCCGGATATCCGGGCGGCGGGCCGTGGACGCTTGGCGCGCTCTCGAACCTGACGCCGATCGACCTCTCCTGGCTCTACCAGCCGTTTCTCGCGTTCGTCTCGGCGATGAGCGCGCTCTCGCTCTACTCGCTGCTCGGTCGCTTCGTCGAGAACCGCGCGCTGCGCACGCTCGGCGCGTTCGTCGCGGCGCTGCCGAACGTCCTCTACGCGTACGTCCTGACCGGCGGCGTCAAGGAGCTGTCGACGAGCTGCTTCCTGCTGCTGACGGCCGCGCTGCTCGTGCCGGTCACCGACCGCATGCGGCCGGGTCGCGGGCTCCTGGCCGTGCCCGTCGCGATCGCCGCGACGGTCGCGTCGTTCTCGTTGACGACGTTGCCGTGGGTCGGCGTGCTGTGCGTCGGTACGGCCGCGACGCTGCTGGTCTTGCGCGGCGGGCGGGTCGCCGCGCTGCTCGCGTGCGCGCAGGTGACGGCGGTCGGGTTCGTGCTCGCGCTGCCGACGCTCGCCGCGGCGTTGAAGCTGCTGCCGGTCGTCAATGGCGCCGGTCCAGTCGACCTGGGGAACCTGGGGGCGCCGGTGCCCGGGATCTCCGCCGCCGGCGTGTGGATCACCGGCGACGTGCGCTTCCCGCAGTTCGCGCACCGCGGGCCGAGCGAAGCGCTCGCGATCGTCGTGCTCGTCCTCGCCGCGTTCGGGCTGCTGTTCGCGATCCGCCGCCGCGCCTGGAGCGTGGCCTGGCTCGGAGCCGCCGGCGGCGTCGCGCTGTTCTACGTGGCGCACCGATACGGCCCGTGGATCCAGTTCAAGGCCGACTGCATCAGCTCGCCGATCGCCGTGCTGTTGGCGTTCGCCGGCGCGGGCGGCCTGATCGGCGCGCTCAAACGTCCGCGCGCGCCCACCGACGCGCAAGGCGCGAAGCGACGGCTCCTCGTGCGCGTCGGCCCGATTGGCCGGCCGGCCGCGCTGCTGGCCGTGCTCGCGGTCGCCGGCGCCATCCTGGCGGGCAACGCGTTGCTCTATCACGACATCACGCTCTCGCCCTACGCGCGCTTGCACAACCTGCAGCAGATCGGCGAACGCTTCGCGGGACAGGGACCGACGATGACCCCCGACTTCGAGGAGTACGCCGAGTACTACCTGCGCGACGGCGATCAGAACAGCGTCGTCAACGGCCCGACGCTCGGACTGCGTCCGGAAGTCAACCGCGCCACCGAACCGGGCGGCATCTTCGCGTACGACCTCGACGAGTTCACGCTTCCGTGGGTGGAGGGCTTTCGCACGATCGTGATGCGACGCGACCCGCTCGCGAGCCGCCCGCCGAGCAACTACGCGCTCGTCTACATCTCGCCCTACTACGAGGTCTGGCAGCGCGCGCAACCCGTCGGCGCGGTCTACGCGCACGTCCATTTCGACGACGTACCGGCCGACCGCCAGCCGCAGGCCTGCGCGGAGGCGACGGCGGCGGCGCGGAAAGCCGGCGCCGGCGCGCGGATCGCGTACACGCTCGCGCCCGCCGGCTACGTGCAGGTCGACGGCAGCAACATGACCGTGACGGGCGGTCTCACGCCGCTCGGCGGCACGATCATCGGCAACGGCGCCGGCCGCGCCGTGCGCGAGCAGCCGATCCCGGTGGCGGGAACGTACGACTTCTTCTTCAGCGGGTCCTTCGGCCGGCCGGTCGACGTGTACGTCGACGGCCGCCACGTCGGCACGGCCGCCTACCAGGAGAGCTATCCCGGCGGCTGGATCTTGATCGCGACGAGCCGTCTCTCCGCGGGCGTGCACAAGATCGAAATCAGGCGCGGCGGCGTCGGCCTGCACCCGGGCAACGGCAACGCGCTGGACGACTTCAACCGCACGATCGGGCCGCTCGTGATCTTCCCCGCGCGGCCGGCGACGCCGGTCGTGCACTACGACAGCGTTGGCGCGCTCACGCGACTGTGCGGCTCTCCGCGGCGACTGCGCTGGCTGGAGATCGTGCGCCCTGCGTAACGACCTCTGGAGAAGCGGCCAGCTGGGGATCCGCGAGGCGGAGCGCGAGCGACGACGCCGCGCGGCGTCGTCCGCGACCGTCGCGCGCCTCGCGCCGGAGGACGCCCCGCGCGTCTCGGTGATCGTCGTCTGCTGGAACGCCGAGGACGTGCTCGGGCGTTGCCTCGAGCACCTGCTCGAGCAGGATTACCCGAACTACGAGGTGATCGTCGTCGACGACGGCTCGCGCGACGACACCGTCGCGGTGGCGGAAGCGGCCGCCGCGCGCGGCGAGCTGAAGATCGTTCGCAGCGCGCGCAACCGCGGGTGCCCGAGCGCGCGCAACCTCGGCCTGCGTCATGCGCACGGCGAGATCGTCGCGTTCGTCGACGCCGACGGTTTCGCGGCGCCGGACTGGCTGCGCGGGATCGTCGCGGCGTTCGCCGGCGACGAGACGATCGGCGGGGTCGCCTCGACGGTCTTCTACGACGACAACCCGCTCGTGCTGAACGGCGCCGGCGGCACCGTCAACCGACAGGGATGGGCGGCGGACCTGTCGATGAACGAGTCATACGAGAGCGCGCGAATCGTCGCCGAGGCGCTGTATCCGATGGGTTGCGGTATGGCGATCAGGCGCGAGGCGCTCGCGCGCGTGGGGCCGTTCGACGATCGCATGCTCAACTACTACGACGACGTCGACTACGGCGTGCGGCTGTGGCGGGCGGGCTACCGGGTGGCGGTCGCGTCGGAGGCGTGGATCGACCATCGCGCGACGCTCGGCGACTCGACGCGCAAGCGCCTGCTGTGCGAGCGCCACCGGATGCGAGTCGTGCTCAAGCACGCGCCGGCGAGCGACCTCGGCCAATGGGCCGCGAACGAGCTGCGCGCCCTGCGCGCCGCGCCGATGCCGGTGCGCCGGCGGAAGCTGGCGGCGTTCGCGTGGAACGTCCGGCACCTGCCGAGCGCGCTCGCGAGGCGCTGGCGTCTGCGCCGAACCACGCTGGCGCCTCGCGCACTGGTCGACGACTCCTGGGGAGACGGCTTTCCGGCGGGCGTGCCGCTGCGACTGCGACCGACCCCTGAACGCGCAGGCGGCAGCGTCGAGATGGCCGACCCCGATTCCGAGGCGCAACTGCCGTACGGCTGGTTCCCCGTGGAAAGCATCGAGGGACGTAGTTACCGTTGGGCGGGGACGCGCGCGGCGGCGCTCGTCCGCCTCGAGCGGCCCGCGCGACGCTTGCGTTTGGACTACGCGCACCCGCCGATCAACACCGGCGGCCTCGACGTGCGCATCCGGCGGGTCGGGTCGGCCGACCCGTTGCAGCCCGTATGGCAGACGCGCTTGGCATGGCAGTACATCGCGCGTTCGGTCGAGAACCACCCCCTGCAACTGCCCGCCGGCGATTACGAAGTCGTCTTCGTCGGCGCTCGCGGGTGGTCCGATCCGCCGCGTGAGACGCGATCACTGGCGCTCGCACTGTCGAGCCTGTCGTTCGCGGACTCGTTCGAGGTCGCGCCGGGTGGTCTCGACATGGCCGCCGCAGCGGCGGAGGAGCAATTGGTAAACGGCTGGTTCGAGGCCGAAGAGGGGCCGTCCGGCCGCTACCGTTGGGGCGCGGCTCGCGCAGCGGCCGTCGTGCGCCTGGCCGAGCCCGCGCGCTCGTCGCGTCTGATCTACCGCCTGCCGCCCGGCTCGATTGGCCGCGTGCGTGTCGCCCTCACGCCGCTCGGGACGTCGCGAGCGGCCTGGTCGACGGAGATGCCCTGGCTCGATTCGGACTGGCGCGAGGACTCATTCGTGCTCGCGCTGGCTGCCGGCGACTACCTGCTGTCGTTCGAGGCCGAGACGACGTGGTCGAATCCCGAGGGCCGTCAGCGTACGACCAGTGGAGAGAACCGCTCGCTCGGCTTCGCGGTTTCCTCGTTCGTGCTCATAGGCTCGTAGCGCCGTTCTCCCCACGTCCGTGAGCAGCGGATCCAGGCTGTGATCCCAATGCGTACTCACAACGGGGCCGGTGAATCCAACGAGCATGGGCGCAGGGCCTGTGGGACAACGCCCAAAATGCGTGCTCACTGTCTGATGCGGCGCATTACTTCCCGGTTAAGCAAGACGCGCCTGCAGCGAGATTCGGGAGCGAAGGAAGCCGTGCGTGGATAGCGACTCGGCAGTGAGCGACTGCTGCGCCAGCGGCCGGACCCCGTTCATGCCGGCCATAGGGGCCAGATCACCACGGTCACTGCATCGGACGCTTGTGGTCAACGAGCCGGCCGGAGGCAACCCTCGATCGGGTCTGAAGCGACCGGAGCTCTCGCGAACTCGGGCGTGGGGGCGGTTTCGGTGGTCGCTGCGGATGCGGCCCGCGAGCGCTGTGCCCGCCGTTCGAAGAGGCTGAGCCCGCTGAGCGCCGCCGCGGCCGCGAGCAGCGGAGTAGGGGGCCATCCATAGCGGACGTCATACGACAGCGTCATCACCGGCAGTAGAAACATCAAGAACGAGCAGCCCGTCAGCAGCACGATCGCCCAGCGTCGGCGCCCGCGCTCGAGCACGATCCCGACAGGCGCCAGGATGGCGATGAACAGAAGTAGCAGTCCGTCGACGCGAAACACAGTCTGATACGCCTCAAGCTCGGGAATCCCACCAGAACGGACCGTCACGCCGCTGTACCCCTTGTGCTTGATCTCTCTTTCCATCGCTTCCTGTACGCCTGGCGTCTTGTAGCTGAATTGATAAAGTGCATACGGGATTCCCGAGTACAGCCGTTCGGTCCCGATACTCGGGTCCACGTATCGAATCATGTCCTTGACTACGGCCTTCAAATAATCGAGCGGCTGCCCCTCGATCGCGGCGCGCGCGAATTCTCCCGGCTTCTTGCTTCCCGCCGGTGTCAAGGGAAAGGCGCTGCGGCCCGGACTGGTGGTGATCCAGGAGTAATAGAACGGCCCATTGCGCTTCAAAGGTGAGGCGGTTTCGCAGAGCCTTCTCGTACTAGGTGGTGGTGTGAACTTTTCGCAGTTCGCGAACGGCGCAACTCGCGAATATAGATCCCATCCGCTCATTTCGTTGATGCCGGTGTACGGCCCGATCGACGATGCAACGACCAGATAGGCAGTGAGCAGGAGCGCCCCGGGCACGATCGCCGCGAGCGCGTTGATGATCCGCTGGCGCAGCGTCGGCCCAAGCGCGACAAAAGCCCACGCACCCACTACCAACGGCAGCTCAAGCGTGATCGGACGCACGAGCGCCGAGGCGACCATCAAGACACTCGAACCGGCTAGCCATACCTTCGGATGCGAATCGTCCAACGCTCGCAGGGCAGCGTATATCGAAGCAAACGCGAGTGTCATGAACAGCGTCTCCGACATCAGGATGTGCTCGAGGAATATGTAGTCGCCCGATAGGAACACTATTCCGGCCGGCAGGAGGCCGAGCCAGGCCCGGCCACTCACACGCCTCACCATCAGGTAGACGAAAGTTCCTCCGATCAATCCGACGATGTTCTGGATGGCCATGGTCACGAGCAGGTTCGAGTCGAAGAAGTGGATCGCTCGCAGGAACGCCGTGTAGCCGGCAGGAGAGTAGGGATCCCCGAAAAAGCCAGTCGGAGAGACCCGCAGGTAACGAGTGCCGTCGCCCCATTGCAAGACTGCCGGGCTGTAGAGGGCCATCGTGACGACGCGCAGAAGGACGGCGATCCCGAGCAGGACGAAAAACGGGCGATGTGCGCCGAGCACTCGGCGCGACGCTGCAAGCACCTGGACAGCCCTGTCAGCTATGAGCCCCGTCATCTACGGGGAAAGCCTAGTGACCCGTGGCGATCTCTTGCGGTTACGCGGCGGGCCGCCGTCTGGTCCTGACTTCGCCGGAATGCGGCCCTGGCCGCGTTGGTCGACGAGGGCGAGCGCTTACGTGCGCGCGGTCGCCGGTCGCCCAGCTTGTCGGGCCAGGTTCCGCGGCGACGCCGTGGCGCGACGGCGCACAAGGGCAGCGTCATGGCTCGCCCCCGACCTTTCCAGGCGGTTCGTCAGGCTGTGCGGGGCGCCTGGGACCTCAGAACGCGCCGGTATGCTCTAGCGATGAGTCCGCCACCGTTCCCCCATCCGCCGGCCGAGCTGGCCAACTATGTGGGCCGTCTGACCAGCGATCGACCCGAGTTGGAGTACGAGCAGATCGGGACCGCTGCACGGCAGTTCGTCCTCGGGATGCTCCCGCGAGACCTAAGCCTTGACGGCTCAAGAGTCCTGGACTTCGGTTGCGGTGCCGGGCGTGTGATTCGTCACTTCGATCAGGATGCGGCGAACGCGGAGATCTGGGGCTGCGACATCGACGCTGCGAGCATTGCTTGGGCCACGGAGCACCTCTCGCCGCCGTTCCAATTCGCGTTGAGCAGCGAGTCGCCGCCGCTGCCGTTTCCCGACTCGCACTTCGACCTCATCTACGCAATCTCCGTCTACACGCATCTAGTTGACTCGTGGAGTGACTGGATGCTGGAGATGCATCGACTTCTACGTCCCGGAGGGTTTCTGGTGTTCTCCTTTCTCGGTCGAGGGATGAGCATGGATATCGCGCGGGTGCCGTGGGACGAAGAGAAGATCGGGATGATCCCCGTTAAGATCGCAACTCCCTGGTCGGAGGGAGGGCCGTGCGTTCTGCACTCGCCGTGGTGGCTTCGGGCACACCTCGGCCGGGCGTTCGATGTCATTGATTTGGTGCCCGACGGCACGGCCTTGACTCGGTTCGTCGCCAAGCGCGCCTCGGGCGAGGATGACGTGTATCTCACCGAGTCGGACAATCCACCCGGTGACGGCGGGCATGGAATGATTGCGTTGCGCAAGGACGACCGGCCAGCTCCCACCCGGGAGCAACTCGAGGCGCCTGAGCCAGGCGAGCCGCGAGAGTTCGCCGCGATGAGCTTCGCCGTGCGACACCTTGCCGGTGAGGTGACGCTCTGGCGTGAACAGCGTAACGCTGAGCATGCCCGTGCTCAATGGATGGAACAAGCACTTCCGCCGAATCGCGAAGCGCAACCGCCCGACCGCAGCGAGCCAGACCTCCGGCCAACGGTCGAGTCGCTCATTGATCGCGCGCAGACCTCGATCGACCGGCTGTGAGAGCAGCGGAGCGGCGGAGACGAGCGCACACCCGTGAGTGAGCTGGCTCTAAACACCTCCGCCGATACCTCAGCGACTCCTGAGCGCTTTGATCCGGCGACCATGCACGGAGAGATCATCGAGGCGGAGCATCTCGCTCGATATCGCTGGGTTTCGCCGCTCGCTGCGGATCGCCGAGTGCTAGATGCGGGATGCGGTACGGCGTACGGAAGCCTGCTGCTCGCCGAGGCCGGCGCGCTCGAAGTGACCGGAGTGGATCGCGCGTCCGACGTGCTCGACGCCGTCCGCGAAAAGCTACCGGCTACTGTCGCTCTCGAGGAGGGCGACGTCACCGCGCTGCCCTACGAGGACGGTCGATTCGATCTGGTTGTGTGCTTCGAGGTCATCGAGCACTTGGAGGATCCCGGACGCGCCCTGGATGAGTTTCGACGTGTCCTGGCTCCAGCCGGTCTGCTCGCCGTTTCGTCGCCCAACCGCAACGTCTACCCGCCTGGAAATCCGCACCACGTCCACGAGTACACGCCCGCCGAGCTCGAGGACGAGCTCTCGAGCAGGTTCGCGTTCACGGATCTGCGGCGCCAGCACACGTGGATCACCTCGGGCGTGCTCGACGACGAGCAGTTCCGCCGCAGCGACGATGCGTCGCTCGGCGAGGACGTGCGCGTTCGCAAGCTCGGCGCCGACGAGCCCGGCGGCGAGCTCTACACGATCGCGCTCGCCGGACAGGACGAGCTGCCCGACGCCGGCGCCGCGCTGGAGTTGACCTCGGCCGTTGAGCTGCGCAGGTGGGACGCGCTGTGGCACGAGCAATCGGAGGTGCTGACCCAGCAGGAGGAGCTGCTGAGCGCGCACGAGCGGATCTTCGCCGAGCACGCCGCCGTCGGTAGCCAGCTGCAACGAGAGCTCGGTCTGCTGCGCAGCCAGCTGGCACACACCGAGTCGCAGCTCGCGCGCATGCCCGAGCTCGACGCGCAGTTGCGGGAGCTGCTGCAGACGAACGACGACCTGTTGGCGCTCAACCACGAGCTGCAGCGACGCCAACGGCACCTCCAGGAGCTCGAGGCGATCGCCGCGCGCTACACGGTCCTCGTCGGGTCCTCGAGTTGGAGGCTGACAGGTCCCCTCCGTAGAGCAGCGGCGCTGCTGCGCGGGCTCGCCCGGTGACGGGCGCGCGGCAGAACGGCTCGGAGGCGCCTGAATTCTCGTTCACGCTCGCACGTGGACAGAACCAGTTCTTCGTCGAGCTGGCCGAGGCCCTCAGCCACGAGCTGCGCGCCGTTGGAGCGAAGACGCGCATCGAGCAGGGTGAGATCCCGTTTCCGCGGAAGGGGCTCGTGCACGTCTTCCTGCCGCCGCACGAGTACGTCTCGCTGTCTCGCTATCGGCCTCCCGCCCCTCTGCTCCGCCGCAGCATCATGATCTCGGCCGAGCAGCCCGAGACGCATTTCTTCGAGGCGAACCTGCCGCTCGCGCGCGAGGCCGGCGCGGTGTTCGACATCAACGCGCGCTCGGTGCGCGCATACGCGGCGGCGGGTGTCGACGCGTCCCTGCTCGAGCTCGGGCACACGAAGCTGTGGGACCGCTTCGACCAGCCCGCGAGTGCAAACGGCGGCGATGCCCGCGAGGAGCGCGACATCGACATCCTGTTCCTCGGACGGCTCAGCCGCCGCCGCGCGTATGCGCTCGCGTCGTACGCCGACGTCTTCGAGCGATTTCGCTGCCATATCGGGCTCTCGGACAACTCGCGCCCGAACGTCGCGGGCGGCGCCGCCTTTGTCGCCGGAGCGGAGAAGCGCGATCTGCTGGCGCGCGCGAAGGTGCTGCTCAACGTGCACGGCGAGGAGGAGCCGTACTTCGAGTGGCTGCGGATCGCCGAGGCGATCTGCGCCGGCTGCGCGATCGTCAGCGAGCATTCGTCCGATTTCGCCCCGCTGGAGTGGGGTCGGCATCTGATCACCGGTGAGCTCGGCAGCCTTGGCCTGTTTTGCGCGTGGCTCGTCGAGGACGCGCCGCTTCGCGAGCGGCTACGGCGGGACGCCTACGAGCTCCTGCGCGAGCGACGGCCGCTCGCAAACGCCGCGCTCGCGCTGTTGGCGGCGGGGCGCAGCGCTGACGCGGCGCCGGTGGGTCTGGATCTCGAACTGCACTCCAAGCAGGAGCGCGCTCGCGGGCAGTTCCGCGAAAACCCACCCGTGCTCGAGCATCAGCCGGCCGATCGCGCCGGCCTCTCCGAAGGCGAAGGCCTGATCCTCAGAGGCCTGAAGCAGCAGTTGCTCTCCGTCACGGCGCTGCGTCGGCAGCTCGGCCGAGTCGAGTACGCGCTTCGCAACGGCGCGGACGAGGAGCCGAAGACGCACGTCGTCGCGGACTCGGCCGGCTGGTCTTCGGGCCCCGATGCGGCTCTCAGCGTGATCATTCCGCTCTATAACCACCGCGAGGACGTGCTCGCGGCGCTCGCCTCGCTGGAGCGATCCTCGCGCGTCGACTGGGAGGTCGTCGTCGTCGACGACGCCTCGACCGACGGCGGCGGCGCATGCGTGCGGGAATGGCTCGAGTCCCGTCCGCACCGCTCGTGCCGGCTCGTGCGCCACGATCTGAACCGCGGGCTGGCGGCGGCGCGGAACACCGGCGCCGAGCACGCACGCTCCGCGCGTCTGCTGATGCTCGACGCCGACAACGAACTGCGTACGCATGCGATGCAGCGGCTGATCGAGGCGCTCGACGGCGATCCAAGCGCGAGCTTCGCCTACGGGATCATGGAGCGCTTCTCCACCGACGGG
>Ga0210386_10001857_pt1 | contig 18422 bp, 14 predicted proteins | sample IncBWH32OmetaG_FD_160091 | JGI IMG/M metagenome (GOLD analysis project Ga0210386, IMG submission 160091) | Forest soil microbial communities from Barre Woods Harvard Forest LTER site, Petersham, Massachusetts, United States - Inc-BW-H-32-O ... | reverse complement strand
ATACATTTTTAATTGCAGGATCAGCAGGGTCAACCTTCTTTTTACGCATTTGCAAACGCACCAGTTCGCCTGAAATAGAAATAACGCCTACATCATAACCACTGGCAGCCTCTACCACCACTATATTACCTACTAATAATTGCAGGCCATTACGGTTGCGGAAAAATTCCTTGCGGCTATTCTTAAACCGTATCTCAACAATATCAAAAGGTTTTTGGCCGGCTGGCAGCTCCATATTGGCAAGCCAATCGAACACATTCAGCTTATTGCAGCCTCCACCCTTGGTAGAGCAACCTCCACCGGTAGTATTTCCTCTGTTTGTTGAACAACCACTACATCCCATACTTTCTTCTTAGCTGAAGAGCAAAAATACTCATTCAGGGCAATTAACAAAGGAAATGAAGGAAAAAGCTCTTTACTTGATAACTGTAACACTGCCAATCTTCTGGAAAACCTGGTTGAAGTACGTGACAGCCTTTAACATATATACATAGGTGTCTTCCTGCACTTTTTTGCCATCAATGGTACCATCCCAGCCACCGTCCAGTGTTGTCCAGTGATATATAAGTTGTCCCCAACGGTTGAATATATATACCTCTATACTGCTGTATCCGGTAAACTTAGGCCTGAATATGTCATTTAAGCCATCACCGTTAGGTGTAAAGGCATCGGGGATATACATGGTTGGCAATATGTCGACTATAACTGAATCTATTGCATGGCAACCATCGCTGTCGGCTACCTGCACATAGAAAACGGTATTACTATCTACCTTAACCGTAGGTGAGGAGCATACGGCACAACTTAATTCACTGGTCGGCGACCATGTAAACGGAGGCGTTCCTATTGCGTTAAGTGTTACGCTTTGCCCCGGCAACACCATCATGCTATCCGGCATGGTTTGTACAATTGGTACTGGCTTAACTATAATTATAGCAGAGTCTTTACTAACACATGGACCATTTGTTACAGTAACTGTATAGGTAACACTTGCGTATGGCCTGGCGACAGGGTTATAGATATTGTATTTATTGAGGCCATAAGAAGGCTCCCAATTATATTTATAATTTCCACTATCGGCATATAAATGAACTATGTTGTTCAGGCATATTGCAGTATCAGACTCAGTAAGCGGTACCTTGGAGAATGAAAGTATCTCCACACTATCTTTACCCTTGCAGCCATGTTTATCGGTTGTCGCAACAAAATACGGGCCGCCAGTAATTGCTTCGATGGATGAGGCCGTAGAGCCGGTTGACCATACATACGCTACAAAACTACTATCGGTTTTCAATGCCAATGAATCGCCCAGGCATAGCTGACCATTGTTGGGAATAATTTTAGTAGTGTTGGAATATACCTCAACATGTACGGTATCCTTAACAGTACAGAAGCTATCTTTTGCACTTACATAATAGGTTGTAGAACCTAATGGCGCCGCATGAGGCGATGCTATGGCGGTATCATTCAATCCATTGGAAGGTGTCCATGAATAGGCTGTTGCGCCGCCGCTTCCACCTGATATTGTTGTTTTCAGGTTAACACTATCGCCAATACAAACAAATGTTGATGGAGCAACCAATGTGGGAGGAATTACGACCCTGACGGTTGCATAACCTGTGTCGGTAATATTACAGGTCGTTGAATCGGTAGCTATAAGTGTAACCGTATATGTACCCGGCTTTGAATACAAATAACTTGGAGAAGTGGCATTAGAAGTATCGCCATTACCGAAAAACCAACGATACGATTTTCCATAGGTGGTAATATTTTTAAAGTTTACGCTAAATGGTGTACAACCAACCGTTACGTTTGGGCTGATTATAAATGAGGCAATTGTTTCCAGCAGGTCCATTTTAAATTTTACCAATGCATTGTTGCAGTTCGGGCTTTTATTAGTAGCCGACCATGCTCCTGGTGTTGTGGGAATATCGGAATAACCCCAACAGCCACCACAAATGGCCTGGTATATTACCCCTCTTTTATCGAACCGGCTTGTTCCCCCATCAACGTGAGCAAGGCTTCCATTGCTCCCGCCAGTACTGCCAAAAAATGTTGCATACCATAAGGAAGAGGCTTCCTTTTGCATTACCATAAAGTAAAAATCCTCTCCATTATTCACATTTCCTGTGTATGAATCATTAACAACATTAGGTACCCCACGATACGCATTCGAAGTTACGGGTAATCCGATAGTACTGCTGTTAGTGCCATTGTATCCGTACAGATCGCCACCCCAACCAGATATATATATATTCAGACAATTATCAACCAGGAATGCGGAAGGAGCAATATCTGGTACACCACGGCCAGAGCCAAACTCAGTAGAAAAAATAGTTTTAGAAAGTGTAGGGTCCATTTCGTGGATAAACTGGCCGCTATTCGGATTGGAATATACACCTGCTGTTATCGGGTAATTTCCACTGGTCTGTCCATATGCGTAGACATTATTATTTCTATCGGTCTGCACAAAAAATGCCTGATCGTAGCCCGCAGTGCCTAAGTATGTTGCCTGTATTAATTTACCTGTTGTAGAAAGGTGCACCAAAAATCCATCAATTGCTCCGCTGTAAGTAGGTTGCAAGGTTGATGAGGTAGTAGGAAAATTTGAGCTTGATGTGCCACCTGCCACATAGGCTTCATTCAATGAATTCAATGCAATATTATAGGCTGCATCGTCTGAACTGCCACCCAAATAAGTACCCCAAAGCATGGTAGTCAAATTGGAACTCATTTTAAATGCGCATCCATCCTGCATGCCCTGGGCAGTTGATTGTGGTGCGCCGGCGGTAGTTGGAAAATCAGGTGAAGACGTGCAGGAAGCTACGTATACATTGTTATTATTATCTACTACAATATCTCCTCTTCCATCATCTGCATAGTTAAACTTTAAAGAGCCTAGAAAATTCTCAATAGCTGAAATATTCACACCATCGTCGCCTGAGCCACCCACATAAGTAGAAGCCAGCAGTGCACCGCTTGAATCAAATTTGGTTATACACAGATCAGCGCCTCCACCTGAGGTATTACTGAATGCACCTGCTGTAGTCGGGAAATTTGTTGAATATGTGCGCCCCAATACAAGCAGGTTATTAGCATTATCTACCACAAGGCTCTGAGGTTCCTCATTATCATTCCCGCCCAGGTAAGTGGAAAATAACAATGACGTTCCGGTAGGATTAAATTTAGATATTACTATATCAAAACCAAGGTTATCGGGAGACCCCCAATTATTGCCGCCACCCGTACCGCCACCTTGAAACGTTGCCTGGAAAGCCCCCGGTGTAACAGGATAAGAACCGCCCGTGGCACTTCCGAAACCTATACCGGAAGTATAGGCATTGCTCAGGGCATCGTAAGTTGCACTCATTCCCCAATTATCGGTAGTGGAGCCGCTGAAAGTTGAAAATACAAGTGTAGGGTCAATTATTAAAGGCAATGAAGCATCGTATGGTCCTTTTATATTGAAGCTCAATTCATCATTTTTCAATACAAAGTCGCAATCTACATTTACTTTTGCGCCATTTATTTGCTGGTAAGCTATGGGTGTTGCCTGGGCTATATCTCCTATCTCAGTGTGAATTACCAATTGCTTTTCTTTAATTGAAAGGTAGTTCTGTCCGGTGAAGCGCATCTTCAGTTTTGTAATATCGGCATGCGGTTCTATAAAAAAGTCATACCGTACATTATTCAGGTCGCTGAATACTTTTACTGAAATACCCTGGTAAATGTTAGTGTAATTAATATTACCAAATACACCAACACCTGTGGCCCATTTACTTCTATCATTACCCAGAAAGTAATTGCAATAAAACTCCTTTCTGTCTGCTGCCTCAACTATAGGTTGCAGGCTATTTTCAAATTCCATTCGCACTGCCTGAAAGGTCATGGTGCAACTAACAAAATCCTGCGGGTTGGCATCAGGGTGCGGGTGCATACGCTCCATTCCACCGGGAGGGAAAAATAAATAGGTAAATGCATTTCTTTCGAGGAATATCTGCCCTCCGTAGAAGTCAGCTTTATACAGCAGTCCGTTATACCACTGCCCTTTATTTTCAATATAGTTTACATAAGAGGCATTGGTTGCAATGGTGTTAGCCATTGCATTATTTATAGCTATATGGTTTGGCGTAGGTTGTAAAGTTTGTGATTGAGAAAAAGCAATATAATTCCCCCTCAACAGAAAACTTAAGAAAAATATTATTTTGTACTCTTTACTCATTTCATACAAAACATGATATATACGAACTTATAAAGTTACAAAAATTTATCTACATAACCAAAAAGGCGTTTCGCTACACTATAAACGTAAACAGCCCCCTTTCAGGGGGCTGTTTTTCAATTATTAAACAAGCAGAATTATGCCAGAGAAGCCTCTTTGTGTTCGGTTATAGCAAATTCTTTCTTAACTGCATCAACATAATCAAGCTTTTCCCATGTAAAAGTTTCATACTTTTTACCATTTACTTCTTTCGTACCTGGTATACGGCCAATATGTCCGTAAGCTGCTGTTTCTGAGAATATTGGGTTGCGTAAGCCGAAACGTTTTACAATAGCTGCCGGGCGCATGTCAAATAACTTTGCAACGCGCTTGGATATTTCACCATCGCTTAATTTCTTGCCTTCTTTGTCGCGCAATTTGCATGTACCTTTAGTATCTACATAAATAGACACAGGTTGTGCAACACCAATAGCGTATGCTACCTGCACTTCAGCTTCGGCAGATACACCTGCTGCAACTAAGTTCTTTGCTATGTGGCGCACCGCATATGCAGCTGAACGGTCCACTTTTGAAGAATCTTTACCTGAGAATGCACCACCACCATGTGCACATTTTCCGCCATAGGTGTCAACAATAATTTTTCTTCCGGTAAGGCCGGTGTCGCCATGCGGGCCACCGATCACAAATTTTCCGGTAGGGTTCACAAAGTATTTAATATCGTCCTTAAGCAGTTTTCTTGCTTTAGCAGGAAGTTGTTTTTTAACACGTGGTATAAGTATACCTATTACATCTTCACGTATCTTTTGTTGCATTGCTGCTTCGGTATCAAAATCATCGTGCTGGGTTGAAACCACAATGGTATCAACACGTTCAGCCTTACCTTTGTCGCTGTATTGAATAGTAACCTGCGATTTTGCATCAGGCCTTAAGTATTTCATTTTCTTACCCTCTCTGCGGATAGCAGCTAATTCCTTTACCAAAAGGTGAGCCATTTCTATTGCCAATGGCATGTAATTATCGGTTTCGGTACAAGCGTAACCGAACATCATACCCTGGTCACCGGCGCCCTGGTCTTCTTCCTTGGTTCTTTCAACGCCCTGGTTAATATCAGGAGATTGTTCGTGTATGGTTGAAATAACACCGCAAGAATCACCATCGAACATATATTCTGCCTTGGTGTATCCTATTTTGCGAATTGCATCGCGGGTGATCTTCTGCACATCAATATATGCCTTGGTTTTAATTTCACCGCCTACAACCGCAAGGCCTGTGGTAACAAAGCTTTCACAAGCAACTTTTGAACTTGGGTCTTGTGCAAGTATCGCATCAAGAATAGCATCAGAAATTTGGTCAGCTACTTTATCAGGATGCCCCTCTGATACAGATTCGGAAGTGAAAAAATATGACATATTGATTGTTTTTTTAGGTTTAAGAATGGCGAATATATGCCTTTTTCGTAAAAAATATGGGTTTTAGGCAAAAAAATGCCAAAAACTTTAATATTCCTAAAAACCAGCATAAAATGTTAAATTTGTTATACAATTCCCTATTATGCGAAAACCGCTTGTATTGTTGCTTTTCTTAAGTTTTGTTATTACAGGTTTGGCGCAACGCTCAAGCCTTGCACCGAACATTAAAAAACTACAGGGCGATACCATCGTCTGGAGAAAAGACTCTTTACTTACCAAAGATGATTTTAAAGCAAAACCACACCAGGGTGGACCAATGGGTTATACTGTATCCAGCATTTTCTTTTACACGAATGAAAATAACGGGCAACTTGTATTTGAAGTAGAAGCGCTTTTTTTAAAATCCAAATCATACATTGTCCAGTATTCTGAATATGTATTAAAGCATGAGCAATTGCATTTCAACATAACTGAGCTATATGCACGCAAGCTCAGGAAAATGATAGCCGATAAAGATTTTAAGAAGGTGAGTAATATGAACCAGGTAATTCAGAACATGTACAATAAGGTTGAACAGGAATGGGAAAGAACAGAACAGAAATACGACGATGAAACCAACCATGGGCTTAACGCTGCTCGCCAGCAGGAATGGAGTGATAATATAAAATCACAGCTTGATGCACTCGATGCCTACAGTAATACTGAAGTGAATATTGTGAAGTAAGTTATTTTATAATCAAGGTTCATCCTGACGATATGAAGCGTATACTTCCGCGATTAATTATCACATTTCTTATAGCAATAGTTTTAGTTTCTTGTGAAAATCCAACTTATAAAACTGCGGTAACTTCTCCATTAGACCTTAAAGGATTTTCTTTAAGAAAAGTGAAGTTGATAAATTATTGTGGGACCTTATCTGTTTATTTACCTGTTAAAATGGATACCGCATTTCAGTTCAGGGATCCTGAGGATAATGCATGTGATGATTATATGTATTTTCGTTTTGCATCAAGGTCATATAGTATTCGTATCCAGCGCAATAGCTTACCCATGCTAAAGGGCAAGAATGTTGAACCTGACTCCCTTTATCAAGCTACTATTATTCAGCAGACGTACCCGGATTGTCAAGATAACAAGACTCTAAAATGGGACTCAAATTCGATTAAGAAGTTTGAGTACGATTTCATGGCACATTCTTTAGGTAATGTGAAAAGTAGATTTTCCCTTCAAAAGATAAATAATAGAGATTTTATTATGGGGCTAATATGTGAAAAGTATCGTGCTAATGAAAATATCCATGAGGACTTTATTGCTTATTGCATTGTTAATCGACAAATAATACGCATTAAATTTTCTGCATATAAGAAAGATACTACAGGATTTTTTGCAGAGGCAGAAAAAAGTATTCACACTATTGAAATAAGTCCAGACACTGTTATAACAAATTCGGATGTTACAAAAGCGATGGTACAGAAAGGTATTGATTATTTGATTTATGGGTCTTATACTGAGTTTGCTCCAGGCGGCTTTGCAGCAAATATGAAAAAGATTAATAAGACATGTTTAATTAAAGCAGAAAATGGCGAATCTTTTCAGTATGATGAAAAAAATGGAGGGTTGGTGAAGTTCACAACTGATACAATGAATGAGTACTATTTTAAGAATGACAAAATACTTATAGATTCAATCCCTTCAAGTATTATAAATGCAGAAGATGAAGTTTATGTTAAGCCAGATATAACAAGGCACAACGCTATTTTTTTACAGATTAAAGTGAATAATAGAATAAAAACATTCCACTTTGGAAAAGATCAAAATAGATTATCTACCGAAGTAAAAAGATATGTTCAGCTTTTAGAAAGCCATGTAGCTGGAAGATAACAACTATATTATGACGAAGGCGCAGCCTTCGCCTAACTGTGGGGCTATCTATTTACAAAATTCTTTGATTTTCTCAATTGCAGATTTACTTCCTAGTTCCGCTGCTTTATTAAAATCTTTGCACGCTTCCGTTTTCTTATTTAACTCAATTTCTAATAGGCCTCTTTCTAAAAAAGCCAATGAAGAATTCGATAGCTCTACAAACTTATTGTAATCACTAAGTGCCCCGTCATAGTCTTTTATATTCTGCCTGATTTCTCCCCTTCTATAATAAGCTGCGGCTGAAGTAGGATCCAGTTGAATAGCTTTGGTATAATCTTTAAACGCAGTAATAGTATCATGCATTTTAGTATCAAGTCCACCTTTATCCTCGTAAACAGCCGATAAAGACATAGAAGATTGTGGAAATTTCATCGCTTTACTAAAGTCTATTGTTGCACCAGCATAATCTCCTGCCCATGATTTAGCAGAACCCCTATCAATATATGCACCAACATCAGAAGAATCAATTTTAATTGCAATATCTAAGTCGTGAATTGCGGCCGCATATCTTTTGATCTGAGCTTCTGAGGCTCCTTTATTTAAAAACACATCGAATGAATTTGGACTAATTTTAAGTGCTGCATCATAATCATCAAATGCTCCGATGGTGTCATTTAACTTTAGTTTTACTCCTGCTCTATTTATATAAATTCCAACATTTTTATCATTTAATTTAACAGATCTATTATAATCATCTAATGCACTCGTATAATCATTACTTAGCTCCTCTGTTAATCCCTTTCCTTCATAGTTATCTGGATCATTAGGTCTTAGTTCTATTGCCTTATTATAATCCTTAATGGCTCCTGTATAATCTCGGAGTTCGGATTTACAATTAGCCCTTCCTTTATAAGCAGTTTCAGAATCAGGATAGTTTATAACTGCTTGATTATAAATTATGAGAGCATTCTGAAATTTATTTTCCTTAACCAGGCTTGCTCCTTGCTCGATAAGATTTTGTGCCTTACCATTGCTGAAAATTCCACATGTAACTATAATAATAACTATTTTTTTAGGGAGCCACTTTTTCATCACATTGTGTAATATCACTTCTCCGCCTCTATCTTAATCCCCAATTCCTTTAATTGCGCGGCATCAATGGTAGATGGGCTATCCATCATCATATCGCGGCCGGCATTATTTTTAGGGAAGGCAATAAATTCACGGATGTTCTCTTCGTTTGCTATGGTCATAGATGCAAAACGGTCTAAGCCAAATGCAAGGCCACCATGTGGAGGTGCGCCATATTCAAACGCATTTAATATAAATGCAAATTTCAGTTCAACTTCTTCCTTGCTAAGGCCAAGGGTATTGAACATTTTCTCCTGGTTCTTTCGGTCGTGTATGCGAATAGAACCGCCACCTACTTCAACACCGTTAATTACCAGGTCATACGCATTGGCACGTATCTTGCCCAATTCGCCTGTTTCAAAAAAGTGTTCATCTTCTTTCTTCCACGATGTAAACGGATGATGGCATGCATTCCAACGACCTGCTTCTTTATCTTCTTCCAGCAAAGGAAAATCGATAACCCATAGTGGATTGTACACACTCTTTGAACGTAGGCCCAAACGTGTGCCCATTTCTAATCGCAATTCACATAATGCACGGCGTGTAATAGCAGCGTGTCCACTAACGACTAAAATCAGATCACCTGGTTTTGCTTCAGCCGCATCTACCCATTTCTTCAGATCTTCCGGTGTGTAAAATTTATCTACCGACGATTTTAATGAACCGTCCGTTCCGTACTTTACATATATCAATCTTTTAGCGCCTATCTGCGGACGTTTTACGAATTCTATCAATTCATCTGTCTGGCTTCGGGAATATTCCGAAGCATTCGGAACCGAGATACAACCTACCGTTTCAGCTTCATCCAGCACTTTAAATCCTTTGCCTTTTACTGCAGAAGTAATGTCGTGAATAAGCATACCAAAGCGGGTATCGGGCTTATCGTTACCATAATACTTCATAGCATCGGCATAGGTCATGCGAGGGAAATTTCCCATCTCAATATTCCTTACCGATTTGAAAACATGCTTCACCATGCCCTCAAACATTTGCAAAATATCTTCCTGTTCTACAAAAGCCATTTCGCAGTCTATCTGCGTAAATTCAGGCTGCCTGTCAGCACGTAAGTCCTCATCACGGAAACATCTTACGATCTGGTAATAGCGGTCGAAACCTGCTACCATTAATATTTGTTTGAATGTTTGCGGCGATTGCGGCAATGCATAAAACTCACCCTGGTTAACACGTGAAGGGACAATAAAATCGCGGGCGCCCTCGGGTGTGCTCTTAATTAAAAACGGTGTTTCAATATCGGCAAAACCTTTGCTATCTAAATATTCGCGAACGGCTTTTGCAACCTTGTGGCGGTTCAGCAAATTGTTTTTAATAGGCTCGCGGCGAAGGTCCAGGTACCTGTATTTCATGCGGAGTTCCTCACCTCCGTCCGTATTCTCATCTAATGTAAACGGTGGAGTTTTTGAAACATTCAATATTTCGAATGATGTAACAATTATCTCTATTTCACCGGTAGTAATTTTTGCATTCTTACTGCTTCTCTCAACCACTTTTCCGGTAGCCTGAATAACAAACTCACGGCCTAGTTTTGCAGCTTTTTCTCCCAACTCTTTATCTTTATTTGCATCAAATACCAATTGTGTAATTCCATAACGATCGCGCAGATCGACAAATGTCAATCCACCCATTTCTCTGTTCTTGTGCACCCAGCCACTGAGTTTTACCTCCTGGCCTGCGTTCTTTAGCGTTAGTTCTCCGCAAGTATGTGTTCTTAGCATTGTTTTTTCTTAAGGTTGCGAAATTACAAATAAAAGCCCCACCTAAATCCTCCCCCTTAGTTAGGACTTTATTTCTTTGTGTTCTTTGCGTGAATTTTCTTTGCGTACTTTGCGGTAAAATGTTTTTATACTTATGAATAAACTACTGGGAATTAGTTTAATTCTTTTATCCTTCACTTGTTTCGCCAAAAGCCCTAAGGATACTGTTTACAAAACCTATAACTTAAAAGGTGGGTATATAGTACAGGTTAAAAGCCTGCGGGCCGACTCAAACGCAGTAGTACTAATTCATGGCAAAGACAGTAATATGCTTAACTCAGCAGAAAAAAGCCTGGGATTAGCGGCACTTGGCTATGTATATGCCGACTTTGAGAAGACCTATATTATGGCTACCCACTTAGAAGTGAACCCAATAACATTTGAGGTAATTGAAAAAGCCACAGGGCAAACCATATTATACGGGCAATCTGTTTTTTATAAAGACACTCTTAAGCACCTGATGATGTTCGATGGGTTGTACGGTAAGGGCCGTGGTAAACTTGTGCTGTTCAATACCAACACAAATAAGGCGGAGTATTTTCCTGCACCAACAGACACGCCTTGTTTTTGTTGCTTTTGCTGGAAAGTGACAAGCTTAACCGATACAGAAGTTCAGATTCAATATGAGAACATGAAACATGAAAAAGTAATAAAGGCCTATCCAAGGAAATAAGCCCGGAAGCAGCTCTATCCTTGTATTATGTCGTGTACAGATACTTTATAGCCGCTCTCATTGCGGACAACCGTAAAGCTTTCAATTGTATTTATTTTAGTGTGCTTTATTTTGTACACCAAATTCACACATGGCATATCGTTCTCATCGGTTCCATTTTTAATTGAAGTGCATTCCATCGATACAAAATCACCAACTGCGGCACGTAGCTTCCTGAAGTTCTCAGCACGCTGCTCAGGAGTTTGAGTCCTGTTCATTACCTCATCGTAATATTGAGTGGTTCCTGCATAGTCTCCGGAATTTATTTTCTGTTCAAGTGCTTCTACCAGGTCTTTTGCTTTTTGCTGATCAAGTTTCATCACTGATGTGCATCCGGTAATTAATATGGCTAAAATAAACGCGAGCTTTTTCATGGTTTTCAATTTTGGAGTTTAATACGAATTTACGAAAATAGGGCAATCAAACCCCAACCATCCTGTCTTTCGATGGATCCCATACTTTTAACTTTAAACACGCCGAAATATCTTTTAAAGAAAGGGAAGTTCTTTTAGGGTGCTGAAGCTCAGGAAACGCCGCCATAACTTCAGGTAAGCGATAGAATGGTATGCGTGAATTCATGTGGTGAATATGGTGATAGCCTATGTTAGCTGTGAACCAGTTCATTATTGGACCCATATCCATAAAGCTCGATGATTCAAGGGCAGCCTTTTCATAAGCCCATTCGGCATTATCGTGAAATTTTACGGTCGGGAAATTATGCTGGGCATAGAACAGGTAATCGCCCAGGCATCCGGAAACAAAAAACGGAACGAACATGGAGAAAAGCCATGCCTGCCATCCTAAAAAATAAATTACCAACACAATCAGTGTTATATGAATTACCATGGCAATTAATGAATCGTAATGTTTGCGTGGGTTATTTAAGAACGATCGCATTGAAATACCGAAAAAGAACATGGTAAAATACCCGAATAAAATAGTTAATGGATGCCTCGATAATAAGTATTTACGCTGTTCTGCAGGAGAAAGACTGTCGAATTTTTCGCGGGTAATAATAAGGTATGAGCCAATGCTGGAAGAAAATAGTTTTGAATTATGCTTGTGGTGGTAATCGTGTGAACGTTTCCAGATGCTGACAGGAGCAAGTGACAAAAGGCCAAACACTGAAAAAACAACTTTGCCCATAAATGACTTGTTGAGTATGGCATGGTGCTCAAAATCGTGATACAACACGAACATTCTTATAGTTATAAGCCCTGCCAGAACACCAAGCACAAAACGAATGGGAATATTAGTAATAAGCGCAGCGCCTACATAAGCTGCAGATGCAAGAATTAACGTAGAAAGCACATAGAACCAGCTTTTGGCCTTATCTTCAACAGCGTATTGCCTGGTGGCTAATATAAGTTCCTTACCTGTTAACATTGTTTTTACTTACAACAAAGATATGACAAATCAGGCAACCTTTCGTTTATGTTTCCATCGGCGGTGAGACCATAGCCAAACCTCAGGTTGTGCTATTATATCCTTTTCGAGCCTACGGGTATGCATTTCCGATATTTCACCGTCTTTCGTTTCCTTCGGATTCATGCAAAGCACTTCTGCTTCTATTTGATAATAGCCCCTTTTAACTCTTTTAATACAGGCATATACTATCGGATATTCCATCTTTTTTGCAATCCGTTCTGTACCCGTAAACACAGGAGTATCCTGGTTCAGGAAAGTTGTCCAGTATGCACCTTCGGGCGAAGGGGTCTGGTCTGCAATAAATGCCGTTGCACTCACTTCGTTCCGCTTGGCAACCATTTCCCTGAATGTTTCGCGCATAGCAATCAGCCCGGTACCAAAGCGGGTACGCATATCATATATCAGTTTATTAAAATATTTATTGCTGAGCGGATGGTATATTACATACAATTGGTGCTTGCACAACAAGCTAAATGTATTACCGGCCCATTCCCAATTACCTAAATGCCCCATTACAAGCACTACCGATCTCTTTTCGTCAGCCAGCGTATCAAATACTTCCTGTGCACCGGGCGCAAAGTAAAAATGCTTCAGCATGGTTGTTTTGCTGATGGTAAGTGTTTTGAATGTTTCTAAAAACAGGTCGCAGAGGTAATGATAAAAATCCTTGCATATCCTTTTTATTTCTTTTTCACTCTTATCAGGAAATGAGTTTCGCAGGTTTTCCATTACCACCTTTTTGCGATAGCCGATAATATAATATAAAAGCACATAAAATCCGTCGGATACAAGGTATAACAAAGGAAATGGCAATAGTGAAATAAGGTATATGAAAGGAAGAAAAAGATAAAATGCTATTGCCGACACCTTATAAAATATAATGATTGTCAAAGATACTGAAACAGCAAATAATACCGTTTTAAATACTACATTTATATTTAATTATGCCTTTTACATTCGCCCATCCGGCCGCTATACTACCCGCAAAATTCATTCGCCGCAAATGGGTTTCGTTTACTGCATTGGCCATTGGCAGCATGACACCCGATTTTGAATATTTTATCCGAATGCGTAATCTTGGCGTATATGGCCATACCTGGGCAGGGCTATTATGGTTCGATCTTCCTGTTGCTTTCATTTTAACATTTATTTACCATGGCTTTGTAAGAGATGGCCTGATCGATCATCTTCCGGCTATGTTCAGAAAAAGGCTCAATAGGTTTAAAGAATTTAATTGGCCGGCATTTGTAAAACAAAATCTCCTCACCGTTATTATTTGCCTAATGCTGGGTATAGCCACACACATAGTATGGGATAGCTTTACGCACCGTACCGGTTACTTTGTAAACAAAATTCCCTGGCTATTAAAAAATACCGACGTGTTTGGTATAGGGCAGGTACGTTTTTATATTCTGCAGGTAGTAAGTTCCTCGGCGGGATTAATTATTTTGTTTTATGGCCTGTTTATGTTGCCCAAAGATGAAACACTGAAAAGAAAGAACATATTGCTGTTTTGGACTATTGCAGCCCTTATTACCGTATCCATAGTTACTATACGTGTTTATACAACTATGCACAGGTTACCTCTGGAACAATTCAATAATCTGCTTACAATTCATTTCTTCACACACTTTTTCAATCATCGGTCGGCTGATGATTTTATAATGACCACTATCTCTGCCTTCCTTATATCGCTTATCCTTACACCGCTATTGGTTAAAAAGAGCCATAGTTAATCTATTCTATTCGTATAATCGGGTTATGTTTTACCGGAAAATTGCAGGAATTGGCAATAAAACACTTTTTATTCGCCCCATGGTGAAGCTCGAGGGCTGTTTTTGTCATGGAACTGCTTTTTACAGTAACAATAGGATTAAGCACCACTTCGGCAAATCGCCCACCGCCATCTGAGTCAATTTCCATGGTACCTGTTGCATGGTCCTCGTAAGCCGTTACAATAACCCCTGCGTCAGCACACAGGTGCAGATACCAAAGCATGTGGCAGGAAGATAAAGAGGCTATCAAAAGCTCTTCGGGGTTATATCTGCCGGCATCTCCCCTGAAAAGAGGGTCTGAGGAACCCATAATATCGGGTTTACCCTTGGCTGAAATAATATGATTACGGCTATATGACCTGTAATCGGTTGTTCCCACTCCATTTGCACTGTTCCAGTTAAGAGAAGCATTAAATACGTGTTTATTGCTCATTTTCAATATTATATATGGTTATAAAGTATAATTTCGGCACCAAAATTATACATAGAAACACCCCATCGTATCACAAATTAATTTAAACTTAAAAAATGCCTGTTTTATAGGAAATATTGCCATTTACTTGTTTTCTATCTCGCTTTTTTTTATTATCTTTGCAAATGATTTCAGGTTACTAGAAAAAGGTCCTATTGCTAAGCTAAAGAACAGAATGGTATTTTTTCGTCCGATAGTCAATTCTCACAACAATTTTCCAACTAAATTTTTCATACTATGAAAAAAGCTAGGGTGCTTTATGTTTCCCAGGAAATATTTCCATACATGGGAGAGAATACAATGTCAAATGTTGCTCGCTTTCTGCCACAAGGTATCCAGGAAAGGGGTAAAGAAATACGCACCTTCATGCCACGCTACGGTTGCATTAATGAAATCCGCCATGGTTTACATGAAGTAATTCGCCTTTCAGGTATAAACCTTATTATAGATAACGACGATCATCCACTTATTATAAAGGTAGCTTCCATTCAACGTGCACGTATGCAGGTATATTTCATAGATAATGAAGACTACTTTCAACGCAAGGCAACATTTACCGATGAACAGGGAAGGCTTTTCGAAGATAATGACGAAAGAGCAGTGTTCTTTTGCCGCGGGGTTATTGAAACCGTGCGTAAACTGAGCTGGAGCCCTGACATTATACATTGCCATGGCTGGATGACCAGTTTGTTTCCATTATATATTAAGCAAGCTTGTAAAGAAGATCCTTTGTTTGAAAATGCAAAGGTTATTTATTCTTTATGTGGTGACAAATTTGAAGGCACATTGAACAAACGCCTTGCTGATAAAGCCGTTTGGGATGGAATTAATGCAGAAGACCTTTCTGTTATTAAAACTCCTTCATACAATAATTTAATGAAGCTGGCCGTTAACTGGTCGGACGCAGTAGTAAAAGTTGATCCTAATGTAGATGCAGACGTACTTAAGCATATTAAAAAATCGGGCAAACCAATGCTCGAGCATACCGAAGAGAATTATATGGATGCATATTCAGACTTTTACGATGAAGTTCTTGAAATGGAAGAAGCTTTGGTTGATGAATAAATTGTCCTTCAGGTCCTACAGATCATCGAAATTGGCAACAGCCTGCATAATAGCAGGCTTTGCCTTTTATGCTTCCTGCTCACAAGATAGTGGTATAGGCAGAAACGTATTGCCAAGCAGTACACTTACGGCAGATTTTATTGATACTACTACTGTAGTAACCTCATTAGTATTAGAAGACACTGTTCCTTCTAATAATAATACGGTTGATTTGCTCGGGTATTGTACCGACCCTATTTTTGGGCCATCAAGGGCATCAATATACACGCAGTTGCAGTTGCCTACTGATGGTGTTAACCCCTTTACATCTAACGGCTATATTTCATCAGCCACCGTAAATGTTATATTGGATTCCGTAATATTTGCATTGCCGTATGGCAGTTATAATGACTATAATTATTATGGCACAATTGGCGCAGAAGAAGTTCAGGTATATACGCTTGATGCAAAAACACATTTTGTAAACGATAGCGCCTACTATGATGATGCCGTAATATCGCACAAGAATTTACTGGCAGAACGGGAAGTAACCCCTGCTTTTCAGACCAATGATACAGCATGGTATCCTTCCCATCCAACCAAGGTTCTTGACTACGTGTCGAGCCCACGAATGACAATAAAATTGCCTTTGGCATGGGGAAAGAGCTGGCTTGATACAGCTTTAAGTCAGTACCCAAGGCTTTCTCCATGTAATAGCACAAACATTAATGCCGTTAATATGGTAAGTTGGGATACTGTATTGGAACGTAATTTTCCTGGTATTTATATTACCACTGCTTCCAATACCATGCAATTGCCTGGCCAGGGTGGCTTATGGTACATTAATCCCTATGGAGGCATAAATGGCATTGTATTTTATTTCCGTGTCATCAATCCAGCCAGTACCGGAACCGGAACGGACACTTCTTACGCAACAACTAATTTCTATTCTAACCCCGGTTGCGTTTCATTTAATCATTTCGACCACGATTATTCTCAAACGGTATTTAACGGACCAAAAAATAAAAAGGACTCGGTCTACTCCCCTAACCATATATACGTGCAGGCCATGGGTGGTGTAATGACCAAGATCGACTTTCCGTACATTATGAACTGGGTTAAAAAAAATAAGGTTATCATTAACCGCGCAGAGGTAGATATCCCTGTTGATGCAAGCACTATCGGCAATTTTGAGCCACCAAGCCAGCTTTATTTAATTGGCATAAACGACACCTCTACGGTGGCTTCCACATCTACATTTACTTTACCTGATTATGGTTCGGCTTACTATGGCGGTACATACGATGGGTTTAATCAGCAGTATGTTTTTGACATAGCACTTTACATACAAAATGTGCTTGATGGAAAAACAATAGATCATGGCCTTTATCTTGTTGCCGGTGCTTCAAGCGAAACCGCAAACAGGTTTGTGGGATACGGAGGCATAGGTAATGGAACTTCAGCAAAGCGTCTCCGGTTAAAACTTTATTACACTCCCGTAATCGATAAGGTAAAAGTACACAAATCGTAATAAATTTACACTTATGTGTGGCATAGTAGGTTATATTGGAAACAAAGAAGCTTACCCTATTCTTATTAAGGGACTTCACCGTCTTGAATACAGAGGATATGACAGTGCAGGGGTTGCATTGTTAAACGGCACTTTAAATGTTTACAAATGCAAAGGCAAAGTTGCCGACCTGGAAGCCTTTGCGAAAGACAAAGACAAAAAAGGCAACATTGGAATAGCACATACCCGCTGGGCTACCCACGGCGAACCTAATGATGTTAATGCACACCCGCACTATTCACAATCGGGCAACATAGTTCTTATACATAATGGCATAATTGAAAACTACGGTCCTATAAAAGAAGAGCTTAAAAAAAGGAACTATACATTCCGCAGTGATACAGATACTGAAGTTTTAGTACAACTTATTGAGAATATAAAAGATAACGAAGGTGTTCCACTTGCAGAAGCTGTGCGCATTGCCCTTAACCAGGTAGTGGGCGCCTATGCAATAGTTGTGCTTGCCAAGGATAATCCCGATGAGCTTATTGTGGCGAAAAAAGGAAGTCCGCTCGTGATCGGAGTTGGAGAAAAAGAATTTTTTGTGGGATCGGATGCAACACCTATTGTCGAATACACCAAGAACGTAATATACCTGGAAGATGAGGAAATAGCGGTATTGCCACGCCACGGTGAAGTGAAAATAAAAACAATAAAGAACAAAGCTAAAACTCCCTATATAGAAGAACTTGAGATGCAACTGGAAACCCTTGAGAAGGGTGGTTTTCCGCATTTCATGTTAAAGGAAATATATGAACAGCCTCGTTCTATCCGCGATAGTTTACGGGGCCGCTTAAATGTGAATAAAGGCATTGTAAAACTGGGTGGCATTGCCGATTACGAGCAGGCTTTAGTTAAAGCCAAAAGAATTATAATTATTGGTTGCGGTACTTCATGGCATGCAGGCCTTGTTGGCGAATATTTATTTGAAGATCTTGCACGTATTCCGGTAGAGGTTGAATACGCATCGGAGTTCCGTTACAGGAATCCTGTAATTCACGAAGATGATGTTGTAATTGCTATT
>Ga0210386_10001853_pt1 | contig 18443 bp, 15 predicted proteins | sample IncBWH32OmetaG_FD_160091 | JGI IMG/M metagenome (GOLD analysis project Ga0210386, IMG submission 160091) | Forest soil microbial communities from Barre Woods Harvard Forest LTER site, Petersham, Massachusetts, United States - Inc-BW-H-32-O ... | reverse complement strand
CTGAAGGTATAGCGAAAGGGGACGGGGTGAGTCTACGCAAAGTGCTGAGCTCAGTCCAGCAGAATTCTGCAATAGTGCTCTTGGGATTTTCTGTCGCGGGCGTCAGGTGGACGCAGACCGCGGGCACACCTTCTCTTGCTGAGAAATTCGTATCCGATCCCAACCTGGTAATTGCCGGTTAGGCCACCACTCACTTGGAACTTTCCGCACGCACTCGGTCGCTGCGAACTTATTGGTCGGAATGGCGGGCTCTGTTGCTCTACTCGTAGCTGCGAACCCATTCGAGGATTGACCGCACTGCTACGCCGCTGGGGCCTTTGGCGATGAAGGGTTTGTTGTCTTCGATCCAGGCAAGGCCGGCGATGTCGAGGTGGATCCAGGGCGTGTCTTCGGCGAAGGCGTGCAGAAATTCCGCTGCGGTGATGGCTCCGCCCCAGCGGCCGCCGGTGTTCTTGATGTCGCCAATGTCGCTGCGGATCTGGTCGTAGTATTCATCGCCCAGCGGCATGCGCCAGAACTTCTCCCCTGATGCGGCGAGGGCCGTCTGGAACTTCTCGATGGTGGTGTCGTCGTTGGAGAATGCGCCGGCATTGATCATGCCCAGAGCGACAACGCAGGCGCCCGTGAGCGTAGCCGCGTCGATCAGGTGGGTTGCGCCGAGGCTCCGCGCATAGGTCAGCCCATCCGCCAACACGAGGCGGCCTTCGGCATCGGTATTGATGATCTCGATAGTCTTCCCTGACATGGCGGTCTGAACGTCGCCGGGCTTTTGCGCCTTGCCGTCAGGCATGTTTTCGGCCGCACAGACGATGCCGATGACGCGGACTTTGGGTTTGAGAAGAGCAATGGCGCGCATCGCGCCGATCATGGCCGCGCCGCCCGCCATGTCGTACTTCATCTTTTCCATGTTGTCGGCGGGCTTGATGGAGATGCCGCCGGTGTCAAAGGTGATGCCTTTGCCGACGAGGCCGAGGATAGGGCCGTCGGTCACGCCTTCGGGTTCGTACTTCATGACGATCAGCGCGGGAGGCTCTTCGGAGCCTTGCGACACGCTCCAGAAGGCGCCCATTTTCAGTTCGTGGAGTTTGTCGGTCGAGAAGACCTCGGATTTGAGGCCGACCTCTGACGCCATTTGGGCGGCGCGCTGGCCGAGTACAGTCGGCGTTAATTTATTGCCAGGCTCGTTGACAAGGGAGCGGGCGAAGTTCTGGCTTTCACCGATGATTACGCCTTCGTTAAAGGCGGTGCGGACGGCGGCCTGGTCGGCAGATGCCGGAGCGGCAAGCGTAAACGAGTGCACGCTGACGTCTTTGCGCTCGCTGCGGTAGGTGTCGGGATCGAAGTCGCCGACGAAGGCGCCCTCGACGGCGGCACGCGCCATTGCATGGAGCGGGCCTATGGAGATGTCCTCAGGCAGGGCGAACGCCAGCTCGCGAATCGCGCGCGGCTTGGTGTAGCGGACAGCGGTGCCGGCGGCATTGCGGATGGCGTGAACCGTTGCCTTGCCCTTTTTGCCCAGGCCGACGATCAGGAGGCGCTTCGCTTTGAGCCCGGCGGGGGCATGGAGCAGCACGGCTTCGTTGGTGCCGGCCTTGTATTCGCCGCTGGAAAGGACCGCAGCCGCGGCGGCTTGGATTGTTGCGTCGCCGGTGAGCAGGACAGGTTGGGGCTTGGCGTCGGGGCCTTTGGCAGTCTGGGTGTCGATGGCGGTTACGGCGAGGAGTTCGGTTTCGATCTGGGCGAGGGAAGTGAAGGAGAGATCTGTGCGCATACCTGACCATTATTTCATTGCGAAGCGACGAGCGATCAGGCATTGGTCTTCAAGCAATGTCGGCCGGTTCTCCGCTGGGCTTTCTCCAGGCGAAAACTTGCCAAAGTTCCGAGTGGTCCACCCTTCGCTTGGAATTCAGGAAACACCCTGCGGACCTGCTTGGTTTGTTAATTCGGAGGCTGAAGTTTAGCCTCCGGATTTGCCGGTTGCCCAAGAGAGACTGTGCTTACAATTCTTCATTGAGCTGTTTCACCGAATTGGAAGCTGAGGTGTTTCTTGGATTTTGAATACGTCGTCTTACCCATGCTCATTCTGCTCATCGGAGCGGTGGTTGTGTGGCTGAGCATTCGCCGCATTCTCTCACTCTCCGCGAAGTTCTCAAAGAGGTGGCGCCGGGTAGCGGAGAGGATTGTGTTGTCGGCAATTGTTCTGGTGACGACGGCTGTGGCCGGGAGTGCCAGTTTCAACGCCATCGCCCGGCTTTGGTTTCGCGCGCACAACTCACCTCCCGGAGAAATGTACACCGTCGATGGACACAAGATGCACATGTACTGCGTGGGGAGCGGCTCGCCAACGATTGTTCTCGATGCCGGCCTGGGGGATGACTCTGTCATCTGGTTGGGCGTCCAGCCAGCACTCGCTGAGACTACGCGCGTCTGCTCCTATGACCGGGCCGGATTCGGTTGGAGCGAAACAGGGCCGGCCCCGCGCGATGCAGACCATCTTGCGGCCGAATTGCGCGGCCTGCTGCGACAGGCCAAGATCGGCCTGCCCATTGTCCTGATGGGTCATTCGATCGCCGGGATCTACATGCGTGCTTATGCGGCGCACTATCCCGAGGACCTTGCCGGGATGGTGTTTGTCGACGGTTCAACGCCCATGCAGCAGGAAAACCCTGCGATCAAGGCGATGATGGGGAAAGGACCGCCTCCGTGGGTGATTGCCCTGGCCGGCAATGCCGCATTCAGCATCGGCATTCCCCGCCTCATGGGAATGTGCTCGAAAAGCACGCATAGCCTCGACGCCCGATCCTCGCGATTGCAGGCGGAGGATCACTGCGAGATTCATGTCGATTCTCCGATGAACGAAATGCGGAATATGGAACGATCCGGACTCGAGACGGTCCATTCGGGCCCGTACGGTTCATTGCCGATTCTCATTTTGTCGCATGATCCGGAGAAGACTATGGCTACCGAGAATTCGACGCAAAAGATGGCGGAGGGGGCATGGAGCCAGATGCAGGAAGACTTGAAGAAGCTTTCCACCAGGAGCCGGAGAATCATCGCGAAAGGCAGTTCGCACTACATTCAGATTGACCGCGCGGATCTGATTGAAAAAGAAGTGACGCTGTTCATCCAACAGATTCGCGGCACCGTACCACAACCCACAAACTACGGTTCCACGATCGCGGAGTAGAACAGCGCCTGAAAATCACGGGTTAACTTCCAAATTGGGCACTCACTGAGCAATAGGCTCGGCAAAATCTTCAGATTCCGAGTATCGGGCGAATCACCGCCGACCGGAATCAGTTCCTGTCTCGGTGGATAAACCCGGCGCTACTGTATTGGCGGCCTATCGCCCCATCTTGTGTTTGTTGGCGTTGATAGCGGACCTTGCTTCGCGGTCGGCCTCGCGGCGGCGTTCGGTTTCGCGCTTGTCCCAATCCTGTTTGCCTTTGGCGACGGCCAGTTCGCATTTGACCCGGCCATTTCTGAAGTAAAGGCGGGTGGGGATGAGCGTATGACCCTTGATCTGCGTCTTAGCCATAAGCCGCCGAACTTCGTCCTTGTGCATTAGCAGCTTGCGTGTGCGGGTTTCGTCGTGGTTGGCGATATTGCCATGCGAATAAGGACCGATATGCAAATTCAGGAGAAAGGCCTCGCCATCCTTGATGAGGCCGTAGGAGTCCTTGAGATTCGCCTTTCCTTCGCGAATGGATTTGACTTCGGTTCCGCGCAGAGCCACGCCGGCCTCGAATTTTTCCAGCAGGAAGTAGTTATGGCTGGCGATCCGGTTGTGGGCGGCGTCGCGCTCACCGGAAGCCACAGGATCCCGCGGCTGAGCCTGTTTGGGCGGCCCAGAGCGGTCGGCGGGTACGATAGTGTGGCTGGTTTGGCGCGGCATCGGGGAAAGTCCCTTAAACTTTCATCGTAGCATCGTAACGCTAACCCCCATATTGCAGTGGGGCTTTGCTAGAATGGGGCATCGTTTTGGTAGGAATCACCAATATCGGAAATTGTTTAAATACTAGCGTTGAGAGGGCCATGGTCTGCCCAAGCGGGTTTGACGAAGAAGGCCAGTCCTTGAAGACGTTTGGGAGTCCGATGAAAAGCCGCCCAGAATCTCCGGCGCACTGCGTCCCCCTTGTTTCGAAAGCCCGTTACTGGATTCTCTTCGCCGGAGTTTTCGCTCTGCTTAGCGTGGGTTCTGCGAGTGTGTTCGCGCAGTCGCCGAACTCCTATTACAAAAAGGGGCAGGCGGCAGAAGCGCGCGACGATTTCGATGCGGCCTATCAGAATTACCAAAAAGCCTACTCGATGCAACCGAAGAACGAGTCGTATAAAACGGCCTACTATCGCGTGCGATTCACCGACGCCTCAATGCACGTGACCAAGGGCCGCAACTTGCTGGCTTCCGGTGATGAACAGGCTGCGCTGGTTGAATTGCTGCGCGCCAACGAGATTGATCCCAGCAACGAGGCTGCTGAGCAGGAGATCGCCAAAATCCGCGCACGCCACGGGCAGGCGCCCGCCGTCGAGAGCACCGCTCCAATGAGTGTGCAGACTGAAGAGGACGTCCAAGGCATCGGCGCACCGCCGCAACTGAAGCCGATGACCAACGATCCTTTGGTGCTGCACATGACAGAGGATTCGAAGGTCGTGTATCAAGCCATCGGCAAGGCTGCAGGCATCAATGTTCTCTTTGACCCGGACTACATTTCCAAGCGGGTCCAGGTTGAATTGAATAATGTTTCGTTGCTCGAAGCACTGCGAATCGTCGGCACGCTCTCAGGAACCTTCTGGCGGCCCATCACACAGAACACTATTTTTGTTGCAGCCAATACGCGCTCCAAGCGTTCCGAGCTTGATGAGCAGGCAGTACAGACTTTTTACCTGTCGAACGCCTGGCAACAAAACGATATGCAGGACGTACAGACCGCATTGCGCAACGTGATGCCCAATGCGAAAGTCTATGGCGTGGCCAGTCAGAATGCGATCGTAATGAGAGCGACGCCCGATGAGTTGCTGCTTGCTCAAAAGCTTGTCAACGATCTCGACAAGGCCCGGCCCGAAGTTGTCGTTGATATTGCCGTACTTGAGGTCAGCAAGAATTGGGAGAGGAATATCGGTATTACGTGGCCCAGCAGTGCCAGTGTTCAGCTGCAACCACCCACGACGAGCAACTCGACGACAACCTGCCCGACCGGCAGTACGAATTGCACACCGACCACGACATCAACCAGCCCGACACTCTATAACCTCGCGCACCTGAATTCCAATGATTTTGCGGTCACCATCGGTGCGGCTACTGCCAATGCGCTGCTCACCGACAACAACACCAAGATTCTGCAGAACCCACGCATTCGCGCCGCCGATCAACAGAAGGCAACGATGAAGATCGGCTCGCGCATTCCGATTGCGACTGGTTCGTACCAGACCGGGGCCTCAACCGCACTGGTCAGTTCGCTGGTGAACACGCAGTTCCAGTATCAGGACGTGGGCGTCAACATCGAAGTCACGCCGACAGTTCACTTTGATCGGGATGTGACGCTCAAGATCAAAATCGAAGTCACCGCGCAGAGCGGCTCCGTGACCATCAGCGGCGTCACGGAACCGATCATCAGCCAGCGCGTAGCCGAGCAGACGATCCGCCTGCGCGAAGGCGAAGCCAACATCCTGGGGGGCATCAACGAATCGCAGATCCAGGACAACTGGAGCGGCATTCCGGGGCTGAGCTCGATTCCGATCCTCCGGTATCTCTTCGGCTCGCGCGACAAGATCACCATGGACGACGAAATTGTCTTCCTGGTGGTGCCGCATGTGGTTCGTTCCCAGGAACTCACTGAGGCGAATTTGCGGACGGTGGACACCGGTCCGGGAACGCAATCGGTTGAATTGCGTCATATTTCGGGGAGTGGAACCAGCGTTCCACAGCCTCCAGTTATGACCCCGCCCGCAGCGAATCGGCCGAGCCCGGGTGCTTGGCCGGGCCCGAGCGCAGAGGCAGCCGCACCGGCAGCGCTGGCCCAGATGCGCGCGGCCGCGAATGCCAATAATGCGGCTGCAGATGCAAGTCGCGCTGCTGCTGCGGCCAGTCCACCGGCCGGTTCGCCCGCTTCCCAGCCCAATGGTGCCAAGGTCAACCTGATGTTGAATTCCCCCGGAACCGTGATCAGCGGAACCACATTCCAGGTTCCGGTAGTCTTGACCGGAGGAACGGATATCTCGTCTGTTCCCTTGCAGATTCAATATGATCCGTCAAAAATGTCGCTGGTGAATGTGGGGGATGGCGACTTGCTGAATCGCGATGGCCAGATTGTGTCGATGGCCCATCGCGACGACGGCCCGGGCAACATTACCTTGAATGTCTCGCGTCCGCCGGGTGCGCCAGGCGTGAGCGGAGCAGGGGTGGTTTGCGTCCTTTCATTTCAGGCGACAGGCAAAGGGCAGAGCAACATCAGTATTACGCGCGCCGGAGCGATGAACAGTGCGAGCAAGCCCTTGCAAGCGCAAACCTCGCAAACCACGATTGTTGTGCAGTAGGGAGCATCGAACGGATGAAGGCTAAGCGGCCAATCCGGAAGCGGCCAATCCGGAGCTATTCGGAGCGTGGCCTGACCCTGGTCGAGTTGATCGTGACAGTGGCGATTCTGTCGATTCTGGCGTCGGCGGCTATCCCCATTGCCCGCTTCAAAGTCAAACGGGATAATGAGCGCGAGTTGCGGCACGATTTGTGGGAGATGCGCGCTGCGATCGACCACTACAAGGACGCCGCAGATAAAGGCGCAATCCAAACCAAGGTCGACAGCCAGAATTATCCGCCCGACCTCGATACCCTGGTGAACGGCGTGGATATTCAGGGCAAAAAGGTGAAGTTCCTTCGCCGTATACCCGTCGATCCGATGACTGGGAAAGCCGAGTGGGGATTGCACTCGATGCAGGATGATCCGAAGTCGGACTCCTATGGCGGGCAGAGTGTCTTCGATGTGTATTCAAAGTCGACCGGCACAGCTTTAGACGGTACGAAGTATTCCGATTGGTAGGTTTATCTATTGCGCGCCAGTAGGTGCGAGCCAGTGGGGCGATGAACTCCGGAAGTAACGTGCCCGACGCCGATAAGCCGCAATCGAATGACGATGAGTTGTAGGAGAATAGAGGTACAGATGCGCAGCAGAGGAAAACGGGAAGCCGGCTTCACGTTGATGGAGTTGATGATTGTCATGATGATCATCGGCATCCTGACGACGCTTGCCATTCCGAGCTTCAAAGCTGCGATCAAGTCTGCGCAGGAAGCCGTGCTCAAGGAAGACTTGCGCGTGATGCGTTCTGCAATTGACTCCTACACCATGGATAAACAGAAAGCGCCGCAATCGCTCGATGACCTGGTGCAGGAGGGATACCTCAAGGTCATCCCCGAAGATCCTATGACGAAATCGCGCGAAACCTGGGTCACTGGTGTGAGTGACTCTCTGCACTCGCTGGATCAAACCGATCCAGGGATCGACGATGTGCACTCAGGGGCGCAGGACACAGGATCTGACGGGCAGCCGTACTCCGCGTGGTGAGCGCGAAAGGGAGAAGAATGGCTCGAAGGTCGATTGGTTGGCTGCTCCTGGTTTGGCTAATCGCGCTGGGCAGCGCGTTGCATGCCGAACCAACTAAAACCATCATTATTAAAGTCTACGACGGCAAAAGCGGACATCCGCTGGTGCCGACCGGCTTCCAGGTGCGGGTGGACCATCTGACCATGCTGCATCCCGACTGGGTGAAGCCCAATGAAGATGGCACCGCCGAACTTACCATTCCGGCAGACGCGTCTGTGGTGGCTTTCCATCTCGCGTACCAGGATTCGATGGAGATCTACGTTGCCTGCGATGCGGACAAGAACGCGTTTGGGGATGTCTGGTACCGGGTGCCGGACATTATGTCGAAGGGCTTCGTCGCGGCGAATGGGTGTGGCAAGGCCAAAGAGAATGGAAAGTTCAAAACAACGGCGGCTCCCGGCGAACTCATCCTGTTTGTGCGCGAGAGGAACTTCAAAGAACGCGCGCATGATTTCGCGCAATGAAGGCGCTGTCGAATGTGCGTGCGGAGAGAATCTCTCTTGTCGCTCGATCCTGTTTCTGTAACGCCAGCTTCATTGCAGCTTGAGGCCTACGGCCTCTACTGCGCTCTTATGCCCGGTGCGGCGAGCGTGGATGCAGGCGCACAGGAGACCGAGCCAAGTCCTGGTGGCAAGCTTCTGTATGCGGGCGAACTGGATGCCCGTGGGCGCGCCATGGTGATTGCCGGCAATGTTTCCGGATGCGCAACACTGGCGGCGATCGCGGATTTGGATGCGCAGAAGCTGGTGATTCGCGAGGGCGTCGTCGATTTTGTTGTCACGTCGCTGGACGAAGCCCTGCGCATTCTCAAGAACGAGATTCGCAAACGCGCTACGGTTGCGGTGTGCGTGGGGGCCAGCCCTGCCGCTGTCGAACTGGAAATGGTGGAACGCGGCGTTTTGCCGGACCTTGTGTTTCTGGGCGCGCCGGGCCAACGGCGCAGCCTGCCAAACTTCGGCTTCGGATCACGCGAGATTCAATGTGCTGAGCCTGATCCCAATTTGACTTTCGTGACCTGGCAGGTGGCACAGGCGCCAGCCCGGTGGATGGCGAAACTGGATGCGATTGCGCTTGATTGCCTTTCCGCGGATTGGCGGGCACGGCGTTGGCTTCGCATTGCTCCGCGCTACTGCGGAAGAAGCGAACAGGCACGGCGGGCACTCTACTGCGAACGGGAGGCTGCCGAGCAGATCATCAAGCGCTTTGCAGCGCAGGTGCATGACGGCGCGATTGAGACGGCAGTCTCAGCGAGCGTGGTCATCGGCGGCGCGACGAAAGTATTTCAATGGCCGCCCGTTACAACGGCCTAGATCGACTCTTCGGCCCCGGCAGACTCAATGCGGTTCCAGAGTTCCTTCACACCGGCGCCGGTTTTTGCGGACACGGGCAGCACTTCGTCCAGATCGAATGCGTTTCGGATCACGAGCAGATTACGCGTGCGCGTATTACCGCTTAGACGATCGGTCTTTGTGGCTACCACCAGGAATGTTCGGCCAACGTGCCTCAGCCAGTCGATGAGCTTTCCGTCGTTCGGTTGCGGAGGAATGTTGGAGTCAACGAGGCAGATGCACAGCTTCAGCGTTTCGCGTTCGGCGAGATATGGGTCGATGAATTTGGGCCATTCGGCTGAAATCGACTTCGAGATTTTTGCATAGCCATAACCGGGAAGATCGGCGAAAACCATTTTGGGCTGCTGCCGCGGGTCGAGCATCGCAAAGAAGTTGATAGCGCGCGTACGCCCTGGGGTCTGCGACACTTTTGCGGCCTTCTCGCCTACGAGCGCATTCAGCAGGCTCGATTTGCCAACATTCGAGCGACCCAGAAACGCGATTTCCGGCACCGATGGCGCTGGGAATTGCGCTGCATCGAGGGCGGAGAGCAGGAATTGCGGGTTGTAGCGCATTAACGGCATTCAAATCTCAATCTCTCGATGATGTGCGAGTCTCGCGTTTTCTTGAGGATACAAGACGGAGGCTCGGCGGATGCTCTGAGCCTCATCCTTATGGGCTCAATTCGTGTGCAGTTTTCGGAATGCAAGCAGGCTTTTTTGTGCGTAATGAAAGTCCATTCGGTTGGTACCGATTCCCAGGCTGTCACATCTATGAGGTAGGTAATATGCGGTAACGAATGACCGCAGAAAACCGGCACAGCCTTAACAAAACCTGCTTATACTGATGACATCCTCTCATCGTATTGCTGGAGCCAACGTGCACACACTCGTTGCCATCTGTCTATTGGCCGCGACGGCCAATGGGCCGCTTGTCCACACCGTTAACTTCGCGGAGCCGCCTGCTACGCAACCAGCGCTCGTCAAGATTCCCAAGGGCCCCAGTGGACTCACGCTGTACAACGAGAAAGGTGAACGAGTTGCGCAGTGCGAGAAGAAGGGCGATACGTTTTCGAACTGCAAGGTCGAGGCCGGCTTCACGTTCGACGACGTGATGAATGCCTGGGTACATGCCTTCGAGGACATGCAGGGCAAGTAACGGGAGCAGTCGGTAGGCCCTATTCGGTAAATCGCTGACAATGCAAGTCATGGGCGAGGTTTCGCGGGGCTTGACCGGAAAAAGGGAAGGCCGCTGGCCTTCCCTTTGTGTTCCATTCCGTCTTTTCGTTCCTATTGGCGGGCTACCTGTCCGCTCACGACATCCGGGGGCGGCGGCACGGCGGTCAGCACCTCGGCCGCATCGGGTACCGGCGTGGGCAGCGGGCTTTCGAGCGCCAGTGCCAGCACCTCGTCCATCTTGTCGACAAAGTGAAGTTTCATCGAGTTCTTGATGTTGTCCGGCAGTTCGGCTACATCTTTCTCGTTGGCCTTGGGCAGGATTGCCTCGAAGATTCCAGCCCGCAATGCCGCGAGGAGCTTTTCTTTCAAGCCGCCGATGGGCAGCACCTTTCCACGTAACGTGATTTCACCAGTCATGGCGATGTCGCGCCGAACCGGAATTTTTGCCAGGGCGCTAGCCAGAGCAGTCGCCATGGTGATGCCGGCTGACGGGCCATCCTTCGGGATCGCACCTTCGGGTACGTGCAGGTGAAGGTCGACGTTGCGGTAGAACTCGCGGCTGAGCCCCAAGGCCTGGGCACGGCCACGAATGTAGGCGAGAGCGGCCTGAGCCGACTCCTGCATGACGTCGCCGAGTTGGCCAGTGATGGTGAGCTTGCCCTTGCCGTCGAGCACCGTGACTTCGGTGGTGAGGATGCTGCCGCCCACTTCAGTCCATGCAAGGCCGGTTACGAGGCCCACTTCGCTCTTTTCGTGCACTTCAGAGTCGCGGTAACGGGCCACGCCGAGAAATTCGCTGATGCTCTCACCGGTGATTTCTTCCTTGTGTTTGGCGCCCTTCTTCACCACGCGCCGTGCAACCTTGCGGCAGACATTGCCGATCTCGCGTTCAAGATTGCGAACGCCGGCTTCGCGGGTGTAGTTGCGAATGATCTCAAGGATGGCGTCGTCGGTGAAGACTACGTTCTTATCGTTCAGGCCGGTCTGTTCGCGCTGCTTTTTCACCAGGTACTGCTTGGCGATTTCAAGCTTTTCCTGTTCGGTGTAACCCTGCAGGCGCAGCACTTCCATGCGGTCCTGCAGAGGAGCGGGGACGGTATGCAGCACGTTTGCGGTGGCTACAAAAAGAACCTGCGAAAGGTCGTAATCAACGTCGAGGTAGTGATCCTGGAAGGTGGTGTTCTGCTCGGGATCGAGAACCTCGAGGAGCGCCGAGGCCGGATCACCGCGAAAATCCGAAGCCATCTTGTCGACTTCGTCGAGCAGGAAGACCGGATTCTTGGTGCCGGCGCGCTTCATGTGCTGGATGATCTGTCCGGGGAGTGCGCCGATATAGGTGCGGCGATGGCCGCGGATCTCAGCTTCGTCGCGTACGCCGCCGAGCGAGAGGCGCACGAATTTGCGCCCGGTGGCTTTTGCGATGGACATGCCCAAGGATGTCTTGCCTACTCCGGGAGGTCCGACGAAACAGAGGATTGAGCCTTTTGGATTCTTGACGAGCTGACGGACGGCGAGGAATTCAAGGATGCGCTCTTTGATTTTCTCGAGGCCGTAGTGGTCTTCGTTCAGCACCTTCTCAGCAAAATCGATGGAGCGCGTTTCTTTTGATTTTTTCTTCCAAGGCACGGCGAGCAGCCAGTCAATGTAGTTGCGGCTCACGGTCGATTCGGCCGACATGGGCGGCATGGCTTCGAGTTTCTTGAGCTCCTGGATTGCCTTTTCCAGAACATCCTTGGGCATTCCCGCAGCTTCAATCTTCTTGCGCAGTTCGTCGAATTCGCTCTTTTCGCCGCGGCCGAGTTCTTTCTGGATGGCCTTGATTTTTTCGTTGAGGTAATACTCTTTTTGCGCGCGCTCCATCTGTCGCTTTACGCGCGACTGAATGTTGCGGTCGAGGTCGAGCTTCTCAATTTCGATGTCGAGCACGTCGGCGATGCGGGCGAGACGCGCCGCTGGATCGAAGATGCCTAGCAGTTCCTGCTTCTCTTCGATCCCCAGTTGCAGGTTGGCGGCAATGGTGTCGGAGAGTTTTGCAGGCTCATCCATCCGCACTGTTGCGATAATCGTCTCGTAATTGAGAGACTGCTGCAATTTCACGTACTGCTCAAAGAGGCTGGTGACGCGCTGCATCAGCTGTTCCACAGCGGGCGTCATTTCGAAATCGGTCTTGCCGGTGCGCACGGTGGCGACAAAGAATCCGTCGCGGTCATTCACTTCGGTCGATTTCGCACGTTCAACGCCTTCGACGAGAACCTTGATGTTGCCGTCGGGCATCTTCACACTCTGCACGATGTTGCAGATGGAGCCGACCTGGAAAATCTCCTTGGCCTTGGGCTCATCGATCGACGCATCGTGCTGGGTGGCGAGAAAGATCTTGCGATCGCCATTGAGTGCTTCTTCGAGCGCGCGCACACTGGAGAGGCGGCCGACGACGAAAGGCGTCATCATGTAGGGGAAGATCACCATGTCCCGAATGGGCATCATGGGCAGCTTGCGCGGCTCGTTCTTTTCTTTGGGATTAGTCATAAAAGCACCATGGGTCCTTAGACGCGCGGCGAACACTCTGGACTTGATGAACGGGGACGCCTTGTTGGGATTGTACAGCGGATTCGCCCGGCACGGGGAGAGCAAACCCCATAGACTCAAAGGTTACATCCGCAGTGGTGACGTGACCTTTGAGTATACGCAAGTAAGTTGCGTGAGAGCGAAATATCGACTGACGGGTGATATCAGTTTGCGGTCGGGATGGTTGTGGCGTAATCGACGACCACAACCTCAATGCGATCTGTTCGGCTTTCAATTTTCAGGCCGAGTTGATCTTGAAGGGCTCTTTTCCATGCTGTAAAGGTGTCGGTTCCCAACTCAGGCCGCACGTCCACGCTGAAGTCGTAGGCGCCTTGCAGACCTGTCTTGTCCAGGACAAGGGTTGCAGGACCACCGGCTTTGACGGGCGCCGCGGGGTTGTCGGACGCGGGAATTGTGAATTGGACTGTCAGAAGATCTGCCAACTGCCGCATGTCTCCGTGGAAGCGAAATCCGGGGCCGGATGAAGAGGCACTTCCATCTTGAACAGGCTTGATTTTCGGACCGTCTTTGCCAATTCCCAATTCGTATACGCGCATTGACTTGCTTTCACTGTGTTGTTTCAGGCTGAAGCGGTCGACGAGAAGTGCGCGCAACATCATCCGCATTTGTTCGCCGGTCGCACCGTCGAAAGCGCGTGCGGCAACGTCGAATTCGTTATGGTCGAGCCACGGCGGCCCGATGACCTGATTGAGCTGGCATTGCCATGCTTCGGCCACGAGACGCTTGAGCGTGACGTTCTTTCCGTTGAAGCCGGCGGGCGAGTAGGTTATCTGGTTGTTGTAGTCGGGTCCGACTTCGTGCTGGCTCGGCCTGACCGAGGCAGCCTCAAACGAAGTTGCCGGTGGCGGGGACTGCGCAAATGTGACGGCGTTGAGGAAAATGAGCAGAACCGTGGAGCGCCACATAAGAATGCGATTCAGGATGAGCGCGGTAAGTTGCACGCGCAAATTCAAGCGAAGGCGGGATCAAATCGGGCGGACAAAAAGCAACCCCTCCCTGGTGGGGAGGGGTTACGGTGCAGGAATAAATTTCGGCTTGCTCAGCCGGCCTTTTCAAGCAGGCACAGCGACAGATCCCGACGTTCCACCATGTCCTTGGTGATTTCAAGATCGCGCACCTTCTTGTTGCTGGGCAGGTGATACATCAGGTCGAGCATCAGCTCTTCGAGAATCATGCGCAGGCCGCGTGCGCCGACTTTGCGTGCCAGCGCTTCGCGGGCGATACCGCCAATTGCCTCCTGGGTAAAGTGGAGGCGAACGTTCTCGTATTCGAGCAGGCGCTGATACTGCTTGACGATCGCATTGCGGGGTTTGGTGAGGATTTCAACGAGAGCGGCTTCGTCAAGTTCATCGAGAATGCCCATCACCGGCAAGCGCCCGACAAACTCTGGAATCAATCCATACTTGATGAGGTCCTGCGGTTCGGTCTTGCGCAGCAACTCGGTATCGCGATGCGAACGCGATGTAGCTGCATCCGCCTCGGCATCCGCTGCTTTGAAGCCGAGGGCCTTTTTGCCGATGCGCCGGCCCACTACGCGCTCCAGGCCGACAAATGCTCCGCCGCAGATGAACAGGATGTTGGTGGTGTCGACGGCGGTGAATTCCTGGTGTGGATGCTTGCGTCCGCCTTGCGGCGGAACATTGGCAACCGTGCCTTCGAGGATCTTGAGCAGAGCCTGCTGGACGCCTTCGCCTGATACATCGCGGGTGATGGAGGGATTCTCATCCTTGCGGCCGATCTTGTCGATCTCGTCGATGTAGATGATTCCCTGCTGCGCGCGCGTGACGTCGCCGTCGGCGGCTTGCAGAAGCTTGAGGATGATGTTCTCTACGTCCTCGCCGACGTACCCAGCTTCAGTGAGCGTGGTTGCATCGACAATTGCGAAGGGAACGTCGATCATCTTCGCGAGCGTGTGAGCCAGGAGGGTCTTTCCGGAGCCGGTTGGGCCGATGAGGAGAATGTTCGATTTTGCCAGCTCAACCTCGTTGTTGCGCATGCGGTTCATCTGCACGCGCTTGTAGTGGTTGTAGACGGCTACAGCGAGCTTTTTCTTGGTCTGATCCTGTCCGATTACGTAATCGTCGAGGAAACTCTTCACTTCCTGTGGCTTGGGGAGGTGTCCGGCAGCGGTTGCGGGATGTGCGGAATCTCCGCGATCGTCTTCGAGAATGGAGTTACAAACAGCGACACATTCATCGCATATGTATGCCCGTGGATAGTCGCTGGGCGACGAGATCAATTTCGCTACAGCGTCCTGCGATTTGTGGCAGAACGAGCACCGCAGCGCTTCCTCAGGTCCCGTGCGCGTTTTCATTGTTGGCTCCCCTTGGCCTCACGAATTTGATTCCGCGTTCAGTTTTCGGCCCCTATGTGCGGGGCCGGTCAATAATTTCGTCGATGATGCCATATTCCTTGGCTTGCTGTGAATTCATGATGAAGTCGCGTTCAACATCGCGTTCGATACGGTCGAGTGGCTGGTTGGTGTGCTTCGCCATCAAGGTGTTGGTGATTTCGCGAATGCGCAGAATTTCGCGGGCATGAATATCGATGTCGGTTGCCTGACCGCTCAGGCCTCCCATGGAGGGCTGATGGATCAGGATGCGCGAGTTCGGCAGCGCGAAGCGCTTGCCCTTGGTTCCGGCGAGAAGCAGAAATGCGCCCATGCTGGCGGCCTGGCCAATGCAGTATGTCACCACGTTGTTCCGTATGAATTGCATTGTGTCATAGATAGCAAGTCCGGCGGTAATGGAGCCGCCCGGCGAATTGATGTAAAGCTGCACGTCCTTTTCGGGGTCTTCGCCGGAGAGGAACAACATTTGAGCAACGATGAGATTGGCTACCTGATCATCGATCGGCGTGCCGAGGAAAATGATGTTATCGCGAAGCAGACGGGAATAGATATCGTAGGCGCGCTCGCCCCGACTCGTCTGCTCAACCACCATGGGAACCAATGCCATTCGAGTTTTGTCCCTCGCGGGGTTTACGTCCCCCGTATATTTGATGGCCGTGGGGTCTGGGGCGGTGCAAGTCCCTTTCCGCACGGCGTTTTGGCCAACTCAACGACTACGCAGGCAGTCTTTCATACAGCAGATTTGCCGTTTTTTCCCTCTTCAATTGTTCACGGATTCTAGCTAGCCCACCGTCGTCAGTCAAACGCTGGCGGAGGGTTTCATAGGGTTCGCGTGACTGAAGTGCAGCCAATTGTAATTCCTTTTCCAATTCTTCGTCGCTGACCGTAACACCTTCTTTATCAGCAATCTTGTCCATCAGGATGTGAGCTTTGACCTCGGCGACCGCGGAATCGCGCTGGGCTCCGCGCAGACGGGTCAAATCTAGCTTGCGCATCTGTTCCGGGTTCATTCCCTGGGCAGCCAGAGCGCGCAATCCGCGTTCAAGCCGGGCGTCAATCTGGTCTTGCACAAGGCTTTCCGGGACCGGGAACTCGTACTTTTGGACCAGGGAAGCGAACAGCCGATCCTTGGTTTCGGCCTCTATGCTGCGGCGCTTGCGGTTAGCCATGTGTTCACGGACACGGGACTGCAGATCGTCTAAACTTTCGTAATTTCCAAGTTCTTTGGCGAACTCGTCGTTCAGTTCGGGAAGGGTCCGTTTCTTGATCGCCTTGACCGCCAGGTCGTATGCCACGGTCTTGCCCTGGAGCCGTGCTTCGGGATAGTCGGCGGGATAGATGACCTCGGCTTGCAGTTCCTGCCCAGGTTTGGCGCCGCGCAGCACTTGCGTGAATGCCTCTACCGTTTCCTTGCCGCCTACCTCAACCAGGGCGTCTTCTCCAGTCAGGGGGGCAGCTTCGGGGTCATCCGTCATCTTGCCGGTGTAGGAAATCTCGACCCAATCGCCATCGACAATGGCGCGGTCTTCTTCAACGGGCTCAACCACGGCGCGTGAATCGCGCAGTTGTGTCAACTCGTGGTTATACTCTTCGTCGGTTACTTCGACGGAGGGTTTCTCCACGACGACTTGTTCGTAGCCATCGATGGAGACATCGGGTAGGTATTCGAAGACTGCCTTGACGTGCAGGGGCTGGCCATCTTCGATGGTCATCTCGGTCACCTGCGGCTGGCCTACGGGGCGGATGCCAAGCTCGCGAACGCCATTGCTGAAGCGCTCCGGCAACAGGCTGTCGATGACTTCTTTGCGGATCTCGGTGGCAAAGCGGCGACGGACGACTGCCTCAGGCACTTTGCCGGGGCGGAAGCCGGGAAGCTTGGCGTACTTCTGATAGTTGCGGGTGACGCCGCGAAATGCCTTGGAGACTTCGTCAGCGGGGACGTCAAGCACCAGCTCGCGCGTGCATTCAGGGTTGAGTACCGGCCCATGTTGATGTTCGTGTTGATGTTCGTGGCCTTCGTGGCCGTGGGAGTCCTCGGGTGTACCCGATGGAGGGGGTGTTTCGAGAGTATCAGCGGTGCTCAACGTTTTGCCTTCCGGGCGCGACAGGCGCCAGTTCTTACTGCTACAGCGGGCTGTCGCCAAAGCAAACAGCGTCGTGTGGCGGGGGATATACCTCACTCCATGGTAAGAGGGTTTGCGGGGGCGGTCAAACCGGCTAAACCGGGAGGGTTGCCTTCTGCACCGTGGAAGTCACGTTACTGCTCAGACACCTCTGGTTTTCGCACATAAGGCAAGAACCGGGGGTGGGCGGCGCCGCACCGGGAATAGTGCATTCGGGCCTGGCTGAGGCTCAATTCGCCATTTACGGTGTTTCGGACGTCGGAGGCATCCTCGTCCTCCTGTCCATCGTCCTCCCACCAGCACACCGGACATAAGGCCAGAGTGCTTGGCGCCTCAAGAGTCCTGTACCCGCAGCAAGGGCATCGAAAGCGAATCGGTGCCGTCCCCATGCCAGAATGGACGATTTTTGACGGCAGGCGGTTACATGTCTAGCGGTTGTAGGCCAGCCGAGTGCCTCCTTGGGCGTGCCGGAGAACGAATTCGATTTCGACAAACGAACGGTACAAACGAACGGTGATGTTGGCCAGGAGTTGAGTTCATCTATTGGGCCGAGGCGCCTGCATTGTTACATCGTGTGTGTATTTCGCAAGAGAACACGAAGCAGCAAGAGTTTTATGCGAACCTGCAGCCCCGCTTTCACGTCAGTCCTCCAGATACCATGGCCATGAAATGTAGAATCAGGGCCGCAGGGGGAATGCTATATCCATGAAGTTTGCTCCAGGTTCTCATCGCGCTTTTCTGCTGATCGCAATGGTCATGATCGCGTTGCCGGCTGTTGTTTCTGTGAGCGCCGGCGCCCAGGAAACACAACCGCTGAAGGTGGCCATTGTGGGCCTTGAGCACGGCCACGTGGAGGGCTTTCTGGGCCAGTTGCCGAAGCACACGGACGTTCAGCTCGTCGGGATCGCCGACGCCGACACCACGCTTTGGCAGAAGTATGGCAAGAAGTACTCGCTCAAGGAGACGCTGTTTTACAAGAGCGAGGCCAACATGATCGAGAAGACCCGGCCGCAGGCGGTGCTGGTGTACACGTCGATCGGCGAGCATCGTCACGCTATCGAGATTGCCGCGCAATACGGGGTGTCGGTCATGGTCGAGAAGCCGCTTACTATTTCGCTTGACGATGCACTGGCAATTCGGAACGTTGCGCGCGAGCACAAGATCCAGGTGCTGGTGAACTACGAGACAACATGGTACGCAAGCAACAAGGCGGCATACGATGAAGTCCGCGAAGGGCGCATCGGCGAGATCCGGCGCGTGGTTGTGCACGACGGACACCAGGG
>Ga0210386_10001851_pt1 | contig 18469 bp, 22 predicted proteins | sample IncBWH32OmetaG_FD_160091 | JGI IMG/M metagenome (GOLD analysis project Ga0210386, IMG submission 160091) | Forest soil microbial communities from Barre Woods Harvard Forest LTER site, Petersham, Massachusetts, United States - Inc-BW-H-32-O ... | reverse complement strand
AGTAAATCCGTTCTTCATGAGTCATTTTACCCGGCCCAATATTAACGATCTTATTAGTCAAGATATCTCGGCAAATTAATGTACCTACCATTCCCTTACCAATCTTATTTTCTTTATGACTACTTCGCTCAGTCAAACCTAAAGCATTCTTTTTCTTTTCATTGAGATTTTGCTGAGCTTCTATTATTTCCAATACCACCGCATCTTTATCTGAGAATGGTTTCAGTCGAAGATACGATCCCTCATTCACTGTAGAACGCCCGTCTTTATGAAAACCTAATGGATCTCGATAAATAGCTCCTTCGAATCCTAATTCTAAACAAGAGTGATAGAAGTCCATTAGCTGTACTGGAGTGTGTATCGGAGTGTACTCAATTATCATTACATCTTTTGGATTATATTTTTCAATGTAGGAGTGTAATGCACCGATACGGCTAAGATAGGGTAGTTTTACTGTATCTTCGGTTAGATAGTCAAACACATTCCAGACAATATCTGGTTCCCCGGTAATCGTAGATAATGCTGAGCTCGTATCTCGACAAAGAGATGAAGATGTCGCACTTCCTAATGTTGCCTCTCCATCGAATCCTTTATAAATGGGATCACTAAAACGTTGAGTGGTGTAGATGTTTGCATGCGGTTTCAAACTACGCCCAGTAGCTTGGTTATCGAAATTTAATAATCGTACACCATCTAACTTTGGAAATCCCATTACAGGAAACAACACTTTCTTAATATCTAAGTCAATAGCGAGTTCAGGTAACATTATCTATTTTTCTTTCTTAGTAAATTTTCCAGGATTCAATATAAAGAACTTCTGTGCCGCATGACGAAGATACTGTATTTCCATCTGCATTATGCCAAGTCCAATAAAGTTGTGTCTTGCGAATTTATCGAGTCGCTCTTCGGCTTCTGTTCTGCAACATTCATCACTTAACAAAATGTTCCTGTAATAAACAAATCTATTCTTTTCACTATTACTAGTTAATTTTCTAACAAGCATGTGAATGCCATCTTCCGCAATATGATCGTGATGAAATACGACAAGACCGCGCTCGAGAAGTAATTCTCTTGCTTTATGAATATCTTCTCTGAATTTCTCACCTCGTTCACGATGTAATTGCATTTCACCTTTACTATTTGTAATAAGAGTGGTGTGAAAAGTGCATGAGCCGCAGGCAAGCCTCACTTTATTTGACACTATGATTTCTTTTTTATCTTCCACTTCCTTCTCCTAGTTTATAAAGTAACGGCATATTTGGAGAGAGCCTAAGCCCTCCCCAAATGCCTATTATTAATGCTTGTTATGCAAATCAAATGTATCGATACCGCCCCACAATAGATGATCTTCAGATGCCGCAGTTTTTGACAATTTTGAAATATCAATGCCAAAATTGTGATTGTACATCATCGATAGTTCATTGCACGATCCTTTAGAGGTATCCAAGAAATCTGAACAGGTCTCAGGAGAATAACCAATTTGGCCACCGTGCTGAAAATCCAGTAATGGCGCTTCCTTATATTCACCAGGTTTCAAGATCGCTGCGGCTAGACGACTGAATTTTGGTGCAGCATGAGCAGTGAATTGTGGATCGATCATTGGTTGTACAACTATTTCACTGGCTGGGGTTCGCGCAGACATATCTACCTTGGCAATTCTTGGTTTCCATGTCAGAGCTTCTTCCGATAATTTTGCTATTCTTTCCGATATTTTCAGATACATCGCCAAATCTTCAGTTACGCCAGGTTCAAGTGTCCATGCTTCAATACCAATTGCTAAAAGTTCTTTTTCAGTATTGACCAATTCATTCAGTCTTGGATCAGAAACAACCACACCCTTTTCTTCTGCTAACTTCACCATTTCAGCTAAAGCAGCTTGCAACTTTCCGTGATCGATCTTCTTATCCATCTGCGTAAATTTAGCAACAGAACCACCCAAAGCTGTTGGTGTAGCGCGATTGAATGAAATTCCCTTCATATCCGGAGTAGGCGGTTTTATGAAAAAATCCATTACGTCAGGAGAAGGTACTGAGTCGAGGATAAAACTATCGACATCAGTACGAGCACATTTCCCATAGGTCGAATTCTTTTGAATCCTTTCTTTGAAATTTTCAACCCATTTCCTTAAAAAGTTAGCTTCAACAGCAGAATATGGCCATTTGAAAGTAATGTCACCACAGTTGATATGGGCGCCGGAAAGTGTTGACATCTTGATCTTTCCCAACTTCGGCTGATTCCAAACTTTTCTTGGTAAGAAGGTCTGGAAGTCATGTTCAGGTACATTACCGGTTAAGGCATTTGTAACCATTTTACCTTGAAAGCTGTGATCCGTGGTGTGATCGATCGTAGTCGCGAACTTAGTCTTTCTGGATAGACCGAGCATCGACAACGACTTATTGGTCTCGTTCGACGGATTTGGCAAAGTACCTGGTTTGGTGCCGTAGAAGTTACTACGAGTTAAGAACTCGATTGTGTCTTCACCAGGATAACGCAATCCTGGAGTGTTTTTGACACGACGAGTTACCTTATCTGTGTATGCTGTAAAAGTCAAACGTAGGAAATTAGTCATGCGGTCTGTATAGTGCGTGAAAGATTCGCCTGGGAATTTTGGAAAATCCAATTTTGCCATACCGTAGACTTTTTCAAATGCCACGTTAAAAATCCGACAAAGCAAAAGTTGTCCAACGAGATTTTCATCTTTCAAATCAAGTGTGTCAAGTATTTGCGTTAATAATTGATCAGTATCTTTAAACTTAGTGACTTTATTAATAGTGATCGATTGCGCGATTTGGATAAGCCAAATACGCTCACTTGCGACTTCCAGATGTTTCATTGACAAAAGTGCGCTGTGGCAATGATCAGATATGTTTTTAATATCGCTATCGAGTTCAACAGCAGCACTAATTGCAACCTGCGCTAATTCTTGTTCGTCCATATCTTTAGCCGTTTCGTATCCCGATGGGATTTGTACATATCCAGGTATATCTTCTAGCCTCAGAACAACTGTGCCGCCATGAGGCGGTAGACTAGTTACTTCTCTTTTTTCACGGTCAGCTCTCTGAACTTCTGTTTCCACGGTATTTTTTTGTTCAGTTGTCATTTCCTTTACTCCTTCTGTTGTATTTTCCGCAGCCTTATAACCTGCCGCTTTGTAAGATTCGTATACTCTATCACGAAATGCATTGACAGCAGCTTGACGTCGCTCGTCTGGTGTCGGATTCAATATTGGTCGATTGGCGTCGGTAATGTATAACCGAGCCGCAAGATAACGAACATAATGGCCGTATTCAATTAATTTTGTTATTTCTGATTTTCCAATTTCCGGAAAGCGGTGTGCTGCTGCACGCCATCGATCGATATTAAAAAAGTCAGGATCTTCACCATTACGTGTATAATACCAGCCTGCGAACGAAATGCAGAGATCTCTGATGTTAGCGCTTGGTTGAAATTTAAGGTAAGCTAACTCAAGAACTTCGTTACGAGTCATTGCTGGCATGGCAGGTGGAAACAACCATTCAAACACCACGTCGTCTCTGAATTCCATACTACTGAAATAATCAGAGAGTGTTAAACGATCTTGTTCAGTGATGTTTTTATAGAGAGTTTGCTCTCTTGTCCAGGTGTCAATTCTGAGGTTTAGTACATCTTTATGGAAATTATAGATAAAATTAATTCCATAAGTTTTTACATGCCATCCCATAAAACTGAGCACCAGCTCACGATCTTCATTGGAAATACTTACTTCAATAAATCCGTGCAATTTAAGACGCATTGCATCCACCGTCTTTGCAATCTTTTTCACTGTGGTGTATGAATTAGCAGGATGAAACTCATCACCCCATTTTTTCAAATTCATTCCAATAAAAGAAGCGTCTGTCACAATATCGAATGTTGTGTAATACTTCCCATAGAACCAACGAGAAAAATCCTCCATCAGAGAAGATATTCCAGATGCAGAGAGTTTCTTCTCGAAAGCAACTTTATTCGCCTTAGCAATTTCTTTGATTTGGATTCTTGATGAAAAAATCTTGTTAGCACATTGCTCTATTGTAACATCCATTAACGATTTTGAGAGGCCAGCTTTCTCCAGAAGAAAATTTATTGGAAGATGGCGATATGGATAAAAACCATTATCATTAGATGACATTTTTTCTACTCCTCAAAAGTTGATCGAGATATTTCTCAGCCGCCCTTTCATTAATAAAAGCATTCGCTAAGTTATTTTCATACACCAGTCTTACCACATATTTAGTTTCTGCCCAATCGGAGAATGTTTCATCGAAACATTGCAATTTGGCATAAGGCGACCCTCGATCCCCCAGATTCATCCTCGACAGAAACATATGTTTAGTGATGAGTGGTGGCCCTGACTGCTCTAACAATCCAACTAAATTATTAGATGGCACCCAAGACTTTCCAACAATATAGCAAAATAAACCGTGCCGTACGTCTTTCTTCTTTATCCTACCTGCTTTAGTTGTCATGTGTGGTCCTTAAATATAATGTGATTTCGGATGATAACCAAAGATGTGATTACGTTTGTTTTCGTCCATAGTGATTGCAATATTGCAATCATTCATCCACGCCCAACACATATCAGAATCAACAATACCTAATTCTTCAGCACTTCGGGGTTTAGCCTCATCTAAGACCTGCCATTGTTTACCGTCAAAAATAACAGTAGTAAAGTCGGCAATGATGCGGACGTCGGTCGTATCAGATTCACTACCATTAAAAGTTATTATTCGATAAGGATTAATAGTCTTATCGAATGTCAGCTTGTACAACGAACCTTTGGAAACTTCTTTCGGTTGATCACCTTTGTCGATGTCCAAAAAACCGATGAATTCGAGATTCCCAATTACATTAACCCCTTCTTGCTTCGCAACAAAATCTTTTGCGAAACCCAATTGGGAAATAACGGGTAATGCTGCGAGAGCAACTAATGCTCCCATAAATCCGCGACGTTTCATAACAACTCCTTTATTTATTTAGGTTTACAACATTAACCTTCGATTGTCAATACTAGCGGAGTGCCGTCTGTAATATGTTTAATGACGTGTTGAACATCTTCTCCTGACAAATCAGTTAATAACCATTTCCCATTTGGCATTGGGTAGTGTTTCACATATGGTGCAGCGTATCCCATAGTAAAAGAAAGGGAATCTTCACCGATCGACATATTGGTCTTAATAGGAAAATTCACTTTTAAACCACTATTTATTGCCGCCCGCTGCAATTCATTACACGGGTGGTAATCGACATCGAGACGACGAGGGTATGAGTCAAAATTTTCATTCTTCGTCATCAAGATCTTCTTCAGTTCTTCACCGAATTTCTGTAAGACATTTTCATCTTTATTATTTTTGTTACCCATCGTTGCAAGAGACGCGCACATGACTTCAGTTGTACGGTCAGAAGTAACATCATTCTTCGCGAACATATCGTACGTAGGATTACGTACTGCGCGTTTCCAGATTTCTACTGCACGGTCGATAATAATTTCGTTTGGTGTATACATGTTATTCTCCTATTTATTTAGTTAGTTTAATCGACAACGACAATTGTTCTGCAATTAATAGAACAACTATTGAGATCTTCGTGATGACCGTACCAGCGCAATGACCAAGTACGTCCTGCAAGAAATGCTTTCCACACCTTACCTACATAAACGCCCGAAGGATTCGAATAAGTATAATCCTTTAGTTCGTCAAAATCTTTTCTACTCATCGTAGCGAAGGAATCGTCAATTTTGAAATTATCCGGATTAGGTTGCTTCCAACCAACAGAATCGGGATGCACCATCTTTGGGATGATATTCTTATTAATGACTTCTTTCTTCTTACCGAAGATTCTGTCCCAACCACTACGGTATTCATCACTGGTAGTTCTTGTAGCAATAGCATCCCCAGTGACATCATTACGACTACTCATTCTTTTTCTCCTAGTTATACAGCGTGAATACCAGCAAAATCGATTCCTTCTACCAAAGCTAAATTGCTATTCCTAATAACGATTGTTCCGTGTACTTGGAATACGCCGACTGTACCGTAATTACAGATGTGGTTTTGTAAAGCACGGCCTGCACGGTTGTTATTTATTGAAATATCTGCAATTAATTTATTATTTTCCACCTTAAGACTCTTGATAGAATGAGAAATATTTCGTAAATCAAACACATCTCCAGAAACGATATAAGGTACAGTTAAATCATTTGTCCCAAATTTCCCTGCCCTGAGATTTATATTAGATTCATATTGTCCAACAATGTTTCTCAAAACATCCAGTGACCAGATATAGCTATATTTGTCTGGAATATCTGCATAAAGAATGGTTTGATTCGTAAGTTCCATATTACTTCTCCTAGTGAAAAATGACATTGATCTCTAGTTAGTAATATGTGATTCAAAACAATTTGAGTATTAACGTCATATCACTGTCAAATATGTTAAAAAGAACAAAAAAAAATATCTGGGGGAGAACCCCAGATACCTTAAAAAATAATATCCGAATTTAGACATGTCCGGATGGACTAAGCAATTCCTCTGCTTCTGGTGGCGGCATCCAAGCTTCATCGCTCATCAGATGGTGTCGATAACGAATACGTTCCCAATCATGCTTATTCGGTATACGCTGTGAAAACTCTTGGGCGTAACGCTGTGCCGTATTTTCTGTGGTAAAGATGAGGTTGTAATCACCAGTCAAAGAAACGTACTTACGAGTATATTTCTTTAGTAACGAAGACAAATTTTCTCCATACTTCGACAATTCACCTTTTTCATTCAATGTTTTGAAATGCCAAGTGAAATTGTTTGGAGCAGGAACAAAGCGACCGACCCGTCGCTCAATATGGCGCGCCAGGTTTCTTTTGGAACGCCGGCTTTCAATCGGCGCCATCATCTTGTATGGTCTTCCCGCAACCACCAGTCTCTCGACAGCGAGGATACGAGGAATTCCTTTTTCTGAAAAATCACAGCGTACTTGCCAAAACACTCTTCCCTGTCGAACGTCTTTGAATTGAATCTTTCCTGCTTTTGTTGCCATGATGGTTCTCCTTGTGTTATTCGATGAAGAGATATTGATTTAAGAGATTGGCGATGTGTATCGCCAATGCTGTTGCTCTGGCTCAAGTGTAGTATATATGTGTGAAAAAAATTAAAATGTCATATTTAGGAGGGATTACCCTCCTAAATGATTATTATTCAATAACTTCGAATCCTATCAATTTTGCACGAGATTTTAAACGCGCTATAAAAATTTTCATTTCTTCTTTAGTAAGATTATCGCCATAAATCGGCCAACGTGTAGCGCCAAAGAAGTTAGCAACAACAAAATGAATGCTCTCAGAACTTCCCGTGTCTCTTAATCCGTTAGAAATTAAATCAATTTTCTGTAGAAGATACAGATTGAAAATTGCCATAATACAGGCAGAAGGAATGATGATACCTATTTCTTCCTGAATAATGTCGCTTATTTCTTTTCTTTCTTTATCTGTAAAATTTATCCTAGCATGAAGCACATGCTTCATGTAAAACTCCATACGATCTATTTGCATACGAGCAAGAACTTCTTCTGTTTCATCATCCTTACTAACAAACAATTTCGGATCAAATATTAGCATCTTCATTCTCCTATAGTTTTAATAATACTTTATTTCAGCAACAGTTTGATTACTCATTACTGTTTTGCATGAACAACGAAATATCGGTAAGTGACATTTTCCGAAGAATAGCGTTCCAAGATTAAAAAATGGTAGTACTAAGTTGTAAGCACAAGTTCGTTCGTGCCACATACCACTTGGACAATGCCAACGTAATTCTAATCTTGGTGTTGGTAATTTCAAAGAAGAAATTACTTTCTTTTTAGGCTTAGCCATAAATACTCCTCAGTGAATAAAATACTCTAGTGATTACGAATGTTAACGTAATCACTAGAGTATTACTTATTTATGCCGCAATCTTGTTGTGAATAATGCCTTGTTTGCCTTCGGAATATTCCGGATGTACTGGCAAATTTTCCAACGTTTTCCATTTCACATACAAGTCTTTCAGGAAACGTTTGACCATGTAACGGATGGCCATTTTGTGAACATGTGCATCTGTCTTGTCATCGTGTCTTGGCGAGGTACGGATACGATTCTTGTAGTTGTAATAATACACACCATACTCACCACGTAATTCTTCCACCTTGTAACCGTTGTCTTTCAACCACTGAGTTACTTGTTGATCCGTAGTTCCTGGCGATGGCTCATCTTTCTTCTTGCGAACAGCGACGAAACCATGATCAATAGCAAATTGTTTACGCTTTGGTGCACCCATGCGAACACCATTTACAGTGGTGGAACCACAACGCAAGAACGAAGTACCCAATACACCCAGCAACTTGGTCTTCAAGAACGGATTGTACGAGATGGAATCCCGCACAGCTTCTTGGCCGTCTTTGTTGATGTAAGTACGCTTCTCCAAGGAATGTGCTTTCCGGCTGCGACCGACATTTTCCAAAGTGATTTTGTGACCGTCAGCTGTAGTCAGTACTTGTTCACCCATTACTTTATTTGGTTCCGGCGATGTCACCAAGAGACGTAATGAATCGGGATCCAAAGAATCACGTAATTTGATTGCCGGGACATAAACCTTTTTACCGGCATTATCAGTATAGGAACCGACAACTACCACATCCATACCCGCGTACTTCCAGATAGAAGATACGTAGGTAGGAATGTGAATATCGATTTCTGATACGATGACGCCAGCCATAGCGGGACCGATCCCGTCGATGTGTTGCAAAAACTCAGTATAGATAGGCACCTTTTGCAATGCATCTTCCAAATCTTTGAAGTGGGCTTTTTCGGCAACCAAGAAGAGCAAATACTGATGCACCAATTTCATTTCAGTATAGCTGCTGATGATTTCTCCAGGGATAAAATCCTTTTCCTTAGGCAGCTTATCGACAGGTTCAACATCATCCGCATCGATGTCGCTAATTGGTAATTTAGTAACATTGGAAGCAGCCAGAGCAGCTTCCTTTTTCTCGCGAGTTGCCTTCGGGGATTTCTTGTTATCCCGAATGATGGCAGCAATAGGGTCAGTAATCCGACGATAGTCGATACGGAGCTTTTCTAAGAAGGTTTTGTCTTCTTGTTCCATTTGTTCTTCAGACATGCCGTCTTGGGTCAGACCCATCTTGGCCTTGAAGTTACCGACGATGCGATTACCCATTTTGATACGGAGGTCTTGCATGTCATACACACTACGGACGATAGTGCGAATGATGTTAGAACTTTGACGATTGGAAATCATTATACTGCTCCTTTTGGTTGGTTGAAGTTATATTGCTTGGGCTACTACACTGGTTAGTATTGGTTTACTTGCCACGATTGATTCACTATCGATCTTTGGTTTACTTATTACAGTCTGATTCACTATCTGGGCATGGATTACTTGGTTTTTTTGATTCACTTTTTCAAAATGGTTTTCTCTGATCTGCCGATTCACTAATTGGTAAAGGGTTACTAATTAATGTAGATTCACTTTACAGAAATGGTTTGCTGGGTATTATTGATACACTAATCGACACAGGTTTTCTTTTTTCTTCTGATTCACTTACTTATTAGGTTTACTGTTTTTGTAGATTCACTAAACAGGATAGGTTTCCTAATTTGTTCAGGTTCACTATAGAGTCTAGGATTTCTTCACTATAAAGATTCGCTGATATGACGAGGTTTTCTGTTTTGGAAAGACTCACTTAATCATCCTGGTTTTCTTTATCAAACTAATTCACTGGCCGTTTGAGGGTTTCTTCTGGTTTCTGATTCACTAAATGAAACAGGGTTACTTTTTCCTTTAGATTCACTGTACGTTTGCGGGTTCCTTCTGGTTACTTGATCCACTTTATCCTAATGGTTTGCTTGTTAATTGTGATTCACTAATAGTTATTGGGTTACTTGCGTATGGAGATTCACTAATTTCCATTGAGTTACTTGTAACAAAAGATTCACTAATACAAAGAGGATTACTTAATAATATTGATTCACTATCAACATCTGGTTTTCTTTATACGATTGATTCACTTTTGCAACCAGGGTTACTAATTCCGATTGATACACTAACATAGTTTGGTTTGCTTTTAGCTGATGATACACTACTTGATTTTGGTTTACTCAGCTTTTCGGATACACTTATTTCACAGGTTTACTTCAATCCCCGATCCACTTTTTATTCCTGGTTTACTAACCTCCATTGATTCACTAAACGGGATTGGTTTTCTTCTTACCCACGATTCACTAATCATTCAGGGGTTGCTTTCGTGATTTGATTCACTTGCTGTAGCTGGTTTTCTTTGGCTGTATGATTCACTCCTACGTTGTGGTTATCTTTTCAATTTCGATTCACTAATCCCTACTGGTTTACTTATTACGACTGATTCACTAGCATACGTTGGTTTACTTTAAATCAATGATTACTCCAACTACATGCTGGTGATATATGGGTGTAATGATATTCAATACGGCATAAAACCAGAGCGAAATAAATCGCTCTGAACTTACGAAGTATGTGGTTATACGAAGCAAGCTATCGCTAAGGCGCGATAAAGATCAGCAGCTTCCTTCTCGCTCATATTGCACTGGGATTTTAATTTCGATATGATCGAACCCCGGCTAGAAATATTATCCATCCAATTCATTATGTCCTTACAGACTTCAGGATATTTCGCCTTAAATTCCCGAACAGATGTTTCCGACCACTTATCGTTATCAATACGATTTACAGCCATCAGTACTGCACAGCCGAGATAATTAGCGACCGAATACCCCTGCTCACCTTTCACATGAGCACGACCAGCGAGTCCTAATTTGAAAAGATCGTCTCGCGCTGTTTTCGAGAGAATATCACCATCCCACACAGGGCCATTATATATTAATTGATACAGTGTTTCGCGCTGAGCAGAAGTCATTGCGTTATTCAAATCAATGCAAGCTTGTTTATACTCTTCGCTGCACTGATCAAGGGTTTTAATTTGTCCCAAAATCTTTTCTATTTTTGCATCCATCATTTTTCTCCGTGTTATTTTCCTTAGTTAAACTTTCACATCAATAATTTCATGTGACCAAGCAATACGTTGGGTATCTCCCGAACGGCGCTGAGTAGCATCTTCTTCCATCAATTCATCTAATTTCTTAGCTGCCCAGATATGCATTGCCATATCGCCTTGAGCAATGATAACCTCAGGCACTTGATAAGCGCCTGCTAATGTTTTATTCTGTTTGAGTGGCTGTTTCAGAATAAGAGCTATTTTCATGCTACTCTCCTTAATGTAAATACTACTGATAGAATGTTCCCTATCAGTAGTATTTATTATAGATGAAAGATTATTTCTTCTTCTGGAAAATTTCCCAAGCCAAGTCAGCCGAACAACGAATACTGTCGCCCTGACTAATTTCCAGTGGACCGTCGCCGAGATTTACTGTACCGCTATGTGATGCAATATAGTAATGCCCCACACGATTTTGGCCGTTTTCCAATCTTGGTTGGTTTGTCAATGGATTCCAACCACCCCGGAAGTTTTGTTTTGCAAAACCCCAATTGATGACGCGCTTTACTTCCGGAACTTCTTCCACAGCCACTTCCGCCGGAGTAGACTCAATTGACTGAGTTGCGGTAGATAAAGAAATTTTTGCTACTGCATTCCACTCATCTATCGCTTCTTCAGTTAAACCGATTTTCTCAGCAAACTGTTCATTTGCTTTTGTTGGCGTAACAGGAGGTGCAATTGGCTCGACCTTAAACGCTACGTTAGTTACTTGAGCGAATTGTTGCCGCACTTCTTCCGATGTTGCTGGAATTGGTGCAGGTTGTTCTTTTTTCTGATAGAATGATTCCGGTATCAAGGACTCTTCACTCTCGATTGGCGCAGGCGCAACAGTTTTTGATTTGATAAAATCCGAGATATCCAAACCAATACTTTCAGCTTTATTTGTCAAATCGTCAATACGAGATTGAAGATATTCCAGCTGATCATTTTCGAAGAGATGTTCGAATTCAACACCCGAATCATCTTTTTCGATTCCCGCATATTTTTGCAACTCGTTGATCAACCCCGGAGCCAGTGTCTTAGTGAGGTCTTTATCAATATTTAGTTGACTAGAATATTTCAATGCAGTGATTTCTACGAGTAACCACATTGCAGATTGCAATAGCGTGTTTACCAGATCGTATTCAGCTTTACAATCCGGCGTACGTAAATATCCAGTTTCCAAATGGTTCTTCAATATCGTCAGTAACGATATCGGAGTAAAACCAGTGCTACCCAGAACGAAGTCAGACTGCATCCTGAGTGTTTCGATGGTTGCAATTGTTCCTTCAGGGAAGTTATTTTTGTCAGCAATAAAATAAGTTGTTGCGTGTGCAGTGCCCAAAGATATTGGGTTTGATGGATGAAGAGCGAGAGCATACGCTGTCACCGGATCAGGATTTTCGATTGCTTCTGTACCTAATGGCAAAAGTTTCTTAATGTTTGACATGTTGTTTTCCTTACTTATCGTAGTTGACTTATTCGTCGTAGTTGATTTGATGGAGTCCGTTCTCTCTCCAGATTCCGAACTCTTTGATATTAGATTTGAGAAGCTTTTCCCCGTTGTCCAGGAAAACGTGTTTCTTAGTACTCTCTGAAAATTTCTCAATAATAACTGTACCGTCATATAGCACGATCCTTACACGTTTTCCTTTCGTGGCAGAAGTATGTGGCCTTTTGCGCTTTAAGCCCATATACTCTCCTTGGTTACATAAGAATTGTCGGTCTATTCAAAAACTGCCTCATTCAAATCTCCTAGTTTAAATACAGAAACTGATTTCGTTAAGTAATCAGCTTGCTCCTGCATACTCTCAGCTGCCGCCGCTGCTTGTTCCACCAATGCTGCATTCTGCTGAGTAACATCATCGATTCTTGAGATCGCTTTATTGATCTCATCGATACCGGTGCTCTGTTCATGACTAGCTGTCGAAATTTCATCCATGATGCTGGTGACTTTTCGAACTGACTTCACCATGTTTTCCATAGTGGAGCCGGCTTGATTAACTAACTGACTACCATTATCGATTTTACCAACCGAATCAGTAATCAATACCTTAATCTCTTTTGCAGCTTCTTCCGAACGTTTGGAAAGATTCCTGACCTCTTGTGCCACTACAGCAAAACCACGACCTTGACTACCTGCCCGTGCTGCTTCCACAGCGGCGTTCAATGCCAAGATATTGGTTTGGAATGCAATGCTATCGATTACAGTAATGATATCCGTAATCTTCTGTGAGCTATCTTTGATCGCATTCATTGTGGTAACAACACTACTAACAGCTTCGCTACCTTTCGTTGCTAGGTTTGCTGTCTCGATGACTAACTGATTAGCATGTTTTGCGCTATCAGCATTCTTCTTGACAGTGCTGGTTAATTCTTCCATTGCAGACGCAGTTTCTTCCAGCGAACTAGCCTGCTGTTCTGTTCTATATGAAAGATCGGAATTACCAGTAGCGATTTCTTTTGCTGCTACCGTAATTTCTTGTGTACTATTTCTTACTTCTTTGACGATATTGCACAAGCTATGATCCATATCTTGCAAAGCAAACATGAGATCAGTAATTTCATCCGATCCCTTTGTTTCGATATTGGATAACAACTCACCAGATGCCACTCGTTGTGCTACGAGTACAGCAGCCTTCAGTGGATTGGTAATACTTCTTGTCAATACTAAGGCACTAGCGATACCGAGAATAGTTACGACGATACCAACGATTGTCGATAAAATCGATTGTTCTTCGGATACCTTAATGACTTGTTTTTGAATTTGATACGCTGAGTATTTCTCAGTAGTAATTAGGAAATCCAATTGCTCCAGAGTATTCTTACTGATCGGTCTAACATTCTCAGTAATGATCTTAGCAGCACCTTCCGTGTTGAAAGCTAAAGCCGAATCCATAGCTTCCTTAGTATATTTAGCAACAACAGCATCGTTATTGCTAATATGTTCCACTGCCTTCTTTTCTTCGGAAGTTAAAGCAGTGGAAAGTAATTTGCTATATGCTGCCGCACTTTCCTTCTCTTTCTTAGTGATGATGTCTTTTTCAGCAGACATCTCAGCGACATTAGAAGAAATACCTATGTCACGAATCGATGTACCGATTTCTAGAGATAAGAACTTCAACTTATTTACCAACTCGACTTTATCGTTAGCGGCATTTAAGCCAGCGATCAAGCTATCCCTGTTTTGCACATTGAGATAATTGTTTGCGAACAACGCAATGACTAGTGCAAACAAACTAATACTGAAACCGATACTCAGTCTCGTACCGATACGGAATCTTCTTAACATGATATTCTCCTTAAAAAGTTCAAAAAAATTTACGGCATAAAAGAGCGACTGATATCCATTATTTAGATATCAGATTATTTTTATTTCTAACCATGTGTTTCACTAAACACAATATCTTTTTCTTTCTTACTACGCGTAGGAGGTTTCTTTTTACTTTCAATTTCAGCCGAATTAATTTCTGATGCTGCTGCATCAAAACATTCTTCGACATCTTCTCGATCAAAATAAGTTTCGCCCATAGTGCTTCTTGCTAAACCTCTTTCTTGCCACATCCTTGCTCGTGCTAAGTGAATCAATGCTTGATCATTCATTTTATTTCCTTTCAAGTTATTAGGTATTTCCCCTAAACTGGTACTGATTTAATGCGTTCATTGAAGAATATCGCTCTCAAGTATAGTCTAGGGGAAATCAGTTCGCTTACGACATTTAGTGGAATGCATCACCTCTTCACCGCCCAACTTTTGCCATGCATAGCAGCCGTTGCAGACCCTCAGAAAGTCGTTCCCTTTGACTCTTAGTCGTTTGAACCATCTGTACGTAGGTACAGATATTAATTCAAGTTAAAGTTGGATTCATGTTAGGATAAATTAAACGCCCACATAGCAGGGTTTACCGGTTTATCTAACATCGCGCTACAAAGAACTAAGTGGCATCCAAAGCACACCGTTCCTTTGCCGTTCGCGATTGAGAGATAATGTTTTTGCATGTAGGGAAGAATCGCTCATGCAAAAACGCCGATATAATTTATCTAACTTAGTTTGATAGAATGCAAAATAATCATTTACACAAAGTTTCCAAAAACGGTGAACTGTGTGATAATATTCATCGTGCAATATCAAAGTACGAATCCTGGAAAATATCCCAGGTATTCTCATTTCTCTCCTTTTAAGTTAGATTTTGTTATTTGTAATCAATCCTGCAATCTCGTGATCGGACAGATGCAGAACACCATAAATCAAAGCGATGCGGATAAATTCTGGACGCTGTAGTGCTTTACCGCTTTTGATATCTTTAACAGCATTCAGTAGAAACGTGTATTTGATAAGTCGTTCCGTTTCCTTGTCGGATGGCAAATGATTCTTAGTGGCTTTATCTGCCATGAGTCCAAGCTCGTAAAGAAAACTTAATTGCCTGCGCAATTTAACCCAATATTTTACAGGGATCGTCTTCGCATCTCTTTGACGAAGTAAATCTCTATCTAAGCCACTAGCAAAAGAAAGAAGATCTGGAATCGCTGTGATATTTTCTTTAGTTATTGTTTCTGGTAATTCAGAAACGCGATCAATGACGCTTTGTATTTCTTTTTCAAATTTTAGCTTCATGCTAATTCCTTAAATAATGATGCAGAGATCCGCTGCAACTCAGATTCTTTCAACGATTTCATGATGAACACTCACAGGTCTATTACGAGCACTCGAAGTCCCGCTGGTGTACCAGCCCTTATCTTTGATTACGGTAATAATCTCTAATTCGCAAATGCCCATCATGAAATCGTTGGGATGACTAGTTAGTGATATGTCATCAAGATTTTCTACAGTCCAACCAGAGACAATACAAAATCAACTTGTTCAGGTATGCAGAAAGAATTTTCTCGCGTATCTTTTATTATTTTGATAGCTTCTTCCGCCGTATAGCCACGTTCTATCAAAATAATAGCAGCAAGAACGGATGTACGACCAATTCCACCCATGCAATGAATAAAAACATTTTTTCCATCGTTAAGGAGTTCGTGGATTTTGAAACAATTATCTCTCCAGTTCTGAAGGAAACTTTCATCTGGAACTAAATCGTTAGGTGTTGGTAAATGAAGCCAGTCTATGTTGTACTGATTGGCCACTGACTTTATTTCGGTAACTTGTAATCCAATAAGCTCGTGGTCTTCTAGTAATGTGATGATTACAGAACCACCCCAATCATTAATAGCCGAAATGTCTGTATCCAAATCTCGAACCCAAGCACCAGTCATTCCGTGAAATTGTTTCTTACCTGGACAAAAACTAAGTCCAAGTTTTCCACCATTCTTTAAATGAATAGTGTCTATGCGCAGTGGATGAGTAGCGCTTGTCCTATTTAGTTTCCAGCTATTAATGTCAGTCATTTACGCATCCTTACTTTTTGTAATAACTGCCCGAAGTTTTTGGCTATCGCGCATCATCTTCCAAATTCGCATTTGTGCTCTCAGTTTTTCGTAGATGCTCATTTCCTTCCGTTTCCAAATCAAACGTATTAAAACAAGTTTACGTTTAACTTATACAGAACCGAAATAAGTCCGCTGTGTCTGCCAATTTCACCACCCAGGGAATTACTAAAAACTAATGGTGGACCGAACTGGATTTGAACCAGCTTCCAAGGAATTATGAGTTCCCTGCTCTACCAATTGAGCTTCCGGTCCATTTCAAACTTATTTACGGTTTATATTCTTTCCTCTTTACATAACGAGAATCAAATACTACTCGATGTGGCGAACTATCTTTGCTAGAATGAATGAAATCTTTTTCGTTATAGACTTTTTCGAAATACATACGTGTTTCGCCTAAGAATACAAGAAGTCGATAGCGTTGCACTAACTGATAAGATTTAGAACCACCGGAACGTTTCCCGTACTTTCTTTCGGCAACAGGTACGTTGTCATTATAATCTAAAGTGCCAGGTATGAAATGCCCTTCCCTTTTATTTCTAGATAAATATGTGCCTGAGAGGCGTCGAAGATGTTTACAGACTTCATTATGTTGAATGTTCATTCCTTTCTCGTCAATGAACTCGAACTGGCATGCCAAGCAATGGCGGATCGGAATGAATGCATTTAATATCACTGCTTCTTTACCTGCCCCATATTCAAATTCATTTCTTTTATGGACGGTTTTAATTTGATTTGAATCGCAAACGGGACAACATCTTGTTAGCATTTCTCTCTCCTTTTCCATGCTACTAATGTAATTAACGGAACCTCGAGGATTCTCACCTCGATTCGTCTCTCTACTACTATTTATCGTCTTGTCGCTTTACATAGCAAAGAACCCTATTACAGATTATCCCGAAGTTACTCTGTAGGAATTCAGTGTTAGTGGTTGCCTTCCGCAGTCGGCCTATCAAGCTCTTACAAATGGATGAGTCGAGACGCCAATCCAGCTAGACGTGGCACAAGGACGCTACTCCTATTCCGATTCACCTTGACAATAAAATTCATATTGAGCGTTCATTTTACCCCCTATCAATTAAGACAGAAGTAAGATCCTACGTAGACCGTCTTTCTCGGGCGTAGTTCTTATTTAAATTAAAGCTCCGTTAATTACACTACTAAAATATTCTGCAACAAAAAAATAGGTGATATATCCGGAGGGAATCCCTCCGGATATACATTTTGCTTTGAACCTAAGCCAGCCGCAGTTTTCTAATTAACTGCTGCCAAGCCGATGCCTTCGTTGCTGAGGCCGCCGCTGCCGCCACCGTTTTCGCGCGTTTTCGTGTATACATTCATGGGCGAACGGCGCATTCGAAATTCAATCATTTTTTGCTCCTTATTGGTTCACGGATTTATAGTTGATCGATGTATATTGGATTTAGGTACACTTAAAAGTGATTTAAAATTCAGAAAATTTTATCTAAAAATCATCCATACCTATTTTACTTGATAGAGGGTTTGTAACTGCTTGTTGTTGAGTTTGCCGGCAGCGATCGAATTAAATGGTAGTCTTGGAAGTCGGATGTTTCATGACTATTCTCCTATAAGTGAAAGTGTGCGGGAACCACCCCGCTGATTGATAAACAGTAAATAGAACCGATCATATTGATCGATTAGTGCTAAGCTTACGCACTCGAACGAAGTCTAACGGGATCATTATCTCATCTAGGGCTACATTCCCTAAATGTTCCATAGATAATTCTCTAGTGAACGGACTATCACTAATACTCCATGTATTCCCATTTCGCACGAAGGCAAGGGCATGAAATAACATTAAACTTCTATCGGCTGCGCGCTGGGATAAATGGCGAACACGTAGTCCGCCCGCGACCAAGCCGGTTATCGCTGCGGTCAAAATCCCAACTCATTTCCCAACTGACGGTACGGAATACCAGCAGGCGGAGATGTTGCAACTTACATCTACT
>Ga0210386_10001850_pt1 | contig 18469 bp, 35 predicted proteins | sample IncBWH32OmetaG_FD_160091 | JGI IMG/M metagenome (GOLD analysis project Ga0210386, IMG submission 160091) | Forest soil microbial communities from Barre Woods Harvard Forest LTER site, Petersham, Massachusetts, United States - Inc-BW-H-32-O ... | reverse complement strand
CGCCCGTCGGTCATCGGCAGCCACAATTAACCGATGTGACACAGGCCAAGTCTTTGTCCGACCTGGATGAGGAAAACGCGAAGCTTAATCGCGTGGTCAAGGGCATTTGCCGCGGCTGTTGACCGCCCGATGATATTCGGTTGTCCGATCTTGAACCACGCTTCGCCCGCGACAGGCAGCGCGGCGCCGGCGTGAAGCTCTGCTAGGGAATGCCCGCGGTCGGCAAGATCGGGTTCAAATTACTGATGCCCTCTTTGCTTTTCACTTGCCCAGCAACAAACTTGAAGGTCCAGCACTGGATCGTCGGCGACGAGAATACGCCCGACGACGAGTACGAGGTAGTCATCTGCAAAGCCTGCGCTCGGTTGCATTTGATCAACCGAAAGACGGGCAAGCTTCTGGGGCAAAACAAAGATCAGTGATTTTGCCGGCGGGTTACCGCTGACCAAAAGTCATCGACGGAAAGTTGAGTGGTCAGGCGGAGGATTGCGCTGGCGTATTTTGCGAATAACGCGGCCTTTACCAAACTGGTTTAATGGCGCACGGGGGCGGTACCAAGTGAACGACGAAGAATTAATTGTTCCGTTCGTATGCCCGCAATGTGGCGAGAAGCTGGTCGGCCCTTCGGGGAAAACAGAATTCCAACAACGGATTGTAATTCTCGACAAGGGACGATTGCAGCAACTCGCGTCAGATGTTTCGGATTTTGATTATTGGTCCTGGATGTGAGGCGGAAAAGCTTCTAAAGCAGGCCGAGGAATGCCGTCGGCAGGCAGCCAAGGCTCTTAATGACCACTATAAGGAAGAGTGGCTTCGCATGGCCGATGAGTGGATCAGGCTGGCGCAATCGATAGAAAGCACATAAGCTTAAATTCTAAAATTCAAACTGAAACCACCCAATCGGCGCCGTGAGAATGGAAGCAATCCGCGGCGGCTGGGCCTGTACATCCGGAGCCAAGCCGGCCGGGGTATTGGCGAGGCCGAAGCCGCACCAAACTGAATCTTTATTCCAGTCGCCAAAAGGCGCCGAACTGCACGTTGGCGCGACCAAGCTAGATCGAAGCGGTACAGGCGCGTCAATTGTTATCGCCGAAAACGAGACATCAAAATAAATCCGATGGCATGCCCGTCGACTAAGGTCTTTCCCTTTGGGTTCTCAACTTCCCCTAGGGTCGATGGTCTCTTGATTGTTTGATTTTTTTTCAAATTCTTCGACCCGCCAAGTTACTGCTGTCCCAAGCGCTCCAGCACGCGCTTGACCGTCACCGCGTGCCACTGGCCGCCGGCGGCCGTCTGGACTCCTAGAGCATTCAACTCCGCGGCCATCTTCCGGCGCATGCCGGCTAAGCCAGCGGTGGGCCGCCAATAGGTTAGCAAAATGATTGGCGGCCCGTGCCAATCACCGCTGCGTAACCGGCATGGTGTGTAACCCGCCAGGCCCGCAACAATTCCCCGCCGGCGTTGAGCGGTTTTAATGCGTCTCGGCGAAGGTCCAGCCGGATTTCAAATCGCAAGCTGCCAAGCCGTCGGTGCCGTAGAAGAGCCAATTGTCAACGGCCCTGTCACCGCTCCGGCATCGCGCCGGGCGATAACCTCGCGGCGCTGGTGCGCGAAGCACTGGCTCCGCTCATGCGGCCGACAAGGCAGGGCCCGTACCGACCCGATGGCGAAGCCTTTCGGTGCCAAGGGTCTGGCTGGGAGCCTACGTTGCAAAGGCGTCGAGATGGTGTTCGATTGGCCGTCTCGCCGACGAATACGATGGTTGCCGCGCAGAAGCGGGGCCGCCTGGGGGTGACGCAAAACCAAGCGACCCCTTCCGGCCACTTCCAATTGCCCCAACTGAAGCGATGGCTCGGCGCAAATACGATGGCTCGGCGCAAATACAACGGGCTTTGCGATTGAGCAGTTCCGTGCGTCGGGAAACCGAGGCCATGTTCCTTAGATCCCAATTTCTGCCCGCAGCGCACGCAACTCCTTGCGGACTGCGCGTCCCACCGAGCCTTCGATCTTTCGATAGCGCGCAATCAAAGACGCGCCGAACGGCGTGAGCATCGCGCCGCCGCCATTCTTACCGCCCTCCCACCGCTCAACGACGGTGCGTTTGCAGATACGATTGATGTCGTCCACGAGGTCCCAGGCCCGCTTGTAGGACATCTTCATGGCCCGGCCGGCGGCGGAGATCGAGCCGCATGAACGAATATGCTCAAGCAGCTGAATCTTGCCTGGCCCAATTCGTTCCCCGGTATCCAGATCGATGCGAATGCTCAAGGATGGAAGCGGAGACGACTTTGGCATTCTCCGCATAGTCATGCTCCCGCAAACACGGCTGATTGAACCCGCCTGATGTTATAATTACGGGACACGTCGACCAAGGCCGCGCCAGGACCGCCAGAGGCCACGGGCAGCGATATAATGATTGAGCCAGATCATGGCGGTCCATTTTGACCCTCTGATAAGAGAGGCATGCCAACCCTGCTGCAGCTCACCTGCTAATAACACGGATGAAAGTCCAGCATTGGCTCGACAGCGATGAGGACACGTCTGCTAACGAGTACGAAGCTATCACCTGCCCAGCTTGCGCTCGGATACATCTCATCAATCGAAGGACCGGCAAGCTTTTGGGGCAAGAGGACGAATAGGATCAACGTTGCCCCCGGGGCGACGGCGCTCGCCACGTTCGCGCGGGCCATGCCTCGGGATCGCACCGATCAGCCGCCGGGCAACACGATCAACTCGCCGACCATCGACGGCTGGTGGACCCCGCAACGGAACTTGAACACACCCGCCTTGTCGGCGGTGAACGTGACGGTGGTGAGCTGGCCGCGCTTGACGGTGAAACTGATATCGTAGCCGTCGATCGAGGTCGGATGCTCCGCGCCGTTAACGCCTAGGATCTCGAGCGTAACCTCGTCGCCGCGGTTGACGATGATCTGGCTGGGATCCCATCGGTACGTCGAGACCTCCCAGCGCCCGCTGGCGTCGGCGGGCTTGAGCTCATAGCCCTTGCCCTCCGGCAGCCGCGCAGTGGGGAACGGCTCCTTGTCCACGGTCGTCCCACCCTTGGGCTCGACCGCCACCATGGTGATCGTGCGCTTCACGCCGGCCGCCTGCGCGGGACCGACGGACCCCGCCGCGGTCAGGGACAACAAGACTGCTACTGCGCCGGCCTCGATGCCATGCCTAAACATCTGACGCCCCCCTTGGTAAGACGTGTATCCGTCGCCGCCAATGACTCTCGTCCTCCGTTCCGGACCCCTGTGGGAGCGCCGTCGGCGGGAAAGAGGCTGCGACTTGTGAGTTCAAAACACCGCGCGGGCTCGAACATTCCACGGTCGGCCCACCCCTCTGTCGTGCGCGCCGTGGCCGAACCTGCGTCGCATTCGCTACATCTGGCGAAAGCGCTTGGCTGCCGATGCACGGCCATTACCAACGCCTGCCGCGCTTGACCCAGGGTGATGCACGACCGTGTTGGAGATCGGCACGCTGATGACGGCCGTATCGGTGAAGGTCGATTCCGGCACGGCTGCTATGTGGAGCTCACCCGCGGCGAGGGCATGGCGCACTAAGGCAACACACACGTTTGGCGCGGTGGATCAGGAGCGACAGAGCCAAGAGATGACTAAGTGAACACCACCCCGCAGACGGACGGCCGCCAGTTTATTTCTTGCCCGTCCCCGCCCCTGCCTCCGCGACGATCCGCCGACACCTCGCGCCGCCGCCGTCGGCCGCTTCGCCGGCATCGGTTGGCACGCTTTTTGATGCGACGGTCCCTGTTCCGGCTCGCGCCTGGAGGCTTCAATAACCTCCAGCTTTTCGATCGGGATCCTCATACGTCGAAGGGTACCTGGGATTCGAAGACCTGGTGTTGTTGACGATAGGTGCCTGTTGCAGCTTCTTCGCGTGCTTCTTTACGTGGGTCTTGCCGTTCGTTGCCGCATCGGCGGACGAGACCACGGGAATTGCCACCAGCGGCATTGCAAAGGTAGCCAGTGCCAAAAGTCGGATCGTGAATCTTGTCATGCACTTCTCCTCACGTCTGGCTCGGGGATGAGTATCAGGCTCGAAGATCAGACACCGTGCCGGATCTGCAAAGCAAATGCACACACAATCACAGCCGCGATCGGCGGGCACGAAAAAGGCCCCGTCACCACGGAGAAGAGTGACGGGGCTGGGGTTGCGCCGTCCCGGGCAGGATGGCGCGGCTCAAGCTTGGCACACTCGACGGCTGTGCTCGTGGTACTTCCTGGCTATTGCCGCCAGTATGTCCGGCAACATCGCGTGATCGTTTCGTCGGGGCAGGCTGCAGCGATAGTCTGCGCAAGAGCCGCGCGGGGATGAATCAATTATATTTTAGGAATCAAGGGCGGAAGTTTCACGCATACTCGGTGATCTGCCTTACCCGAACTCAAGGGAGGAAACGCATGACGACATTCAGACTGATTGGTGCTGCCGCAATCTTTTTTCTGTGCTGACAGTAGCCGTGACGGCCCGCCCCGTAATCCACCTTGCCCAGAGCATCTATTGCGCAACCAGGGAAGCGGGAAATCCGCACAGCAAATATTGCGATTACATCGAATGGTCTCAGTGGCGGTCGCGAGGCGGCTGGGACAGCTCGCTGGACAATGCTTGTTTGCGCGACCCCAGCTTCATACCGGGAGAATGCGGCTTCAATCAGCGGGGCCAGCACTGAGGTCCCGATTTCAGTTGGGGGCAAATGATCGTGTCGTCCTGAACCTAGCAGGACAGTTCCATCGCGATCGCCGGAAGGCCACTTGCGCTGAGGACGCAATAGTAGGTCCAGAGCTGAACTACGCCGAAAGGTGAAATGACCCAGAAGGCAAACGGTCCGATCTTCATGGTTTGTCCTGTTCGATTGCAAGCTGTGGAGATTGCGGATTCGTGTTGTTCCAGTATTGCAGAGTGGACTCCATGCATCCAATTTGTGGATACTTTTCAAGGCGCGCTCGCTTCGCCATGTTTAGTCCCGGAGCTCACTCCTGATAATCAATGCCGTTATGACGATCGCTAACCCGATCAGCACTCCGGCCACGAGACCGAAAAGGCCATAGCCTAGCGCGGCCAAAATCCCGGAGTTCAAAAAGCCATATAGGAGGCCAGCTGCGCCGCAAGCGATCGTCGTCATCGCTAAGGTGTGGTCGTTGCGCGCCTCGAAGACGCGCTGGCGACTCTCGTTACGGCTGAGAACATTAGGCCCGCCAGGCTCCCGCGAGCCGCAATGTGAGCATTCAGCGGCGGAAAAGTAGATCGCTCTGCCACAGTGGTAGCACGGGACCATTTCGTCTCGCGCGGCGTTCACCAATCGCGCTCCAGCCAGAAGATCGCCCACACCAGCATCGGCATCATGCTGAGCCCCGCGAGCTGCAGCGGGATCAACGAGGAGTGGAATAGGACCATGCCGCCTCCATCTCGATTCGATCTCGTCGTGGCAAAGCGCAGCGCTTCCAGCGCGGCCTTGCATACCCTGTTGCCGATCGAGCGAAAAAGGCCCCGCCACCACTAGAGGCAAGCCAGGGAGGCGGTGGCAGGGCCAGGGCATCGGCGCCGCCCCCCGGTTTTAAAAGGACGGGACGGCGCAAGACCAGCTTGGCACAATCGACGTCAGTCCTCGTAACCACTTCCTAGCAATTGCCGCCGCATGTCCAGCAACATTCCGTCAATTTGGCTCGAGTCTGGGGTTACGCATAAAAAAATTCGAAAAGGCCGCGCGGCGCGAGCAAAGCTCAATTAATGAAAGCCCGTGTAGCTTCCCCAGGCGCCCGCGGCGCCGGACCACGTTTGCGGCAGAGCGGGTATCTCACCGGCATTGGAATTGCGGAACTGCTGGCTGGTGAACTGCCGCGCATCACGGGCGTGATGACGCTGTTTTGAGTAGGCGGTCCCTGCGGTAGCGCCGGCCATCAAGGCTGCACCGAGAAGAGCGAGAACGATCTTACGCATGGTTTCCTCCTATTGTAGTGGTTGAAAGATGTACGTTTGGAAGCCAGCGTTGGTACGGCGATCAAGATCACAACAACATCACATTGATCTGATCCGCGGTTCGATAAGCACCGCTGCCCGCTATACAGACGGGCCTCTGCGAATAAAATACTACCCCAAATTGCCCTCGCGCCCGCGACGAATCCGGTGCGAAAGGCGGTCGGTCGGTCACGGGCGGCCGTATCGTGCGTCGGCGACCAGCGCCTGCATCCTTCGTCAGTCAAATGCGAAGTTAACTTCGCATTTGAAGCGCCCTGAAAAAGCAAAACGGCCCATGCGGAAAAGGCGCACCGGACCGTCGTTGCGCATGCCGCAGGAGATCGGCGACGCCAAACCTACGCTTTCCGACTTAAGAGATGCCTAGTCCAGTTTCCGCCGCGCTCATTTTGTGCACCGGGATGCGGCGGGATCAGTTTGGCCGAGGGGGTCACGCTACTCCCGCCCGCCGAGCAGCTTGCCGGTTTTTCGGTTGATGAAGTGCAGCCGGGAGCACGCCGGGCAGGTCAGGCCCTCATAGCGCCGTTCCTCGTTATCCTCCCCTTGCGACTCAGGGGCCACAATTATCCTCCCCTCGCGACTGAGGGGCCACGAGGTCTGCACGTCCAGCGCTGTGACCGGGCAGCGAAAAATGATGAGCCAGTCCATCCGATTTCGCCTTTTCGTCCGCAACGGCTGGGCAGGCCGCATCGCGCTCGCGGCCAGGCCGTGGCCGGCCGGAGTGGTCCCTGAATTTCCGCGCCAATTGGGATATCTTCTCACGATCAAATTGTCTGAGCCGCCGCGATAAGATCAGCCTCAAAATCGAATGTGACGTGGTCAGCGTGGCCGGTTACGCATCCGTGCCCGAAACCTTTCGGTCAGGATCGTCCTCGATTGGAGGAGGCCACACCCGGCAGTCGATTGCTCGGGCGTTTCCCGGGCAGACCGCGCCTGCCGGACTGGAGGGCCTATTACCAGGCCACGCCTGACCGGGATGGCTGAAGCCAGCCCTATTTTGTTTTTTATGCTTCTTTAAATGCCTGCCGCTGCTCGTCGTCGCCTTCGCGGGTGTGACCACAGGAACCACCACCAGCGCCGTAGCGTATGTGGCGAGCATCAAAATAGTCATTTTCCGCAACATGCTCATTCCTCTTGGAGGTCATTCTCCAAGAGACAGTTCCAGCCGCGAGAATATTCCCCCGTATTCGCGCCCTTGATGCGGCGGGTCGGTCTAGCCGCAGCCTGCGGGGTCACTCTTTTTCGTGGCCCAGCAGTTTGCCGGTGTTGCGATTGATGAAATGCAGCCGGGAGCAGGAGGGGCAGATGAGGCCCTCACTCATAGGGTCTCTGTTCCAAATTCAACGTCGCCACGCCCACCGGCAAGCCATGGTCGGACTAACCCACCGTCGGCATAGATGCGCGTCGACCTGATCGGCGTAGGCTGGCGGGGTGGCTAAATAGCCACCCCTATGCGATGCTAGGCATCGGCTTTAATGAACCTCGCCCCGCTCTCGCGCGGGGTTTTTCTTTGCACAGCCCAGCTCGAAGCCAATTGACGGAATGTTGCTGAACATCCTGGCGGCGATTGCCAGCAAGGACTATGAGCACGGCCATCGAGTGTGCCAACCTTGTCTTGCGCTACCCTGCCCGGGCCGGCGCAACCCCAGGGCCCCGCCATCACCCGCCTGCCATTAGCTAGTGATGGTGGGGCCTTTCTTTCCTGCAGATTGTGGTCGTGATTGTGTGTGCATTTGCTCAGCAGATTAGAAGGCTGTTGAGCGATCACGTTGAGGGACCGACCTGGTGCGGCGCTGTCGCAGCGCTGATCTGCCTTTCGGTTCTCTTCCTAACGATCAAGGGGTGATCGGCATCCCGTGCCAATCGTCCTTCAGATGGCGGTTATATTCGCTGGTCTAGCCATTCTCTCGGCTTATTGGATCATTCCGTCTGGGCGATACAGGAGCGTGGCTGTTTCGACTGGCGTTGCCGTCGCGGCCGCCCCGGGTTTTGTCGTGCTGGCGCCCATAGGTCGTGGGACCATCCGCCGGTTGGTCGAGATCGGGCTGAAGGGGAAGAAATGAAGGCCCCATTCTCGCGGGTATTTACACTCGAAGTGGACGAACGGCCGATACTGGCATTCGAGGCCGGAGGCAATAGAAAAGCCCAACAGGTTTGCAACGAGTCCTGGCTTCTCGACGATCTTTCGCTTTTGAGATCTGGCGGCGTTTCGCTGCGTACAGCTCAATCCAAACTCTCGGTATGGCCAGCGACCCTCGAAGAAGCGGTTGCATTCGGCCTAGCAGCGAAAAATGATAACCCCTCCGACGATATGCCGCTGGGCTATTTGATCGATCTGGACGGCCAGGAACACCGGTCATGAAATTGATCGCCGAATATCTTGAGAACGCGATGACGCCGGCTAATCTCGCGTAAGCCAAATGCCGCGTAACGCCGACGGGGAATTGTTGCAGCCTGGCGGGTTGGCGACATCCGGATGGTCGTCGTGGTCAAGCGCCGTCAACTGCTCGATAGCGCGGCATAATCGTTGCGGTCGTCGATCCCAGCATAGGCTGCGCGGTAACGTAACCTAGGCTAAAGGCCGGGTCGTCGAATGCTGGACTCTTTAGTGTTCTTCTTGATCTTGTGGGTGGCTTTGATGCCCGACCGCCTCGGGTACGACGAAGGCGGCGAAGGCGGCGGGTCCAGGCGCAGCAAGCCAGCAGGGACTCCTCCTGCTCCTGCTCCTCCACCTCCTCCGAACGCAAAAGCTGGAGTGAATGATAGCGCAGCGATCAGCGCCGTCAGGAACGTTCCCTGCGTCACACACCTGAGCACTAATTTGGTCATTTGAGCCTCCTGCGATTCGCTCCAGCCACACATGTTGACTCCCCTTGGCTTGAAGACATTCCCCGTCGGAAAAGATTTTTGTTTCAGCAAAATCTCGAAATGGAATGGCCAATAAACGCGGATGCTGGTCGAGATCGTGCTGAGGACAAAGAAAGGCGTCGGTTCCACTTGTGGCGATGGGGATCATTGCGGGTGTCGCAGCAGGGTCGCGGTCCTAAGAGGTCGAAGATGCGCCAAATTTCGCGGGGCAAGACTGAAACCGTCGCTCGAGGATCAATGGACTCCTCAACATCTCGCGATTTCGCGTGTTCGAAGGAATGTCAAGGCTCAAGGATCGGTCAGTTAGGTAGCAGCGTTCGCGAGTAACGCTGAGACCGGAGACCGACAATGAACAAATTTGCACTTCTGGGCGCTGCCGCTGTCTTGTCGACTATGTCCACATCAGCGCTGCACGCACAGGCCGTCACGCGTGAGTTGGGCGCTTGCCCGAGTCCATCTGTAGCCCCCAGCGAAACCCGAGCGCCTGCGCCGACAGCCGATTGGTTGCCGCCGGGGTGCGAAAAATCGACCTTGCCATGGTCGGCGCCCGTCGGTCATCGGCAGCCACAATTAACCGATGTGACACAGGCCAAGTCTTTGTCCGACCTGGATGAGGAAAACGCGAAGCTTAATCGCGTGGTCAGGAGCATCTGCCGCGGCTGTTGACCGCTCGATGTTGTCCGATCTTGAACCGCGCCTCGCCTGCGACAGACGTCCGGACCAGATCAATGTGATGATGTTGTGATCTTGATCGCGGCACCAACGCGGGCTTCCAAACGTACATCTTTCAACCACTAGAATAGGAGGAAACCATGCGTAAGATCGTTCTCGCTCTTCTCGGTGCAGCCTTGATGGCCGGCGCAACCACAGGTACCGCCTACTCAAAGCAGCGTCATCACGCCCGCGATGCGCGGCACTTCACCAGCCAGCACTTCCGCAACTCCAATGCCGGTGAGATACCCGCTCTGCCGCAAACGTGGTCCGGTGCCGCGGGCGCCTGGGGGAGCTACACGGGCTATAATTGAGCTTCGCTCGCGCTTCGGCTGGTCCAAAACGGAAAGATCGGGAAGCTGGCTTCCGGGGATAAAATTGCATTGTCTTGCGGACGGTCTCGACGGGCCAATCAGTGCCGGTTTAGATGCTCGGTCACGGTAGCGAGCTGGACCAGCAGGTCGCCGGAGAGGTCTTCCGGCTCGACCTCGCCCCGCTTTTCCTTCCAAAGGCGGATCAGCGCCGCCCCGTCCTCGCCCATAATGATCCGGGCATCCGAGCCGCCGTGGAAGCTCATAAATTTCTACTGCCAGCGCATTGGCGGCGACTGAGGAGGGACGTTGCAAGGACGCGGGGCTTAATCGGTCCCGCGCTTTTACGAGGACAGCCAAGTCGAGCTGGCATGACTAGGCAGTGGCAGTTTTGCTTTTTGCGGACCGCGCGACCCTCGTCCTTCTCGCAGGTTTCGTCGCTATCGTGTTAGCTGCGGCAGCGGTGCTAGCCAAGCCTTCGACTGATGTTGCGAAAATTTCGCGTTGAGCATTCAGCCAATGGATGTCCGCCTTGCCCTCGGGTTGACCATCGGCGATCCAGAGGTGGTAGGCGCGTTCGCGAATTGCCTCTTCCAGATTTGACATGCGATTCCCCTCACTGATGATACGGCCAGCCCCAAAAAGTCTTGCCCCTGCAAGGTTAATGAAATCTTAACGGGGCGGACGTGAGAGCAGAAGAGAGCGCGGCGGGTTTTCCTAGGAAGGGTTTCGCAACTGGTGCGGCTGCGGGGCGACGGCCCGCGCAAAAGATCAGTTCACCGGTGTACTCCAAATAACCCTTGGCCCCGCTGATTGAAGCTGCATTTTCCCGGTATGAAGCTGGGGTCACGCAAACAAGCATTATCCGGGGGAGCTGTCCCAGGCGCCTCACCGGCGCCAGCCGCTCCAGGCGAGGTAGTCGCTATACTTGCTGTGGGGATTTCCTGCTTCCCTAGTTGCGCAAAAGATGCGCTGGCCGAGGTGATTACGGGCCGGGCCATCACGGGGCCTGCCAACATGGAAAAAATAGAGGCGGCGCCAACCAGTCTGAATCGGGCCGTGTCGACGCGCGGGGCTTTTCGTGCATGGCTGCGCCCTAAGCTGTTTCACGTTGCATTGATAAACTGTGACAACCAATCTGCAAAAGACGTGGCAAAGTGAGTTTGCGCTGTCCCCCTCATCCGACGGCACGGTCCTGGGCCCCGCAACCGCCCCCCGGGCTCCATAGTGGTGGTGTGGCATTCGTCGGCTCATCGGCATCGCCATAGCCCCGGTCCGGCGGGATTTCGTTTGCCCTCAAATTCAACATGTAATGATTCCTTCCATGACAGCAGCAGCACCATCGAAACCCGAGCGTCCGGTCCTGAGCCCGGCCCAGATCGAGAAAATCGCGACCAGCATCGTCACCGCCGGCCTCGTCGCCATCGTGATCAAGCCCTTCAGGGACGATCTCAGAGTCACCATCGAGACGGAGCTAGCCAAGCAGCCGCCGGAGGCGAAAACCCTGTGGCTACTATCGACAAAAGCGGCTGAGCGTGTTCTTGGCGAGATCTTTAAGTCAGATGAGCGGGCGCATCGCGGCGACGGCGCCGGGTGCCGCTTCAAGGGCGCCACTATCGATGAGATCGAGGCGTTGATCGTCGCCGCGGCGCGGCTGACTGACAGACCTGTCATCGCCACCGATGGCGAGGTGGCGGCCGAGATCGAGGCCTGCAGCCGAAAGATCGCGGCTAGGATCGCTAATATGAAGCGATCCGGCGGCTTCAAGCTCTTTGAGCAGCGTTATCGTGCCGAACGTTTCCGTCGGAAGGTTGCCGATGAGCCCGGGCTGCCGGAATATTCGCACTGGCTCACCTCGCGCCTGAGGAATCGGTTTGCGATTCTGCGCGGAGTGGCGTGATTCACGCCGTTATTGCGTCCGGTGAAACCCGGTGCGGGGGCGTTGGCTATGATAGATCGAGTTTTAATTGCGGCCCTGGTCTTTGCTGCCCCGGTCTGCCCGGTCTCAGCGCAGGATACCAAGATTTCGGTCGACCTGATCGGAATAGGGCGTATGAGTTGCGCCCACTGGCGGTCTACGCAAGCGCATCGATTAGAGGGGACCGTTTGGATCTACGGTTTCTGGACGGGACTCAATTATGTCGCTGCAGCAAGTGATCAAACACAGGCGAAAACCGACGAGGGGGCGATAGCGGCCCAAGTCGAAAAGACGTGCGCTGAGCAAACGTCGCAGCCGTTAGCCAGCGCCGTATGGACCACTTATCTCAAGTCTAAGAGGTAGCAGCGCGGCGGCGCCAACCCCTTTTTGGGCATACGCTTCAGCCGATTGCCAATCGGGCCTGACGTCGGCGCCGCGCTCGGTTCAGCGGCTGTCTGCGGTCGGCGGGTTATTTTCTGAAGGCGGACCGGAGCGGCCATATCCGCAGCCGCACGGTCTGGGCAGACGGATCGATCGCCGTCGCGAGGCATGAAAAAACGCCGTCGAGAACTTCTTCGAGAAGTCCGAGAATCTTTCCGCTGGCATATTGGGCCCCTCGGGCGCCTGCCTCAGTTCGAAAGCAAAGATTGCTTCTTGAACCGGGCAGGTCACCCCACTGAGGCTTATTTGCGCGCTGCGCAGGCGTACATGTTGATTTCCATGCCCACCGAAACTTCGACTATCCTTGGAGCCTTCCAGGACATTTGAACCCTCCATTTTGAAAACGTCCGCACAAGATCACAATTCCAGAACGGCCAGAAATCAGAATTGCTTTTCGTTGCATTAAGCAAAACTGATGAGCATCGCCTGCCTATCTCTATCGGATCGATCCGAATGGGCTATTTGCCCGCGGTTTTGACGCCGATACACTTGGAACAGTGATCGCCGACAAGATTCGCGAGACGATGGCCCGCTTTCGTTAAGGAGGCTCCATGTCGCTGCAAGCCCGATCTGCGTGATGGTGCCTGTCACCATTCTGTCGGGAAAACGGTCATGAACTATGACGCCTTTATCCTGGATGCGATCCGCCAGCTCGGCCTCGAATTCGATGGACAGTGTCGTCGTGCCGATCTGTCGGATCTGCGAACTCGCTGAAGTCTGCAGCAAATTAATGAGATCCTGGTTGGTACCATGTTAGGAGCCAACCCCTCCCGGTCCCCTCGCGCTGCGACGCATCATTGTCCGCTCGGTCGTGACCGAGCGCGCGGGACACACCAAGCGTGCAATCCATTTGCTTTGGAGATCGCTACAGTATTAGTGTTTTCGCCTATGTTGACGATACGGCAGCTTCGATATTTCGACGCCCTAGCGCGATGCCAGCACTTCGGACGCGCGGCAGAAGAATGCGCCGTCAGTCAACCGGCCCTGTCGATGCAGATTCGCGAGCTTGAGGAATTTCTCGGCACCGAATTGTTTGAGCGGCGCCCCGGCGCGGTGATACTCACCGAGGCCGGGGTGGAAATCGCCCAACGCGCCGGCGCTATTCTTAACGCAACGCGCGATCTGATCGACTTGGCACAACATCGCAACAAGTTGCTGAGCGGCAGCTTGCGCCTTGGCGTCATTCCGACGCTGGCTCCGTATTTGTTGCCGTACGTTCTGCCACGGCTGCAGCGCGAGCATCCAGCTTTGCGACTGGATCTCGTGGAAACGCAAACTAAGGTATTGCTCGGCGAATTGACACGAGGCGCGCTTGACGTATTGCTGATGGCTCTCCCGGTCGACAATCCCGAACTGGTGTCGCTGCATGTGCTGACCGATCGCTTTCTGCTGGCAGTGCCGGCAGACGATCCGCTGCCCGAAAATGCCCGCGTCACACCGAGTGATGTGGAAGAGCGCAAGCTTATCCTGCTCGAAGAAGGCCATTGCTTGCGAGATCAGGCACTGGACTATTGCAGGCAGGCGCGGAGCCGCGTGAACGCCAGCCTCGGTGCCACCAGTCTCGCGACTATCATGCAGATGGTGGCATGCGGCTACGGCGTCACGCTGGTGCCGGAAGTCGCGATCGACGTCGAGTTGCGCGACGATCGTGTCAAGCTGTTGCGGTTTGCCGAACCACAGCCAAGCCGCATTGTGGGGCTGGTCTGGCGACGAACCTCGCCGCGAGAGCTGGATTTCAAGAGCCTCGGTCAAATGATTGCCAGCTCACTGAATGGCCCACGACAAGACAGGCGCGCCACCGGACCACCGGTTTCGCCCTGTGCACTAGAAGGCGAATGCGCGGCGGATAAAGGAAGGCGGATACCACGTCGGAAGGACAGTCGTCCTTGAAACCATTGGGGCGCCATTTCCCTATAAAATTTCGTGTCATTTGGATAAGCCATCAAGGGCTTGCTGCGCTTTCACGTCGCCTTGCGCGGCGGCTTTCGCATACCAGATTTTAGCCTGAGCAATATCGGGAGTAGTCCCGAGACCCTCTTCAAACAAGGTGCCGAGGATGTATTGAGCCTTGGCAAAGCCTTGCTCGGCCGCCTTGCGCGTCCATGCGAGCCCCTGCACAGGGTCCGGCTCTACCCCTCCACCGCCACTTAGATAAATGTCGCCAAGGATGGTCTGAGAAATCGCACTGCCTTGTTCGGCAGCTTTGCGAAACCAGAAAGCGGCTTGAGCATCGTCCTTGGCGACACCCTTGCCGCTATAATAGAGGATGCCGACAGCCTCCTGCGCCGCTGCATTTCCCTGATCGGCCGCCTTCTGAAACCAGCGCAAAGCCTCGGTGTAGGTTTTGTGCTCATTCGCATCTATGCCCCTCTTGTAGTCCGGATCGTCCGTATTTTGATCTACGGAGTTCTTTTGAATAGAGTTGATCTGTGCGCTCAGCAGTCCCGTCCAAGCAAGTGTGACGCAGGCCAGCGTCAGAGAAACAAAGAGGCGTGTCCTTCTTCCGTGACGCATGAGCTAGATTCATTTCTATGTTTTTGAGTTTCGTATCGGCCTAGTTCGATGTCAGCTAGACAGCTGGCAGCAACCCGATGACCAGGCCTCGCGGCTCGTCGAATCTGACCAGGCAATGGTCCGGCTTCCTTGTGAAGTAAGCGCCAAACGCAACTTTGCTCCTGCGCCACGGTCGGATAGACCGTGCGGAACATCAATTCGCCCTTGACATCCAGCAGCTCTGATATCGGCTTTGGATCTACCAATGCCTCGAAGCCGATTACTTGGCCACCGATCGCAAACTCACCCTGCCACATCCCTCGCCGATTCGGTCGTCACGGCTTATCAATGCAACGTGAAGCAGCGCCTCTGTCGCGCAACATTCGGTCAATCGCCTCGAGCTCGGTCCAAAAGAACTTAGGGACGATCAGGGTGCTGCACTTTGAACTGAAGCATCGCTACAGCAAAACGCTCTTCGGAGAGACGTTTTTCGAGGTAGTGTACTTCGGCATGGCTCAGCTTGGTTTTGAGCAGGCGCTGATACCTATCAATGTTCCGCTCATGGACACGTAAAAGAAAAGCTCTTCTTTCGTCCATAATGAAGCCTCACGCCAAAAAAACGTTCTCTTGCGATAGGCCCCACCACCACTAGAGCAAGCCAGGGAGGCGGTGGCAGGGCCGCGGCATCGCGCTGTAGCTGAGGGGGAGAGGACAGCGCAAGACCAACACTGGCACATTGGCCGCCGTCGGTAGAATCACGCTGAATCAAAAACTTGTGCGTGCAGACCAGGCTACCGCCAGAATCTACCCCTATGGGATCGGCGTCAGAGTCCGGCCGATGTAGGATCGGCTTTCAGGACGACGGTGCAGACATCAACCGACTTCGCCGCTGCGCCACATTCAAGCGCGCGGCGGTGGCGGGACAGTCGGGAGCCTCATTTACGAGGGATGGAATAGCAGGACCGCAGCGAACAAAGTCGCGGCCAACGCACAAACCAAAATCAGCACCCACTGGTCGCGCGTCATTCGAGGATTCAATAGAAAGGCCCCGCCACACGGGACGATGATGGGCGGGGCCAAGGCCGTCCGCTTGAGGGCCTAAACTTCGCACATTCCTCGCCGAGCGGCGGTCACTGTTGATCACAAGAGCGCGTGGGCCGATCGGGGAGCTTTTGGGGAACCGTTGAAAAGTTGGTCTTCGGCAAGTCTCCATCCGATTCGGACATCGACGCCCTCACGTCAATCCTTGCACCATCGAACTGAAGTTGATCGAGGCCGGCATGGTCGCGAAAGAGGAAGCCGGTTGCGTCACACAGAGACCGAAAACGAACTGGCCGAGGGTTGCGGCTGGCCGAACCACATCGTACGACTCTAGCGGCGAACTGCCAGACACGTAATCTCGAGCCACCCCACCCAGAGCCTCTTTCGCGCAACATGGGGGTAGGTCGGGCACAGTGCTGTGGAACGTGCCGACCGCTTTCAAAGAATCTTCGTAATGAACCAAACCCTTTCTCCGTCGGCCCGACACAACTGTCGAGCGTGGCGATGATCGTAACGCAACTTCATAACGAGATGGGCTGCATTTTGGTTCGTGCTTCGCTTCGCCGCCGTCAACGTTTTGGAAAGGATGGTGCCGCACATTGCGGCGGTCGGCCTCGATTTGCCGGAAGGATGTCAATCGGCCTCCGGCCGAAGAATTGGCTTCCTTTCATCATTTTGACGCCGATCAGCGACGGCGGGTTCGTTGCCAAAGCGCCGTTCGTTGAGCTTTCTGTTGATCCCAGCCGAACGATCTCTATCGCCCGCAATCTTCAGCGGGCACGGAGCGATTGCCCAAAGCAGGCGTCGCCCGAAGGCGAATCGGCCTTATGCACTTAGGCTCAATGGCTCAATTCCTGTCTACAGGCGTTCGTGAATGCTCTCAATTCGTCGTATTCCTCACTGCGCTGCTGCACGCGCTGCCTCAACTCATCAAACGATCTGTTGGGCTCGGTATAGGCTGCGATGACCCCGCGCATCACTTCCTCGGCGCATTTAACCACCGTACCCGACGATACCAGTCGCATGCGTTCGACCGCTGAGTAAAGATTACTGACAACCTCCGGCCCTTCGGCCTGGTGGTTCCAGGCATCTGCCAGGCATCTTGTCGCTTCAATAATGAATTCGGAATAGAGTTTTTGGCGTTGTCTTGCATGGTGCATACGGGTCTGAGTACCAAGTAGTCTCCGCTGTGTGACCCAGGAAGCGGCAAATGTCGAAACTCCGCCGATCAGTGAGCCGATTAAGCCCGCGCTTGCGGAGAGGACTGCAGTATCCATTTCCAATCTCCTAAACTGGATGTTTTGATTGGTGAACACGCGACGCCTGCTTTGGTGCGCTTTCTGGCGATAGCGCCCGGGCCTCAAGTTCGCGCAGACATTCTGTCTATGTCCGTCGCCCGACATGAAATGCGATCGGAAAACCAGTCATCGTCGCGGTTGTGTTTGGCTCACCGACAATCCGTTTCGCTTCCGTGGCGCTGCTAACAAGCGGCCTCAACAGAACGGTTCTCATGGTCCCCTTTATATTCGTCGCTGGTGCGATCGTTGACCCTTCTACTCCGCGGTTTTGTTGTGAGGTTCTTCGATAATATTCTGTCGGGCAAGCCGGGCCTGGAGCGCCACCCAATAGGATTTCTGGGCGTGGTCGAATAAGCCGAGGTGCTCGGCGATGGCCTCGGTGGCCAGACTGCTCAGGTTGGCTCGCGGCAAATTCACAAAAGCTTCAGCTTCAGCGCCGGATACGGCGATCTTTAGACCCTGCTTGCGGGCCAAATGCATCACGGCGGCATTCTCGACCAGGCAGTTCATGAACATTACGCGCATACCCCAGTTACGGGCACGCGCCGCGCAACGTGCGAGTAAAGCGCCGCCGATCCCTTGGCCCCGGCTCTGGGCCAGCACGGAGATGCCCAATTCGGCATGTCCCTCCTCGCGGGCGAGGTGGGCCGCGCCAATGATCGCGAGATGGGTATCAGTGACGACAAAGACCACGTCGCGCGTCAAGTCGATAGCTTCGACATATTGCCGTACACCATCGTCTGACAACACGTGCGCGAACCTCAAATGGCGATCTGCCGCGTCGAGGGCGAGCAGATGGGCGAGCAATTGTGGACGTTCGTTCGCGTGCAACTCGCGCGTCAGTGCGTTCAGATCTATAGACATGCTTGGATCGCTCGTGTTGGTTTGTGCACGATACGCCCGTCAATGCGCGGGCACCGCGGCCGGCGTACGGGCGGCCGCCGGAGCCGGCCGTATCGTCAGCAGAAGAATCATTCCGGACAGCACGTACAACGCCATCACGAAGTACATACTGTAAATGTTGTCGTCCGTGGCTCTCAGAATAAATCCATTGATCGACGGACTGAGCGCCGGACCAAGGTTTCCGAGACTGCTGATGAAGGCGAGCCCACCGGCGGCAGCACCTGCCGACAGATACTCGCTGGTCAGCGCAAAAAACAGCGGGGTCGCCGACGCAATCCCAATGACCGCGAAGGAGAGAGCCAGGATCGATCCGACCAAATTGCCCTCAAGCAGCGTCGTTATGAAAAGGCCGACCGCCGCAATAGCAACGCATGCAGCAAAGTGCCATCGCCGTTCATGCCACTTGTCCGAATGGCGACCAATCAGGATCATGCCGATGACGCCCGCGGCATTTGGGATTCCTGCATAGATTCCGACCAGGAACAGGTCCT
>Ga0210386_10001849_pt1 | contig 18470 bp, 19 predicted proteins | sample IncBWH32OmetaG_FD_160091 | JGI IMG/M metagenome (GOLD analysis project Ga0210386, IMG submission 160091) | Forest soil microbial communities from Barre Woods Harvard Forest LTER site, Petersham, Massachusetts, United States - Inc-BW-H-32-O ... | reverse complement strand
TACTCCGAGCGTATCGCGCGGCCGCTGAACGTGACGTATTTCCCAAAGCACGCGCTGACTGCCTGGCCGAATGACATAGCCGCTCCCCGCATCATTTCGCACAGGATATGTCGACCAGTTCCCTCGCGCAACGGCATGCGTTCTTATGTGACACAATGTGCCTCCCGGGACATGATCGGGACCCGACACGGAGGATAGAATGCAGCCTGGACTGGAAGGCGTGGTGGCGGCGGAGACGGTGCTGAGCACCGCAGATCCGAAGCGGCATATGCTGTGGATGCGTGGCGTGCCGGTGCCGACACTGGTGGCAGACTATGGCTACGAGGGGACGATCGCGCTGCTGTGGCAGGGCTTCGCGCCTGGGTCGCCGACGCGGGAGAGTTTGCGGATGGAGCTGGGCGCGGCGCGGGTAGCGGCGTTTGGCGGGCTGTCCGCGTGGTTGGGGACGGCGGCAGGTCGGCCGATGGACGAGGCGGTGCGGCGGTGCATGGGGGAACTGGCGAATGATGCCTCGCCGGCGACGATTGTTGCGGCGTTGAGCGTGGGGGTGCCGGCACTGATTCGCGCGAAGCAGGGGGCCACGCCGGTGACCCCGGATATCGCGTTGGGGACCGCGGCGGATGTGCTGCACATGACGCATGGGGCCGCGCCGGACGAGGCGCGGGCGGCAGCGCTGGAGGCGTATTTCACCGCGATGATGGACAGCGGACTGAATGCCTCGAGCTTCACGGCGCGGGTGGTGGCGTCGACGCGGGCGCCGTTGGCGTCGGCGGCGCTGGGCGCGTGGTGCGCGTTTGTGGGCAATCTGCACGGCGGGGCGCCGGGGCCGACGCTGGATCTGTTGGATGAGGCCGCCGCGCAGACAGATCTCGATGCCTGGCTGGAGCGCAAGCTGCGCGCGGGTGAGCGGTTGATGGGGTTCGGCCATAGACTGTTCCCAGATGGGAATGATCCGCGGTCGGCGGCGATCCGCGCGGCGCTGCGGCGGCTGGGGCCGCAGGCGAGCCGGCTGGAATTTGCCAATGCGGTAGAGCGGCGGCTGCAGGCGGTGCTGGCAAAGGTGAAGCCGGGGCGATCGCTGCCGGCGAATTTGGAGATCGCGGCAGCGTTGTTGCTGGATGCGCTGGGGTTTCCGCGCGCGGCGTTCACCGCGGTGTTCGCGATCGGGCGGCTACCAGGATGGATCGCGCAGGCACTGGAGCAACAAAAGACGGGACGAATGTACCGCCCAACCACGGCGTATGTCGGGCCGGCGGTGGCATAAGTCCCGTCATGGCCGGGCTTGGCCCGGCCACCCACGACTTTCCTTCGCGCAGCCAGCAAAGACGTGGGTGGCCGGCCGTCGCCGGTCACCACACGGCGGGTGTTGGCTACGTCGAGTAATCCGAGAACGCAGCCCCCGCGAACCGCGCACGATAGTCTGTGCGCACGTTCACCAACGCCACCATTCCCGCATCCACCTTGGCCTGCGCGCGCTTCAGAGCCGGCGCGATCTCTTCCGGCTGCGTGACGTATTCGCCGTAGCCCCCGAGCGCCTCGCACAGCTTGTCGTAACGCATGTAGCCCAGGTCGCGGCCGGGCTTCTCGCGCTTCGGATCACCGGTCCAGCCGCCGTTCAGGCTGACCACGATCAGCACCGGGATCTTGTGACGGACCGCAGTGTCGATCTCCATCGCGTTCATGCCCAGCGAGCCGTCGCCATGCACCACGATCACCTGCTTGTCTGGGCACGCCACCTTGGCACCGAGGCCGAACGGCAGGCCGACGCCCATGGTGCCGAACGGGCCGGAGTTCAAACGATGACCCGGCATGAACGTCGGCATCGTCTGGCGGCCGTAGTTCAGTGTCTCCTGCCCGTCGACGCACAGAATCGCATCGCGCTTGGCGAAGTCACGCACCTCTTCCAGCATGCGGACGGGATGGATGTCGCCGTCCTCGGCGTATTTGTTGGCGCCGGCCGCACTGCGCTTGGCCATCTCGCCTTCCGCCAACTTCTGCCGCCACGCCTTGTAGCTATCCGTGGTCACCTTGCCCTTGATGCCGTCGAACAACTGACCCAGCACCATCTTGCAGTCGCCGACGATCGGAATGTCGACGTAGCGCGCGGCTGAGGAAATTTCCTCCGGGCAGATATCGATGCGCGCGATCTTCGCGTTGGGCCCGAAGCGCGGCGGTGAGGCATGGCCGATGATGTAGTTCATGCGCGTGCCAAGCACGATGATCAGGTCGGCGTCGCGGAATGCCGAGGAGCGCATCGCCAGATAAGAGCAGGGATGATCATCCGGCACGACGCCGCGGCCTTGCGGGGTCGTGTAGAAGGGAATGCCGGCGGCCTCGACGAACGCCTGCATCTCGGCCCAGGCACGCGACCAGATCACGCCGCTGCCGGAGACGATCAGCGGTTGCTTCGCTTCCGATAGTGCTTGCACCAGCGCCGCGACCTGGCGCGGATCGCCGAGCGGGCGGCTTTCCATGATCGGGCGGCCGGCGTAGCTCCAATCGACGAGGTTCTCGTCGATCTTCTGGTAGAGCATGTCGCCGGGGCAATCGAGATAGACCGGGCCAGGCTTGCCGGTGATGGATTTCTGCAGGCCGAAATTGATCTGCTGCGGAATGCGCTTCAGATTCATCAGCCGGTCGACATGTTTGTTACAGCCACGCATCAGCTCGACCTGGTCGATTTCCTGGAAGACCTGGCGACCGAACTGATTGAGCGGGCTGGAGCCGCCGAAGGAAACGACAGGGCAGCAATCGACCAATGCGTTGGCAACGCCAGTGATGAGATTGGTCACGCCGGGACCGGAGGCGGCCATGCACACTGATGGCACCTGCTTCAGGCGGCTATACGCCTGGCACATGAAGGCGGCCGCCTGCTCGTGGCGGACATCGATCATGCGGATGCCTTCCTTGATGCAGGTGGCCTCCGTCAGCAGCATGGGGCCGCCCATGATGTAGAAGATGTGCTCAATACCTTCCTTCTTCAGGCATTTGGCGATGATTTCGGAACCGGTTAATTCGGCCATCTGTCAGCCTCCTCTATCGCAGCCGTCATGCCGGGCGCAGGCCCGGCACGACGGCCTTTGTTTCAGCACGGCAAGTCATGGATGCCGGGGCCAAGCCCCGGCATGACGATGGGAAGCGGTATGACCTGGGAGTGGTCGGGTTGACGATCACTTCCCGATCACACCATCTGTCCTCAACGTGCCAACCGCATCGCGATCCATGCCGAGCCAGCTGGCCAGCACATCCTCGTTGTTGGCGCCCAGCAACGGGGCCGGGCGTAGCGTCGGCGGCTTGCCGGAGAAGCGAGCTGGCCAGGTGGTCATCTTGTAGGGGCCAATGCCCGGATGCTGCACGGTCTGCATGATGCCGCGCTCCGCGAAGCTCGGCTCGTTCAGCAACTCCTGCGTATCCAACACCGCACCGGCCGGAATGCCGGCACCGCCAATGATCCGCATCGCCTCGTGCTTGTCGTGCTTGCGGGTCCAGATGGCGACCATCTCATTCACCTCGGCCTCGTTCTCGATGCGCGCGTCCGAGGTCTCAAAGCGAGGATCGCCGATCAGCTCCTCACGCCCGATCACGCCCAATAGCCGGCGCCAGTGCTCGGGATTGGCGCGGCTTGTATACACGTAGACATAGTCGTTCGGCCCGCCGCCCTTGGTGGGGTACAGACCCATCGGCGGATTGCGCGACATCACGCTGCCGGATCCGGCCCGCTTCGCCGGCTCGCCCCGCGTCGTCGTCGCGGCAAAGGCGCCGCGCGTGTATTGCAGCATCGCGTCCTGCATGGCGATCTGGATGTGCTCGCCCTGCCCGGTGCGGGTGCGGCGCAGCAATGCGGCCAGGATCGAGATGCAGGTGAGCATGCCGGTGCCGGTGTCGCCGATCGTCGGACCCGGCTTCAACGGCGGACCATCAGGTTCGCCGGTGATGCTCATCGGGCCACCGCAGGCCTGCGCGATCATATCGAAGGCGAGATTTTTCTCGAACGGGCTGCCGGCGCCGAAGCCCTTCACCTGCGCGTAGATGATCGACGGGTTGATCGCCCGCACCACATCGGCGCCCAGGCCCAGACGCTCCACCGCGCCTGGGGCAAAGTTCTCGATGAAGACATCGGCTTTCTTCACCAGGTCCTTGACGATCTCCAGCCCACGCGGCGATTTCAGGTTCACCGTCACCGATTTCTTATTGGCGTTGTATTGCAGGAAGTAGTGCGCGTCCTTGCCGCCCTTGGGATTGATCGAGCGACCGGGATCGCCGGCCCCCGGGTTCTCGACCTTCACCACCTCGGCGCCGAGCCAGGCCATGGCTTCGGTGCAGGAGGGTCCAGCCTCGAACTGGGTGAGATCGAGGACCCGTATGCCGGTCAGACAATTATCGCCTGGACTTGATTCCATGGATCGCCACTCCTCCTGCACCGCCGGTCTTTCGCCCGTGTGACGGAAAGCTTACGGCCCGGGGGGCAACGCGTCGAGGGCAGGGTCGATCGCCCCCGGGCGATCAGGTCTCATCGCCCAGTGCGCGGCGCTTCAGATCCTTCAAATGCTCGTCACCATCTGGCGTTTTCGGATCGATATCGAGCAGTTTCTGCCACGCGGCGTACGCGCTTTTCCAATCCTTGCGGGCCTCGGCGATCGCGGCCAGCGTACGCAGCGCGGCGAAATCGCGCGGCTCATGGCGCAACGTCTGCTCGATATCGGCGATCGCACCCTGGATGTCACCGGCCGCATAGCGCGCCTTGGCACGCTGGTGATAAGCCTCGGCGAGATTGGGATCGAGCGTGATCGCGTCAGTGAAATCCTCGATCGCGTCCTGATGATCGTCCGCCTGGAGCTCGCGGAGGCCACGGCTCATCAGCAGCGTGACCGCCGGCGAGCCGGCCTCGATCAGCCGCTGCATGATCTGCTGTTCGATCGGCGCTGCGACTTCGGGGCTGGGCGCGGTCTTCAACGCGGTCATCATGCGATCGAGCGCGGCCGCGCGCTCAGCCGGCGTTTGGGCCAAAGCCGGGGTGGCGAAGATCAGGCAGAACGCAAACCAACGTCGCATGGCCCATGCTGGCGCCCGGTGGGGCGGCGACGCAAGCGTCATGTCAGAGCCTCGGGTTTTGGCCCGCCGGCCATCCAATCCAGCAGCTCGATCGTGTGCACGACCGGCAGGCCGTCGCCGGAAAGCTGGGTGATGCAGCCGATGTTTCCGGCGGCAATCAGGTCAGGCTTGGTGGCGTGCAGATTGCCGAGTTTGCGTGCACGCAGGCGCGTCGCGATCTCGGGCTGCAGCAGATTGTAGGTGCCGGCGGAGCCGCAGCAGATATGTGGTTCCACCGGCTCGACGATGCGGAAACCGGCCTGGCGCAGCAACGCCTTCGGTTCGACGGTGATTTGCTGGCCATGCTGCAGGCTGCACGCGGCATGGTAGGCGACGGTCAGATCGGGCGACGGACGGGTCGGCGTGTAGCCGATGCGGGTGAGGAATTCGCTGACATCGACCGCCAGGGATGCGACGCGCTCGGCGCGCGCGCGCAGCAGATCGTTGCGGAACAGGAACCCATACTCCTTCACGACTGTGCCACAACCCGAGGTGTTGATCACGATCGCGTCCAACCCATCACGGTCGATTTCCCGGCCCCAGGCCGCGATGTTCGCCCGTGCCGCGTCCAGCCCGTCCGCGTGCCGGCCCATGTGCTGCGTCAGGGCACCGCAGCAGCCGGCGCCGTCCGCCACCACGACCTCGACGCCGAGACGGGTCAGCAGACGGATGGTCGCCTCGTTGATCGAGGGCGCGAGCACCGGCTGGGCACATCCGGCAAGCAACGCGACGCGGGCACGACGCGCACCCTGCGCCAGATGCACGCCAGGGCGTTCCGCGGCGCTCGGCGCCGGCACGCGCGCGGGTAACAATGCGATCATCGCCCGCAGACGGCGGGTGAAGGGGCCGATGGCGGGGATCAGGTGCGATACGACGGGCCGGGCCACGCTGCCCGCGATCAGGCTTGCCCGGAACAGCCAAGGCCTCGGCAGCACCGTCGCCAGCACCCCGCGCAACAGCCGTTCATGCCAGGGTCGGCGATAGGTCCGTTCGATATGCGCGCGCGCGTGATCGACCAGATGCATGTAATGCACGCCCGAGGGGCAGGTCGTCATGCAGGACAGGCACGACAGGCAGCGATCGACGTGACGCGCGACCAGTTCGGTCGCGGGCCGATCGGATTCCAGCATATCCTTGATCAGGTAGATGCGGCCGCGCGGGCTGTCGAGCTCATCGCCCAGCAGCAGGAAGGTCGGGCACGTCGCCGTGCACATGCCGCAATGCACGCAGGTGCGCAGCACCTGGTTGGATGTGGCGATTTCCGGATCGCGCAACTGCTCGATGGTGAAGTTGGTCTGCACCGGTCAGCGGCCCATCATTTTTCGCGCAAGCTCTCGTTCCTTCGCGCGGTTCTCAGCCAGCACCTTGCGCAGCGCCTGAATTGAGAAATAGGTAAGGACCACCGCGCTGGCGAACAATATCCAGGACAACCACGCGACGTAGCTGAACATGATCAACAGCAGGACAATCAGAATTATGAGGGCCGCTGGTCCCGCCATCCAGACGAAGTGCGATGCGAAGACACGCCGCTCCGGATTGTGCAGGAAATAGCCCCAGGATCCGGCAACAAATCCGACCACGAGGAGCGTTACGATCACTGACGCGGGTATCATGGTGTCCCCTACAATCCGGCAACGAACCGGCCGGGATTGAGGATGCCCCGCGGGTCGAAGGCCGCCTTGACGCGCCGCGTGATGCGGGCCAGCGCCTCGGCTTCCGGCGGCACGACCTGCACGGCGGCGCGCAAGGCCTCTGGCGCGCGCAACAGGGTCCAGGTGCCATGCGCCGCTCGGGCGATTGCAGCCATGGCCTCGTGCGTCGCGATGTCGGCGGCGCCGGCGAGCCAGACCAGACCGCCACCCCAGTCGAGAAATCCATGCGACCCCGCATCGATTGCGGCGCGCAGTGTCGGCGGACCCGCGGACGGACGGACGGACACCCGCCATACCGCCTCGTCCGGATGAGCCTGCAATGGATGGGCGTCACGGACCACGCGCCATATCGCGCGGGAAACCGCGTCCTCGACAATCTCGCCCTGACCGAACGACGTCAGGTCAGTGCGCAGCCGATCCATCCGATATGCCACTGAGGCGGCGAAGTCCTCGATCCGCAGCAGCGTCGCACTTCCTGTGAGCCTCAGGCCGGGGAGGACCGTTGCATCGGGCAGCCAGGCGGCGGCGGACACGCCATAGGGCGAGCCAAGCCCGGCGGACAACGCCGCGACGCCACGCTCAGCATCGAGGCCGACAATGACGACCGTGCCGGTCGTTTCGGGCGCGGGCAACACCTTCAGCGTGACCTCGGTGATCACTGCCAGCGTGCCGTGACTGCCACTGAGCAGCTTGCACAAATCCAGGCCCGTCACGTTCTTCAAGACCCGCCCGCCGGAGTGGATCACTTCGCCGCTGCCGTTCACCGCGCGAATGCCCATAACATGGTCGCGCATCGCCCCCCACGCCACGCGGCGCGGGCCGGAGAGATTGGTCGCGACGATGCCGCCGATCGTCTGGGTGCCCGGCTCGGTGCCAAACAGCGCAGACAGATCCGGCGGTTCCGCGATCAGGTGCTGACCGTGATCGTCCAGGGTCTCCTCGATCTTCACCACAGGCGTGCCGGCAAGGGCGGACAGGATCAACTCTTTCGGCCTGTACAGCGTGATGCCGGTCAGGCCTGCGGTCGAAATGGTCGTCGCCGCCTGCACCGGGCGCAGCATGCCGGATTTCGTTCCGGCTCCACGAATCAGCAACGGCTCGCGCGCCTTGGCGATGCGCTCGGCGATGGCAAGTTCCGGGCCGGTTGGCGTCATGCCGTGTGCGAGGCCTGTAACGGGAAGACCTTGCTCGGATTCAGCAGCCAATCCGGATCGAATGCCGATTTGATGCGACGCTGCTGGTCCAGCTCGTGCGGGGCGAACTGCACAGGCATCAGGTCGCGCTTTTCGACGCCCACGCCGTGTTCGCCGGTCAGGCAGCCGCCGACCTCGACGCACAGTTTCAGAATGTCGGCACCGAAGATCTCGGCCTTGTGGAAGCTTGCCGGATCGTTGGCATCGAACATGATCAGCGGATGCAAATTGCCGTCGCCGGCATGGAAAATGTTGGCGACTTTCAACCCGCACGCATCAGACATCTCGCCGATGCGGCGCAGCACATCAGGCAGGCAGGAGGTGGGGATCACACCATCCATGCACATGTAATCCGGGCTGATGCGGCCGACGGCGCCGAACGCGCCCTTGCGGCCTTTCCAGATTGCCAGCGATTCCTCGGGGGACTGCGACACCTTCAGGCTGATTGGATCGAAACGGTTGCAGATCTCGCTGAGCTGGGCGAGCTGGCGATCCTGCTCGGCGACGCTGCCTTCGACCTCGATGATGAGCATCGCCTCGGCGTCCAGCGGATAGCCGGCATGGGCGAAATCCTCGCAGGCGTGGATCGCGGGGCGGTCCATGAATTCCAACGCAACGGGAATGATCCCGGAGCCGATAATGGCATCGACGCAGGCGCCGGCGATCTCGTTGGAGCGGAAGGCGGCGAGCATGGCGCGCGCGCCCTCCGGGCCGCGCAGGATGCGCACGGTGATCTCGGTGACGATGCCGAGCTGACCTTCACTGCCGGTGAGCAGGCCGAGCCAGTCATAGCCGGCGGCGTCGAGATGCGCGCCGCCGATGTCGATGATCTCGCCGTCGATGGTGACCAGCTTCAGGCCGAGCAGGTTGTTTGTGGTAACGCCATATTTCAGGCAATGCGCGCCGCCTGAGTTCATCGCGACGTTGCCACCGATCATGCAGGCGAGCTGGCTGGAGGGGTCAGGGGCATAGAAGAACCCCTGCCCCGCCACGGCGTTGGTGATGCCGATATTGGTCACGCCGGCCTGCACCAGGGCGCAGCGGTCGTCGTAGTCGATATCCAGGATGCGGTTCATGCGCATCAGGCCGACCACCACGGCGTCGGCCAGCGGCAGGGCGCCGCCGGAGAGCGAGGTGCCAGCACCGCGCGGGATCACCCGCACGCCGTTGTCGCGGCAGAATTTCAGGATCGCGGCGACCTGCTCGGTGGTCTCCGGCAGCACGACAGCGAGCGGGACCTGGCGGTAGGACGGCAGGCCATCGGTTTCGTAGGGCTTCAGGCGGGTCGGTTCGGTGATCAGGCCGTCCGGCGGCAGCAGCGTGGCGAGGCCAGCGACGATGACGTCGCGGCGGGCCAGGACGTCAGGCTTGGGATCGGGCTGGATCATGCGCGCCTCGGGGACCGCCTGCTTGGGGTACGGCAGTCCTGACGGAAGATGAGGCGAGACGGCGAGGCAAGCAAGAACGGGCCGCGCGGCGGCCGGCGGATCAGCCTTGGCGGCACTTCATCCGGGGGTTCTTCTTGTTGATCACATAGACGCGGCCATGCCGGCGCACCACGCGGCAGTTCTTGTCGCGCACCTTGGCGGACTTCAGGCTGTTGCGAATTCTCATGTCACGGACCCAGGCGGCGATAAGGAGCGGCGGGAGATAGGGGGGGCCGCTTGGTGTGTCAAGCCGCCACCGCCACGGGTCGCGGGCCGGCTTGATTGGCGCCCGCTGATCGCTTTCGTCATGGCGGGGCTTGTCCCGGCCATCTATGCCAGCACCCTGCTGCGACGGATGGCCCGGCCATGACGGCTACGTCAGCCGCGCCGCTGATACCACGGATGGGGGACGCCCGGCATCTTGGTGCGCAGCGTATAGACCGAGGTGCTGGCGGTCAGCATCAGGGTGCGCAGATCGGGGCCGCCAAACGCAACATTGGCGCAGATTTCCGGGGTTTCGATGATGCCGATCCGCCGCCCGTCGGGGGCGAAGACCCAGACCCCGGTGGTGCCGGTGCAGAAGATCCGGCCGGCGGCGTCGACCTTCATGCCGTCGGGTACGCCGTTCACGCCGCCCTGGTCGTGCGACATGTCGGCCAGCACACGGCGGCGAACCATCTCGCCGGCTTCGGTCAGCTCGATGGCGTGCAGGTATTGGGTCCAGCGGGTGTTGGCGACGTAGAGCGTGCGCGCGTCGGGGGACAGGGCCAGGCCGTTCGGGTATTCGCACCAGCAGACCCGGTGCAGCTCGCCCGCGGGCGTCAGACGGTACACGGCGCCCTCGCCGATATCGCGCTCGCCCAGCGGCACGCGGATGCCAGGGTCGGTGAAGAACAGCGTGCCGTCGGAGCTGCAGATCACGTCGTTCGGCCGGTTGAAGCGCTTGCCCTCGAAGCGCTCGACCAGGACGCTGACGGCGCCATCCGGCGTGGCGCGGGTCAGGCGGCGGGCGTCACCCTCACAGTTGATCAGGTTGCCGTGCAGATCGAACGTGGTGCCGTTGCCGCCCACCGTCTCGCGCACCAGCACCGGCTTCTGGCCGAGCGCCATGCGGTAGAGGTGATTCACCCGGATATCGACGAAATACCAATAGTCGTCGGGGTGCCAGAGCGGGCCTTCGGTGAAGACGTGCCCGGAGGAGACGCGCTCGAGCTGCAACGTTTCCAAGACGTCGGACAGGGTTTCCATCGGCGTTGTCTCCCCGCGTTTCGGGCGATCACGCGGGAGCGGGGGGCGGGAGTCAATGGCCATGCAGAGGGCGCACCGGAGCGCCTCGCCCAGCAACGGGAGTTTCGTGCAATAAACCTTGGGGACCAACGACGAAGGTGACCGGCAGCATGCGTATTTCCGTCTTCGGCACAGGCTATGTCGGCGTCCTGTCCAGCGGCTGCCTGGCGGGGCTTGGGCACGCGATCATCGGCGTCGATATCGCGGCCGAGACGCTGGCGCTGCTGGCGGTAGGGAAATCGCCGATCGTCGAGGCGGAGATCAACGGACTGATCGCCGGCGCGGTGAAGCTGAGGCGGCTGACAACGACGCAGGACGTGGCGGCGGCGGTGGCCGGGACCGACATCTCGTTCATTTCGGTCGGCACGCCGAGCGCGCCGGATGGCAGCGTCGCGCTGGGCGCAGTCGACAATGCCATCAAGGCGATCGGCGCGGCGTTGCGGGACAGCGCGAAGCCGCATGTGGTGGTGATGCGGTCGACCGTGCCGCCGGGCACGGCCGAGGATCGGGTCATTCCGCTGCTGGAGCAGGCGAGCGGGCGGCGATTGGGCGACGGGCTATCGTACTGCAGCAACCCGGAATTGCTGCGTGAAGGTGCGGCGGTAAGTGACTTCCGCACGCCACCGTTCACGCTGCTGGGTGCTCCGCCGGGCGAAGACGCGACGCTGCTGCGCGACCCGTATGCCGCCATCGACGCGCCGGCGTTTGCCAAGGCGATCCTGCGATTGCTGGACGATGCGGCGCTCGGCGCGCAGCGCGCCGGCGCGGCACGGCGACGGGTGGAAGACCGCTTCAGTTGGTCTCGCGTGGCGCGGCAGTTCGAGCAGATCTGCCTGCGCGCCATGGCAGCGCACGCGGCCTGACCCGATGTGCAGCGTCATCACCTTGCATCGGCCGGGACATATTTGTCCGCTGGCGCTCGCCGCCAATCGCGACGAGATGCTGGATCGGGCTTGGGATCCGCCGGCAGCGTATTGGCCGGAGCAGCCGGATGTTGTTGCGGGACGCGATCGGTCCGGTGGCGGCACGTGGATGGGGATTAATGGTGCTGGCGTGATCGCAGCGGTGCTGAACCGGCCGGGCAGCCTGGGGCCGGCGGCGGGCAAGCGCAGCCGGGGGGAGCTGCCGTTGCTGGCGTTGCGGGAGGGCTCGGCGCGGGCGGCCGCGGAGGCGATCGCAGGGTTGGATGCGGGGTTGTGGCGCAGCTTCAACATGGTGCTGGCGGATCGCGATGGCGTGGTATTCGTGCGCGGGCTCGGGCTCGGGCGACCGGAGGTCGAAGCACTGGCAGCGGGGCTGCACATGGTGACGGCACATGATCCGGATGATTTGGAAAGCCCTCGGGTCGCGCGGCATCTGCCGCGGCTGCGGGCAGCGGTGACGCCTGATGCGGATGACTGGGGCGCGTGGCGGCTGATCCTGGCGGACGGCCGTGGCGGGCCGGCGGAACAGATCAACGTGCAGCCGCGGGGTGGGTTCGGGACGGTGTGCACATCGTTGGCAGAGCTGCATGAGGGCACACCGCCCCGGTGGCTGTTCGCGCCCGGGCCGCCGGATCAGACGGATTTCGCGCCGGTGGCAATCACGGGCTGATCAACACAGTCAGAATTTCTGTCTGATATGATCACGGAACGTTTCCGTCAGCACGTGCCAGCGATCGATGTTGTTGGCGATCGCCTGGGTGGTGGCGCGATGTTCCAGGTGTGATCCGCCTAGCGACGCGGTCCGCGCGCGCGTGCCAGGCCGACGAGGGCGACGCCAAACATGGCCAACGTCGTTGGCTCCGGCACGCTCGATGATGAGGGGCCGGTCACCACGATGTTGTCGATGCCGAAATCGTTGCCATCTGCCACCAGAGTGAGATCACTCAGAACCAGGCAGGCCATGGTGTTGCTGGCGGAGTTCCAGGTGTAGCTGAAGGTCTGCCATGCGCCGCTGTTCGCGCTGTCGCCGATGTTGATGCCGGTGCCGCCGACCTGCGCGAGGATGACGGCATCGTTGCCTTCGCTGGCGTTCGCGAGCTCGTACCTCACGGTGTTAGGTGGCGTTCGGCGACACCGCGAAGGTGGGGCTGATGCAGAACTGGGTCTGGGCGCCGGGGATCGCGAGGTTGTGGGCAGATTGGGAGGCGGCACTGTAACGGTAGGCGCCCCCGAACAGGAAATACCCGCTGCCACTGGCAGCGGCGGCAATCGCGTTCATCGATAGACAAGCTGGCCGTTGTCCCCGAAGTCCGGGATGCTGTTCTGGGTGTACGCGTCGGTCCGGTCCCGGTCGCTGGTGGTGAAGCTGGCAGAGCCGGAATCAAAGTTCTACGCATAGACACTGTCGGCCCAGGCCAGGTTCGCAAGCGGTGCCGCGAGCGTGATCAGCAAGCTGCCGGCGGAGATCGTGACGGCGCGGCGCATTGATAAAGACCGCTCAGACCGTGATTATCCGGTTTCGCTGGCAACTGACGTGCCAGGGAGAACGCGTCAAACAAATCGATATGTTACGAAGAGATTGCCGGGCGCACCGAGCAGTATTGGCGCCCGATCCGGCATGCGTTGCGGGTTCGGGCGCCGCATGCGCAATACCGGGCGTTCGTGGATTACGGGGATGCGGCGGGGTACCGGGCTCGGCTGGAGGAGCTGCGCGCGCGTTTGCGATGAGCGGGGCAGACGAAGCAAGCAAGAATTTCAACCGCAAAAACCGCAAAAAAGGCGACGGCGGGCCAGCCACCCACCGAAGTGATGTTATTACTTCAAAGTAATAATGTCCGCCGTGAGTGCTGTCTGCGTGTTCTGCGTTCCTTGCGGTTGCTTTTGTTCCTGCGGTGCTCAGTTCGGGACCAGCGTTGTGGGGGCTTGGCGTGGAGGCCAATTGATCAAGCCGGGATCAGTGACTTTGTTCGCGTGCCGTAGTGATCGAGACGGGCGGCCAGTGCGTCGCTGACCTGCGTCATGGGCAGGCGCAGCGCCGGGCTATCGATCAGGCCCTGACGCCAGAGCATATGTTTGATCGGTGCGGGGCTGGGCTCGGCGAACAGCAGGCGAGGCAGATCGGCGAGCGCCCGCCAGGCGGCTAGTGCGGCAGCCTGGTCGCCTTCCAACAGATGCGTGCGGATGGCGGCGAAGGCTTCGGGGGTGATGTGGGCTGACGCGAGAATGCCGCCGTCGGCGCCTTGCGTCAGCGCGGTGTGGAACAGCGCGTCTTCCCCGGTGAGGACCGCGAATCCGGGCGGGCGGGCGCGCAGCAGGTCGAAGCTTTGCATGGCATCAGCGCAGCAATCCTTGACGCCGATGATGTTGGCGTGTTCGGCAAGGCGCAGTATCGTTTCGTTTCCGAGGTTGACGCCGGTGCGGTACGGAATGTTGTAGATCAGGATCGGACGTGCGGCTGCGTCGGCGAGTGCGGTGAAGTGCGCGTGCAGGCCCGATTGCGGGGGACGCGTGTAGTAGGGGCAGGCGATCAGATACGCGTCGATCGGCCAGGACGCGGTTTCGTACAGCGACCTGATGAGCTTGGCCGTGTGACTGCCGCAGAGACCGAGGGCGATCGGCATCCGGCGCGTGGTGGCCAGCTCGGACGCGGCGATAGTGACCAGGCATTCGGTTTCGGCCGCGTCGAGGGTGAGGCCCTCGCCTGTGGTCGCGGCGAGGATCAATCCATCGATCGGTCGCGCGGCATAATGGCGGACCAGGCGGCGGAGCGAGACTTCGTCGAGCGTATCGTCGCGGAACGGGGTGATCAGCGGCAGCCAGATGCCGTGCGGGGCGGGAAGCGCGGGCAACATGCGAGGTCTCCTGGGTTGGGCCGGAGACGAGGGGGCAACAAAAAACCCCGCCCGAGACCGGCGGGGTTGCGATCGATCCGTTGGTGCGGTGGCTTAGCGCACGCGACGACCGGCCGGCCCCTGGCAGGGGGGCTTCTTGGACTTCGACGGGACGCGGCCGCGGATGATCATGACGGAAGCGTGGTGGATGAGATGTCAGCATGTCAACCATGTGGGGGCGGGCATGTGGGGCGGGCCTGGTCGGGACCGCCGGCTCGTATCACGCCCGGCGGCGTGGCACCGGCTACCTGCTATGCTGCGCCTATGTCCGCACCGAGTGACCCAGCATGATCCGCTTCATCGGCCAATGGATGGCCCATTGCCTCCAGCTCGCCTGCATGCTGGCGGGCGCCCTGCTGTTCATGCAGGTGCCCGCCCTCACCCATGCCTATAGCGTCGCGCTGCTGCAGGTGGCGCAGGACGCCCGCCGCGACATCGACCGGCGGGAGGACGACGCCCGCCGCTATTACCACCTGCCGCCGGATGCCAACGATCAGGCGGTGATCGCCGCGCTGCAGCCGGTAGAACCATCGAATGCCACAACGCTGCAGCAATCGGTGGCACGCGCGGCGATGTTCGATGCCACACAGGCGCGGATCGCCGCTGCCTCCGGGCTGGTGCAGCCGCTGACCGCCGCATGGGATGCGTTCCAGCACCCGGATGCCGACAAGCTGGCCGTGCTGCGCACCAGCGTCGGGACCTATGTGCCGCAACTGGCGCTGGATGGGGCGTCGCTGCTGTACGGGCTGATCGGGTTGGTGCTGGGCGGGCTGCTGGGACACACCAGCGCAGCGGTGCCAAGGGCGACGGTGGCGGTCTCGCGCAAACTGCGGCGGACGCGGCGGGCACGGCCGGTGCGGATCACACCGGGGACGCGGCACGGCAGGCGGGTGCCAGGGGCGCCGCCGGAGCTGTACGCCGACACGGGCAAGCGGCTGCAACTGCCGACACCGTCCGGGGAGGAGAAGACGCGCTAGGGGCTAGGATCGTGGCAGCGTGCGGGCGGTGAGCACGCGTTTTCACGACGGAAGAAGACTGTGGTTGAACCGCCGGACTTGGTTGCGGTGACTCATTGGGAATCCGTGCAATCAGCTCACCAATCTGGCTGAAACCCACAGTTTTCTTAATTTTCAGGTTCGGTGAAAGTTTAGTCGGCCTCCGTCCGTAGTCCGGAATGCTCATAAAGGCTGTCGCCAATTGATCTTGGCTGATCGTAGTCCCTTCCAGGTTGGCTTGTGTCATACCGGATCTTTCATTTTCGCATCTGACAGATCTACGCCAATCATATCGGTGCAATTACGATTAGTATTATTCGGGTCGGCTCCGCTCAAATTTGCTCCATTCAAGATGCTGCCATTCAAATTGCAAGTAGAAAGATCAACGTGGCGATTCACATCTGCACGCATGCGTCGGTCGGAGGGTGCAATCGCCGGCCGCCTCCCAATCACGGTCATCGCAGCACGGAATGGTGAGTTAATTGCCGTAGGCCTATCACCCTTCGTATATCTATTCCTAAACACGAACGATACAAGAGATTCCAATATGTCAAACACGCGGGCCGCCTGTAGGCTCGCCGATGCTGACGAATCTGGCCCATGGTTGGCCCGCTTCACGAAGGCAAGTCGTGGACAGCCCGCCTTCGCGAGCCATAACGGTGGGCGCGAAGGTCAGACCGTCTTCAACCCCCTCCCGTCACTGACCCACATCGCCTGCCTTGCGAACCATTCCGGGTCCGCCACGCCCTCACTCGGCAGCACACCGTAGCGGATGAACTCGCGCAGCAGCTCGGTCTCCGGCGACGGGTCCGCCATCGTCTCCACCGCCTCCATCAGAAAGCATTTCAACGCCGAGGACCCGGTCTGCACATGCCGGCGCAGGCAACGTTTCAACAGCCCCTGGTTCGGCCGCCCAACATAGGTGCCGGCCGGTGGCGCCATGTCGTTGATCGCGGCCAGCACGCGGCGCCGCTGGCCCAGCGGGTCCAGCCCCGCCAGTGCCTCGGGCGTGATCGGCGGTGCCATGCGGATCGCCAGCCGAGCCATGCGATACGGCAGATGGAACTTGTAGCCCAGCGACCGCGCCGGTAGCCCGCCGCTGATCCGCACCGGCACGATGGGCCGGGCCAGGCGCAGCGTGACCTCCATCAGGTCCTTCGCCATCGTGTTCACCGGCTGGCCCTCATACAGCTCCCGCCACGCGCCGATATGCACCAGCAGCGAGCGCCCCTGCAGGTGCTCAGGCAGGCTCAGCAGGAAGTCGCGAGCGGGCTTCAGCTCGTGCGGCACGGCGACGACCTGGATGGCATCAGCGGCCGGGTGGTTCAGACGGCGGAGCTGCTCGGCCAGCAGCATGCAGTGCTCGCCGTAGTCGTTGTCGAACAGGCCGGGATGGGTGACGGCGAGCAGGGGCACGCCGGTGATCGCCAGGTGCAGGAAGGCGATCAGGAAGCTTTCGTAGCTGGTCTGGTGGTTGGCGTAGTAGCACGCCGGCGTGGGCAGGAAGCGCAGGTCGGAGCCGGCGTGATCGAGCAGATGGTCGATCGGCGCCAGCGCCAGGTCGGCGGGCAGGCCCAGGCCCGGCAGGCGGGCGCGCAGGGCGGCGCGCAGGGCTGGCAGGACCGGGGCGTCACGATACGTGGCCGAGGCAGGCGGAGCGGCGAGCTGTGTGTCCATCCGGCGACCGTGGCCGGACGAGGCGGTGTCTGTCTCGTGACCGTTGCATGAAAGAGGGCATCGGGGGGTGGGGGGCGTAAGCGTTGCTATCTAACGCCATCTGGGCGGATAACCGGGTCACCGCCCGGCCATGACGAGGGTGGGGCCTGCGGCGTATGGTACCGGAGCGGCAGAACCCTATGCACCTGTTGGAACGCGCGTCGCCGCCTTCCCTGCCGCGCGCGGCCGCGTCGGTCAGGCCATCCAACTCGGCACCGGCAGATTCTTGCCGCGCAGGAATTCGGGATTGAACAGCTTCGACTGATACCGGCTGCCCCCATCGGCCAGGATCGTCGCCACCACGTGCCCCGGCCCCATCCCCCTCGCCACCCGCACCGCGGCGGCGATGTTGATGCCCGACGACGTCCCAACCGACAGCCCCTCGTGGATCAGCAGGTCGTAGATGTGCTCCAGCGCCTCAGCGTCCGGGATCTTCTCGGCATCGTCGATCAGTGCGCCTTCCAGATTGCCGGGCACGCGGGACTGGCCGATGCCCTCGGTGATGGAGCTGCCGGTCACCGTCAGGTCGTTGCTCTTGACCCAGCCGTACAACCCGCTGCCCTCAGGGTCGGCCAGCACGATGCGCACCTTGGGGTTGCGTTCCTTCAGCGCCAGCGCCACACCGGCCAGCGTGCCGCCACTGCCGCAGGCACAAGTGAAGGCGTCGACCTTGCCCTCGGTCTGGTCCCAGATCTCCGGTCCAGTGCTGAGGCGGTGACCCTCGCGATTGGCGAGGTTGTCGAACTGATTGGCCCACACCGCGCCCATCTCCTCGGCCATGCGGCGGGAGACGTGCACGTAGTTGCCCTGATCGCGATACGGTTTCGCCGGCACCAGGCGCAGGTCGGCGCCGATCATGCGCAGGAAGTCGATCTTCTCCTGGCTTTGCGTCTCCGGCATCACAATCACGCTGCGATAGCCGCGGGCGTTGCCCACCAGGGTGATGCCGATGCCAGTGTTGCCGGCGGTGCCCTCGACCACCGTGCCGCCGGGCTTCAGCGCGCCACGCCGTTCCGCGTCGGTGATGATATACAGGCCCGCGCGGTCCTTCACCGACCCGCCGGGGTTCATGAACTCGGCCTTGCCCAGGATGGTGCAGCCGGTGGCCTCCGACACGCGCTTCAGGCGGATCAGCGGCGTGTGGCCGATGGACGCCGCCAGGTCATCCTGCCAGCCTGTGCCGTGATACAGTTCCGTCATCGTGTCCCCCCAAGCCTCCGGAGAAGCCGATATGGTCGAGCATGTGCCACCGCCCAAGGTCTGGGAAGCCCTGCAGGCCGAGCCGAAGGCGCAGT
>Ga0210386_10001842_pt1 | contig 18541 bp, 17 predicted proteins | sample IncBWH32OmetaG_FD_160091 | JGI IMG/M metagenome (GOLD analysis project Ga0210386, IMG submission 160091) | Forest soil microbial communities from Barre Woods Harvard Forest LTER site, Petersham, Massachusetts, United States - Inc-BW-H-32-O ... | reverse complement strand
AGGAAGCGCGATTGCTGCCGTGGCACCCGTGGCGCATGCGACGGAAGAGGAGATCGCGGTTTCGATGGGCACGGTTTTCACACTGAACTCGGTTGCGCTGTTGTTGTTCCCCGCAATTGGAACGGCCCTGCACATGACTCAAACACAGTTTGGCTTGTGGGCGGCGCTGGCGATTCACGACACGAGTTCCGTGGTGGGAGCTTCGGCCAAGTATGGCGCGGTCGCACTGGCTGTCGGTACCACGGTGAAACTGGCGCGCGCGTTGTGGATCGTTCCAATGTCGGTGGGGACTGCCTTGGTGCAGAAAAGCAAGGCAAAGATCCAATGGCCGTGGTTCATCCTGTTTTTTTTTCTGGCATCAATAGCGAATACCTACGTCGGCGTGTTCGGGCCGATTTATCCGGTCCTGCGACACCTCGGAATTCTTGGCTTGACGGTGACGCTATTCCTGATCGGGACGGGGATTTCGAAGAAGACGTTGCGCGAGGTAGGCGCAAGACCGCTGATCCAAGGAATCGCATTGTGGGTGATAGTAGCGACCGGTTCGCTCGCATTGATTCGAATGAACTGGGTCAGCATCTAAGGACCGAAGCGAGACTGAAATGCCCGGCGGTTGGATTCGCCGGGCATTTGATCGCGGGAGGTATGAGTTAGAAATGGGGCTGATCGTCGCGATCGTGATCATGCATCATGTGATCCATGGCGCGGCGATATCCTTCACGGAAGCCTTCGCGGAAGTCCTTGCGAGCTTCTCCTTCAACTGGCGGATGCTTGTACATTTCATGGTCATCGGCGTCGGCGTGACGATGCTCGCTGACATCCTTTCGTGCAGCTTCTACGCCCTCGTGAAAACCGCGCTGCTGGACATCGCGATAATCCGCCGGGGGCTGGTCCCAACGATCCTGGTCGTGGTCCTGGTACTGTGCGGCACCGGGAACAGGTTGGGCTTCATGGGCACTGGCTTTGAGTGCGCCGGTTGAAGCGATGCAGAGAGCAAGCAGGGATGGTGCAAACCACTTTATGTTTTTCATAGAGTAAGAACCTCCGGGTTCAAGCCATACAGATGAAGACGAGGCGGCTGGCGTTGCCCTCGGAAGGTTGCCTTTACGGATGTTTGCGGCTTGGGATGCGGGAAGTTCTTCTACTGGACGGCTTTCCCGATGCCGGGATTGATGGATGGGGTGACAAGAAATCTGTGTTTTACAGATCGAATTCAGTCTGCCGTGCAACACCGGATGCGAGTCCTAAATCGGGCGCAACGATGCAATAGGATTGCGGTATGAGCCGCCTTCTCGAAATTCGCGATCTGCATGTCTGGTTTGGAGCAACCGAGGCAGTGCGCGGGCTTGATTTTGATCTCGACGATGGCGAGGTACTGGGGCTGGTGGGCGAGTCAGGCTCCGGGAAAAGCGCGACTGCATTGGCGCTGATGGGGCTGCTTGGAGCCGCCGCTCGAGTTACGGGAAGCATTCGCTGGCGGGAAGACGGAGATCCGGCAGTCTCGGGAAAGCGCGGACACGAGGCGATGGCGAATCTTCTCGAGAGGCCGGCGCGGGTGATGCGGGCTCTGCGAGGGCGCGAGATTGCAATGATCTTTCAGGAACCGATGACGGCGCTGAACCCGGTGATGACCGTCGGGCGGCAGGTAGCGGAGAGCGTGCAGGCGCATGCGCCATCGTGTTCACGAAACGAGGCTCGGAAGAGAGCGATTACGGCACTCGAGGAGGTTGCTATTCCCGATGCAGCGGCGCGGTTCGGCGATTATCCGCACCAGTTTTCTGGAGGGCAGAGGCAGCGGATCCTGATTGCGATGGCGTTGATCAACCGGCCGAGGCTGCTGATTGCGGATGAGCCGACGACAGCGCTGGACGTGACGGTGCAGGCGCAGATCCTGGCATTGCTGGCCGAGTTGCAAAAGCAGTACGGGTTGGCAATGCTGTTTATCTCTCATGATCTGGCAGTGGTGGGGCAGGTAGCGGGGCGGGTTGCGGTGATGCGCGCGGGGCGCGTGGTGGAAACAGGGCCTTGCATGAAGCTGCTGACTGCGCCTCAACGTGCTTACACGCAAAGTTTGCTGCGGGCGGTGCCAACGCTGCGGACGGATCGCGAGCAGCCGCTGGCTATGGTGGATGTTCGGGGATAAAGCCCTCTGGTTTTGCGGCCATTATTTGCGGTGCTGAAGGCAAAGCGCTGAGAGAACGTCCTCATGAGCTAAAGCTCACGTTCATTTTGCTGCGTTTATGGCACGCGAGCCAGAGGGTTGCCCGGATCGCGCCCTACCACCAAACGTTACGGAAGGTGGTCGCGGTGGCATCAGGGGTGCCCATTTTTCGACATCCGTACCCTATCATGGGCGGGAAGCCACATGATTCAAGTCGAGAGAAGGGCCGGGTTGTTGCTCGCGGCGAGCGTTTGTGCGGTCGTGCTGGCGATTGCTGCGTGCTCTTGCGCCGCTCAGACCAATACGCACAAGAAGGTGTCTCCGCCACACGACCCAACATCTGCTGAACTTTTCGATTATCTGCACGGGGCGCTGCTCGCGTACAGTCCAGAGGACCGGGCAAATGACAATCTGGAGATCTCGATCGATCCCACGGCGACAGTCTTAACGATCAAGCAGCCCGATGGACACTGCGACATATTTATGAGCGCACTGGATGCCAACACCATTGTGTGGGACGTGTACGATGCGAGCGACTCGATGCAGACCCGGGCGCCGCTGGCACGGATGACGGTGGATGCGATCGCGGGCAAGAAGGCCCGCATCTGCTACGACACGGACAACAATGTCGATATGTCGATTCCATCATCGCGGGCGCGAATCTTGTTTTCGTGGGACTCGATTCCGGCTGGATCGGGATTTCAAACGAAGTTCACGAAGGCTTTCAAAAAGCTGATCAAGCTGAGCGGTGGCATGGAGGAGAAGGATATCTTCAAGAACCGGTAGGTGGAACATTCTGGTCGGTGGCCATGTGCACAAGCCTTCCAGCGGCACCGACGACCGTACTGCGTGGCTCTTCAGCGATTACCCAAGACAACCTACTCAATCGACTTGCCGACAGTGGAGCGGCGCCACGCCGACATGGCGTAAGCGAAGTAGCAAAGCGACTGTGACGAACAGCAGTTGACCAGAGACACTACCGCCTCCCGTTCGATGGGGAGGCGGCTTGGTCAGAAGTCGCGAGTTGTCAGTCAGCGACTGCGGAGGCGGCGACGGGCTCGGAAACTTCCTGAGACGCATCGGCCGCGACGTTGACCCGGAGGTGAGCGGTGACCTCGCGGTGCAGCTTGACGGAGATGGTAAAGTCGCCCAGGCTCTTGATCGGCTCAGAGAGCTGAATCTTGCGGCGATCCACTTCAAAGCCCTTGGCAGCGAGCTCACTGGCGATGTCGGCCGAAGTGACGGAGCCGAAGAGCTGACCGTTTTCGCCTGATTTGCGGGTGAAGCTGAGGGTGACGGGCTCGAGCTTGGCAACGAGTTCCTGCGCTTGCGCTTTCTCGGTCGCAGACCGGCGGGCGGCAGCGGCTTTCATCTGTTCAATGACGGCCTTGTTGGCCAGTGTTGCCTGCAGGGCCAGCTTGCGCGGCAGCAGGAAATTGCGGCCGTAGCCGTCCGCCACCTTCACGACATCGCCGCGGTGGCCGAGGTTGGCTACGTCTTCTTTCAGAATGACTTCCATGTGAAACTCTCCAGATTTACGGGCGGCCAGACATCGTGCCGTCCGTCCGTTGTGTTAGACACAGGCGGCTCATGTTGAGTTGCGCCGCGCCAGATTCTACCGCGATTCTTGCGCGAACGTCGCCTGTCAAATTGTGTCATCGCTACAACTAAAGCGCTATAAGCAACGAGCGCTCCAGCGAAGTGCAAGTTAGTGCCTGGTTGCAAAGGGCAGCAGGGCGATGTTGCGTGCCTGCTTGATGGCCCGCGTCAAACGGCGCTGGTGGGTTGTGCAAACGCCGGTGAGGCGGCGGGGCACAATCTTACCGCGTTCGGCTACGAATCCCTGCAACAGACGGACATCCCGGTAAGGAATTGCGTCAATCTTCTCGGTACAGAACTTGCAGACCTTTTTGCGGCGGAAGAACTTGCCGCGTCCGCCGGGTCCGCTGGGGCGGCCACCGGGACGGCCGCCGGGTCCACCTTGCGGAGGGCCGCTTTGTGCTGCTGGTGCGCTTGTTTCGGGCGCTTTTACGGTTTCGTCAGACATTTTGTTTCCTCTTTACTTGGTTGGCTTTCCGGCGCCTGAGCCCAGGCACAGAAAAGCGGTGTCGAATCGCGGCGATCGGGTTCCTGATCGGGCACGAACGCGGCGGAGATCCGTGAGAGCCTAGGCGCTGGCCGGGACGCTTTCAGGCGCAACCTCGGCGACCGGCGGTGCGGCAACCGGCGCATGAGCAGCAGGTGCCGCTGCAGCGGGCGCTTCCGCGCTAACCTTGCGGCGCGTACCGCGCAGTGCCTTCACCTTTGCCAGACGCTTCTCCTCCTCGTCGATGCGCACGGTGATGAACTTAATCACCGGCTCGGAGACGCGGAGACGACGCTCCAGTTCGAGCACTACAGGGCCGCCAGCCTCAATGGTCATCAGGACGTAGTTTCCGTCGTTGAACTTGCGAACCATGTAAGCAAGCTTGCGGCGACCCATCTTATCCACGTTCTTGACCACGCCGCCACCGTTGGTGACATTGGTGTTGAAGCCCGCGATCAGCTTGTCGACGTCCTCTTCGGCCACATCTGGCCGAACGATGAACATAACCTCATATAAACGAGACATCCGTATTCCTTTTCCGCCGGAGCCCGCTGGCTCCAGCACGACAGTTCGTAGTTCAGAGTTCGTAGTTCACAGTGGGGAGCATTGTCGCTGTTCCCTGGTCTCTGTTCCCTACTCGCCCGTCTTCTTCCTGCCGCCGGGTTGTTTTACTCGCGGCGGTTAAATTCGTTCATTGCGGGGCCTGGTCCCTCCTGGATGATGCGCCGGGTAGCAGTAGCCACCTTGTCGAGCACCTCGTCCAGCTTGGACAGTTCCGCCTTGCGCATGGGCGAGAGAAGGTAATCCCTTCCCGGCCTTCTGCCGCCGGCCTCCTTGGCCTCGGGCGGCAAGTCCGGTCCCACGCCGATACGCAACCGCAGCCACTCCTGGCTGCCCAGGGCACTGGTTACGCTGCGGGCTCCGTTGTGTCCCGCGGGCGAACCGCGCTCCCTGATCTTGAATGTCCCCAGCACCAGGTCCAGCTCGTCGTAAATCACGAGCAGGTCTCGTGCCGGGTCCACCTCGAACTCCCGAATCAGAGCGGTGAGCGAGAGCCCGCTGAGATTCATAAACGTCTCCGGCTTGGCCAGGATCGTTTCGCGCCCCGCCACTCGGCAGGTTGCGGTAACGGCCCGGCAGCGCCGGTTCTGGACCACAACGCCTTCTTGCTCGGCGATGCGGTCAATTGCCATGAACCCCGCGTTATGCGGCGTCCACAAATACTCACTGCCGGGATTCCCGAGCCCGATAACAAGGAAGGGCCCGGTCCGAATTCCGATCTCGCTTGCTTCCTCCACCGGTGCTTACTTCTTGCCTCCGGCAGCGGGTGGCTTGGCAGCGCCTTCTGCCGCGGCAGGCTCGCCCTTGCCCTTCTTGGCAACTTCGGGTTCGGTGGGTGTAGCACCGGCTTCGCCGACTGCAGCCACTTCGCCCTCGGCAGGAGCAGCAACAACTTCTTCGCGAATCGAGACGACGTGTGCCACGGTGGCGTCTTCGTTGTTCAGATACTTGATCTTGTCGGAGTGCGGCAAATCGCTGACGCGCAGCACGCCGTGCATGGCCAGTTCGCTCACGTCGACGTCGATGTGATTCGGGATATCGGCAGGTAGGCACTCGATTTCAACTTCGCGGAGAACCTGATCGAGGATGCCGCCTTCGGTTTTCACGCCAATCGGCACGCCGAGCAGCTTGACGCGGACGCTGACGCGCAGGGTCTTGTCGAGCGCGATGCGCTTCATGTCGATGTGGATCAGCTTGTCCTTGATGGGCTCGCGCTGCCAGTCGACGATCATGGCCTTGGCCGTGGGAGAACCGGCGACCTCGACATCGAAGATGGTGTTGTGGCCGGTCTCGGAGAAGAGGATCCGCGAAATCTGCTTGGGATCGACTTCGACGGCGACTGCCTCATGACCTGCACCATAGAGGACGGCAGGAATTTTTCCGGCGACACGCACGCGACGCGCGGCATTCTTATTGAACTTGCCCTCACGGGGCTTGGTTACGATTACTTCAGGCATGCAAATCTCTCGTTTCTGTATTCGGGCACGGGCGTTTTGAGGTGCCGCTCCCTTTGTTGTGCCAGGGTTCAGAGTTCAGGGGTCAGGGATCAGAAAAGTTTCCGATCTCACTCCGCTTTTATCCGTCGCCTGGACGTACTTGTTTTTTTAGGTCACCGATCCCTGAAACCTGATCCCTGACCCCTAACTGAACAACGTACTGACGCTGGTCTCCATGTGGATGCTCTCAATAGCCGCACCTAACAGGCCGGCGATGGAGAGCACTTTAATCTTGGGCAACTTCTGAGCCGCTTCGCGCAAGGGAATGGTGTTGGTGACAACCACCTGTTCCAGGCGGGAATTGGCAATTCTGTCAATCGCCGGGCCGGAAAGCACGGCGTGGCTGGCGCATGCGTAAACGGCGGCCGCGCCGTTGGCGTAAAGCGCGTCGACGGTCTTTACCAGGGTTCCGGCGGTGTCGATAATGTCGTCGATGATGAGGGCGTTTTTGCCGGCCACATCGCCGACTACGTTCATGACTTCAGCGACGTTGATGTCGGTGCGGCGCTTGTCGACGATGGCCAGCGGCGCGCCCATCTTCTGGGCAAAGTGGCGAGCGCGTTCCACGCCGCCCGCGTCGGGCGAAACCACGATCAGGTTGGGCAGCGCGAGCGAGCGGAAATGGCTGACCAGCACCGGGCTGGCAAACATGTGATCTACGGGAATGTTGAAGAATCCCTGAATCTGCGCGGCGTGCAGGTCAACGAAGAGCGCGCGGTTGGCGCCGGCGGTGGTAAGCAGATCGGCGATGAGCTTGGCGCTGATGGCGACGCGCGGGCGATCTTTACGATCCTGGCGCGCATATCCGTAATAGGGAACAACCGCCGTGATGCGGGCGGCCGACGCGCGCTTGAGGGCGTCGATCATGACCAGCAGTTCCATCAGGTTCTGGTCAACTGGGTAGCAGGTGGGCTGGACGACGAAGACATCGACGCCGCGGACGTTCTCGAGGAGTTGGAAGTAGACTTCGCCGTCGGCAAATCGCTGCAGCTTGGCGTCGCCTACCTTGACCCCGATGTGTTGGCCGATCTCTTCAGATAGCAGTCGATTGGCCGAGCCGCTGAAGAGCCGGAAACGCTTGTCCTCGCTCAGAACACGAGTCCGCTTGCGCTCTGGGTTGGGCTTGCCGCCTGGCGACTTCGCATCCGGCGGACCGCCGGGCGTCGTTGGCCCCTTTCCCGCGCCATTGGCGTCGTCCGCACCCGTACGTTGCTTGTCTTCCAACGTCTCTGTCACCGATCCCACTTCCATCTCCGAGGTACCTCCAAGCTGGTTTGCTTTGGCTGCATTCCGGTCCTACACAAAAATTGGCTGGGCGACTAGGATTCGAACCTAGACAAGTGCCTCCAAAGGGCACTGTCCTACCATTAGACGATCGCCCAACTTCGTAAAACTCCGGGTTATCCGGATTCCTGATTGACAGCCGTTCGCGAGTCTCGCTCCCGCCCAGCCGGGCTGTCAACCTTACTGTCGCACAAGCATGTTTGCCCAATATTCTGATCGCGGCAGGGTGCGTGTGATCTGGCCCTCTACACCTGACGCAGCCAGCCGGTCCTGGGCTTGCTGTGCATCTCCGCGGGTCAGGTACAACCCAAAGAGCGCTGAACCAGACCCAGACAGCGAGGCATGAAGGGCTGCCTCCGGCGTACCGGCGGCCGCAAGAAGACGCTTGATTTCTGCAAGGGAGGGATGCTGGGGAAAGACGACGCGTTCGAAGTCGTTTTGGATCCAGCTACTGATCCCGGTGCGGACAAGCGCGGACTCTTGGGGTCCGGCCAGGTCCCCATCCAAGACAGGGACACCGGAGGAGCCTGATCCATGCTGACCTTGCGGGATTGCTCCTGCGAAGGCCCTGGCATAGGTGCGGCTCAACTGTTCCAGTCTATCTTCTGACGCATCAGCGGTCAAACCCTCGTCCGTGCAAAGAGCGTCCCAGTCGCGGAAGGCCTGGGGGGTGGAGACGCCGACGGGCGGAAGGGCAACGACGCACCAGATTGGATCAAGGTCGGGGAGGGGGTAGACATTTTCGCCCCGGCTCCGTCCGAGGACGGCACCGCCGACGAGGAAAAGGGGGACGTCGGAGCCTACTTTTGCGGCGAGATTCAGCTCGAACGAAGGCCAGTTCTCGGCGTTGAACGCAAGCGAACCCGGTTTGGGAACCCCCATATTTTCAGCAAATTGACTCATGTCGAGCCAGCTTGTCCTGCCACGTCCACCGGGAAGGACGTTCTCGCGGACGCGGCTCAGCTCTATCTCGAGGCCGACGAGAGCGGCGATAGCATTGGCAGAGCCTGCGCCGAGACCACCCTGGATCGGAAGGCGCTTTTCGATATGGATGGAGACGCTGGCAGGTGTGCCGTGGGCTTCCAGTTCCAGGGCGACCATCTTATAAGCAGTATTGCGGTTATCGGTGGGAACGCGCAGGTCGTTTGAGGTCAGGCGGATGGATGTCGAGGGGGCCGGCTGAGCGGATACCGTGACGAGGTCGTGCAGCTCGATGGTTTGATACACAGTGGCGAGCTCATGAAAGCCGTCCGGCCGGGGGGCGCCTATGTATAGGCCGAGGTTGATCTTGGCGTGGGAGCGTACGGTGGTAGGCATACCGGTCCATTGTAGAGTGGGGCCGTCCTGAGGTTCGCCGGTCCTTTCCTGCAACTTAGGCTAACCAGGGAAACGAAATGCACGTAGAATCATCCTGCAATTCGGACCCAGATCGCGTTGAAGCGAGCGCGAAAGGAGAACGGCATGCCTGCCCCGGGCAAGGTCGGATTCGGTTCTTCCGCGGGACTTGCCGGTGCACTCGTTCTGATGGTCTGCGTTTGTGATGTACCTGCACAAAATGCGGTTCAGCCCTCGCCCTCAGTTCCAGAAAAACCCGCGGCGTACATGGCTCCTCTTGAGCTCATTCATGACAAGCCATACGTTTCGGTGATGGTGAATGGCCGCGGGCCGTTCCGGTTCCTGGTCGATACGGGAACGGGTGGGCAGGCGCTGATTTCGCCTGCGCTGGCAGATGAGCTGGCGCTGCCCGTGGTGGGGCATGCGCGGCTGATGGATCCCAGCGGACTGGGTGAACAGCGGGCCGAGATCGTGAGAGTTCACTCGCTCACAATCGGAGGCGCGGAATTTGCGGAGATCAAGGCGATACGGCACCGGCTTTACGGTGAAGAAGAGATTTGCCAGGGAGTGCTGGGATTCACACTTTTCAAGAACTACCTGTTCACGCTGGACTACCCTGGGCGGCGGATCGTTCTGACTTCGGGAGCGATGGACCAGGATGATGGGTCGGTGTTGACCTTTCGCATGCCGGATGGCGTGCCGATTGTGCCGTTGCGCATCGATGGACAGCACGTTGAGGCGCAGGTGGATTCCGGCGGGACTGGTCTGAGTTTGCCAGACCCCGTCGCGGCGCGGGTTAAGTTTCTATCGACTCCGGTTGAGTTTGGACGCGGAGAATCGCTGTCGACGCGATTCCAAATCAGGGCTGCGCGGCTGCGACCGGATGTGCGGCTGGGGCACTATGCTTTCAAGCAGGCGTTTGTCGAGATCAATCCGGCGTTTCCGCTGGTGAATCTTGGGTCCACACCATTGCAGCAATTCGTGGTCACGTTTGACCAGGCGAAGATGCTGCTGCGCTTCTATTCAAAGCAAAAGACGCTGCATCTTGATGCATCGCCCGCGCCGCTGGAGTTGAACAACGAACCAAAGCGCGAGGCATCAGATCGGAAACTGGTGCCGGTGGGTTGAAAGGCAAGTTGTCAGTTGCCAGTTCTCAGTTAGCCGACTCGGCTTTCAAAGACTCGGGGCGCGACGGTTCGGACAGCGCCAAGATGTTTACGACTGCATGACTCGCGATTTTCCTGCTCCAGTTTTCTCCCGTGGCGGAAGTCCGGCATTCCAAGTCTCGAATTCCGTTGCGATTCGGGAGGAGCGGTAATTAGCCTAGGAGCGACGATCCCCGGTACAGACACCGTTTGCGACCTGATCGGGTTACGGGAAGCTTTGACCGAGAAGACAATCAGCCGCTAAGCGTGGCTCGCGCACTTCGGCTACACTGGTGCCGCATGAGAGACGGTGCCGGAAGGCACGCGAAAGGTGAAGGGGGCCTGATGAAGAACATCATCCGCGGCATATTGGTTATTTTGGTGCTGGTCGGCGCAGTTTCATTGAGGGCACAGACCGCGCCGAGTACGCCGTCAGCACCGACTGCACAGTCAGCACCGAGTGCTCAGGCTGAACCGACGGCCGATGAGATCGTCAGCAAGTATGTGGCTGCCATTGGCGGGAAACCTGCAATCAGCCAGGTGAAATCGATGACGATGGAGAGTTCTGTCCAGGTGATGGGGAACGAGAGCCCGAGTAGCACGACGATTGTAGATGGGGTTGGATACAAGAGCGAGACAGATATCAATGGCGCCAAGATCGTGACTTGTTATACGGATAAGGGAGGCTGGTCCGTCAATCCGATGGCAGGCGTAAATAATCCCACGGCGATGCCGGACGATGTCTACAACGCGGGCAAGGGGCAAATCAACATAGGCGGCGCGCTGTACGACTATGCAGCCAAGGGCAGCAAGATCGAGTTCATGGGGAAAGACGGGAACGCTTACAAGATCAAGTTGACTTCGAAAGAGAGTGTCGAAGTAATGTACCTGATCGATTCGACTACATACCTTGTTACGTCCATGATGTCGAAGGCCAAGATGCAGGATCAGGACGTGGACGTAACGACCACGTTTTCTGACTACCGAAAGTCGGATCTAGGCTACGTGATTCCTTACGCCATCGGCATCGATTTTGGGCAATTCGCACTGTCTATCGCGGTGAAGAAAGTGGAAATGAACAAGCCGATCGATCCTGCGGTCTTCGCGATGCCGAAGAGCTAAGGAACCTCTGTACGCCCCCCCCTTTTTCCCCTTCAAGCCCTCATGGGCTAAGGCCCACGCCCTTTCTTTGTCCAACCTCGAGGGAAGGCTAGAGCCGTGCCCTTTCAAACGTCGACTTAATCAGAAGCTCTCTAAATGAGAATTGCGTCAAGTTCCTTGGCCCGCGATTCAAGCCCTGGACGTAGCGCTCGCTACCATTTGTTTTGCAGCACGAAGAGTGGATACCGGGTCGCCGGTAGGGTGGAACTCCATGGCGACGGTATGGCGGTAGTTCAGCGTCGCAAGTTTTCGATAGATGTTGGTGTAGTTGATTTCTCCGGTGCCAGGCTCGTGGCGGCCGGGGACGTCGGCCACGTGGATGAGGCCGATGACGTCGATGTGTTTGTCGAGCTTTTCGATCAGATTTCCCTCCGCGATCTGCTCGTGGAAGATGTCGTAGAGAAACTGCACCTGCGGGTGGTTCACGGCGCGCACGATGTCAATGGCTTCGGCGGCAGATTGCAGGAAGTACTTGGGATTCTCTTCGGGGTCGATGCATTCCAATAGAAGGCGCACGGGCTGGCCGTCGATCTGCTTGCCATCGATAAGTTCCGCGGCGCGCTTGAGTCCCTCAACGCAGCTTTGATGCTGGACCTCGCGCGAGAGGTCAGGGATCACGTTGCCGGAAAGGACAATCATCGCCGGGCAGGAAAGCCTCTGCATCGGCGTCAGTGCCTGCTTGAACTCGGCAAGAAAGGCATCGCGCACCGCGGGGTTTCCGATTCCGTTATGCAACCCGGCGGTTGCATCAAAACGGGTGCCGAGACCTTTTCGCGCAGCGTTGGCGCTGTCGAAGTCGGCATCAGTCCACTTGGCGTATTCACCCACCAGCTCGATGTTGGTGTAGCCGGATTGGACCACATTGGCGAGGCGCTGATCGAAGGGCAGGTCCCTCCAGACAGTCCACAACATGATGGAGAGCGAGAAGGGCGGGTTCTCGTCTTTGTGGTCCTGCGAATCGCGCAAGGGTTCAGCGTGCATGACAGAACCGGCAACTGCGGCGGAGGCGATGCCCTGTGCGAACTGCCGACGATTGAAAATTGGTCGATTCATCGATTTACCTGGAAGCCCGCATTTCTATTTCGATTTGACCTTGCCGGAGCGACGGAGGGCTTGCCAGTCCTTTTCGGTTTGGTCGGCGTAGAGCAAGCCAAATCTGGCGAGAGCCTCGGCGAACGTCTCACCATTTCCGAGATAGCCGGCGATGACAAGCGGATCGCCGGAGCGCGCATGACCGCGCGCCAGGAGCTCTCCGCAGACTTCGCCGAACGCCATCAGGCCGGTGCCGGCGAGATCGGTGAGTTCGATGGAGCCCTTATGGTCATTGAGTTGACGGACGAGGAATTGGCGCGCGCCGAGGTGCGTCCAGCCAAGAAACGGATCTGATTGCAGCTGCATGGCACGTTGTCCAATGACGACGCGCTGGCCATTGTGAAGAACGGGATGCGCGTTAGGAAGATACGGCGTATAGGCCGATGGAGCCTCCTCCTTGATCTGCAGGAAGAGCGGATCGCTGGGGCCGTTGCCCTCGAAATAGATGCAATAATCGCGCAGGCCTACGGAGCCGGTGCCAACCACTTTGAAGGCTACGTCGATGGGATGATAAAGCGAGAGCAGGTGCTGACGCTGCAACTCGAGCATTTCGCGATAGGGGCCGAGCGCATCGAGGACCTTTTCCGCCTTGGCGCCGGTGATACGCGTCAGGCTGGGCGTGATTTCCTTGAAGCGGCGCATGCCTGGTTTGCCGGGCACCGGCTCGGTGAGCTGATTGAGGGTATGAAGCGGCGTGGCACGTTCCGCTTTGAGCAACGCCTCATGAACCGGTTCAACGTCGCCTAGACGATGCACCTGGAAGCGTCCTACCTCAAGCAGTGGCATTTTTGCAAAGATGCGCATTTGCGCGCAATACTGCCAGATGCATTGCATGACAGCTTCGTGTACCGCCGCTTCCTTATGACGGGCTTCGCGTCCCGCCAACACCAGCGAGGCGGCCATGCGCTTCAGGTCCCATTCGAAGGGGCCGCGGATGGTCTCATCGAAGTCATTGATGTCGAAGACGAGGCGACCGTCGGGTGCGGCAAAAGCGCCCAGGTTGCGCACGTGGGCATCGCCGCATAGTTGCGCTTCAATGCCGGTGTTGGGAACGACGGCGAGATCGGCGGCCATGACGGGCGCGGCGCCGCGAAAGTAGCCGAAGGGCGACTGCGCCATGAGCTGATGCTTGAGCTTCAGCAGCGCGGGAACGCGCCCGCGCTCCACGCGCTCGAGCAGGGCCAGCGGCGTTGCCTTGCGCGCCTTGATGTTGAGCTGATCGTTTTGCTGGCGGCCCAATTGCTTGCGCCGCGATTGGCCGAGATTCCGTCGTTCCTCAGGTGTTGCCCAGTTCATGCGAGCGATGCTCCGATTGCAGGTCTAGAGGAAGGATAGTCGCTGAACCGGCGATTGCAACCATCACATTACAGTGACAAATGCGTGCAGGTGCTCGTTTACACTCATTTCCAGCACACGATCTACCCGCTCATCTTCATCCACAATGGCTGCCCGGAGGAGTCCTTTTTGAAACGTCTTGATCTTTTCCGCCTGGCGTCATTGGTTCTGGTGTTCTTGCTTGTTCCGGCAATGGGGGCGCAGGAGAGCGCAAAACCGCTGACGGTAGCGGGTATCTTCTCTCACGAATCGGTAACGGGCGCGTTGCCGAAGGGGCTGGCCTGGTCCCCCGATGGGAAGCATCTGACGTACGTTGACGGCGGAGAACTGATCGATCTTGATCCGGGGTCAAAAAAGCCGCATGTTCTGGTAAGCCGGGCAAAGCTTTCCGCGCTGGCAAGTGGGAAAGGCTCAGAACAGGATCGCGACCACCGCGAGCGTTATGGGATGGCGAACTATATCTGGGCTCCGGATTCAAAGCACCTGATGTTCGACTCCAATGGCAGTTTGTGGATCTACGATCTGAGCAATGGAACGGGTGTCGACATCGGCCATTCCGGGGAGGCGTCGGGTGACGATCCCAAATTCTCTCCCAACGGGGAGTATGTTTCATTCATTCGCAATCATGGCGTGGCCGTGGTTCGGCTGCGCGAGGCGGGAACGCCGACGATGATGGCAGCTGCAGCGCCGAATCCAACAACGCTCAACGGCGAAGTGGACTGGGTATATGAAGAGGAACTCGACACGAAGAGCAACTACTTCTGGTCGCCGGACTCGAAGAACCTGGCGTTTTTGCAGATGATTGAGGAAAACGTTCCCGAATATCCGATCACCGATTGGATGCCGACCCATGCGAAGGTAGACAAGCAGCGGTATCCGCAGCCGGGCGATTTGAACCCGGAGGTTCGTCTAGGGGTGGTGAGCGCGAAGGGCGGCAAAGTCTCGTGGGTGCACGTGCCGGTCGAGGAGGGGCAGGACTACATTCCGCGGTTCGGATGGGTTGATCGGAAAACGCTTTGGGTAGAAACGCTGAGCAGGGATCAGAAGCACAGAAAGATCTACTTCGCTGATCCGGGCACGGGGATGGCGCACAGCGTGATGGAAATCTCCGACGACAAATTCCTTGATGTGAACTACGACGTTTACATTGCTGAGGGCTGGATCGTATTGACTGACTGGACCGACGGCCACAACCACCTCTATCTCTACAAATACAACGCAGGCAAGACCGACTCGACGAACGCGACGCTGGAGAAGCAGGTGACGAAGGGGGACTTCGAAGTTGGTGAGGTGTATCGTGTCGATCCCTCGCGGAAAGAGATCTATTACGCGTCGAACGAGGGCTCGGCGCAGGAGCAGCAGGTGTGGCGCGTGACGTTTGATGGTGAGCGCAAGCGACTGACGAAGGTAGCGGGCGATCACGAAGCCAACTTTGCGCCGATGGGTGGGAGCTTTACCGACAAGTATTCGTCCCGCATTGAGCCGCCGGTGCTGGAGCTTTGCTCGATTGATGCCAGTTGTGTGGCGTTCTGGGCGTCGCACGCGATTGCATCGTTGGGTCTGCGCGCTCCAGAGCAACTGGAAATCAAAGCGCACGACGGAACGATGCTGTATGGCACTCTGCTGTTGCCGGCGAATATGTCGTCCCCGGCGAGCGTGCCGCTGATTGTGAACCCCTACGGCGGCCCGGCAGTACAAACAGTGTTGAACAGGTGGAGCGATGGGCTGCTGTTCGATGAGTTGCTCGCGCAACACGGGTTTGCTGTGCTTCATGCGGACAATCGCGGCATGAGCGGACGGGGGCGCGAGTTCGCTCAGGCGGCATATCACAACCTGGGGCCGGTGCAGTTTGAGGATCAGTTGACAGTGGTGGATGCGGTGCTGGCAAAGTTTCCGCAGCTTGATCGAAAGCGCATGGGCTGGTGGGGGTGGAGTTGGGGAGGGTCATTTACGTTGTACGCTCTAACGCACTCCGATCGCTTCAGGGCGGGAGTGGCTGTGGCTCCGGTGACGGACTGGCGCAACTACGACTCCATTTATACGGAGCGCTACATGAACAGGCCGATGGACTTTCCGGAGGGTTACAAAGACTTTTCGGTGGTGAATTCGGCAGCGAACTTGAAGGGACGGCTTCTGCTGGTGCACGGAACCGGCGACGACAACGTTCACATCGAAAACACGGTGCAGTTTGTGCAGAAACTGATTGAGGCGCAGATTCCGTACGATCTGCAGATCTATCCGCGCAAGACGCACTCGATTGCAGGCCCCGATGTGCGCACCCATCTGTTTACACGGATACTTGCGCAGTTTGAACAGTATCTGAAACCGCCGGTGCAATGAAGATGGATTCAGAACTGGATGAAGCCACGAAGGGGGAGTTGCAGCGGCTTGAATTGTTGCTGATGGATCCCGAGGTGCGGCGCGAACCGGAACGGGTGGCCGGCCTTTTGACGGAGGATTTCCTGGAGTTCGGATCATCAGGACGGGTGTGGACGCGAGAAACCGCGCTGGAACTGCTAGCGACCGAGATGTATACGCCGCCCGCGGTTGATTCCTTTGCATGCAGGATGCTGGACAAGGACGTGGTGCTGGTGACGTATCGCGCGCTGCGAACGAGCGGCGCGAGGGACGAACAGACCGTTACATTGCGGAGTTCTATCTGGACGAGAAAATCGGGGAGGTGGAAAATGTGTTTCCACCAAGGGACGAGCGCACAGGAAACGCGCGCAAGCCGAAGTAGCGAACCGTAGCTGCCGCGCTACATCTCGTGCCGGTTGAAAATCTCATCCTTTTCACGGCTCGGACAGTTAGTGCATTCGAGGCAGCAGACCAGGAGAACCGCCACTCCAAGAGTGACCAGGATGGCCAACACGCTCGCATACGAAGCGAACCAGTGAACTAAGTTATGCATATGATACGGCGACCCGCGCTCGCATCCATCCCCGCCATTGATTGGACACCAATAGCCGCAAAAAGGCTCGGAGCAGACAACGCTCCGGCAGCCCAAGTCTACCATCTATTGGGACGGAAGAATGACGCAAATAGATGCTTGTAGTAAGGCGAATAAAGAACGAAAATCGAAGGCAGCATGGTGGCGCATGACTTGAACCCGGTGGACGGGCCTGAGCCGGAGGAGTGGCCGGCGGGGACGATGCCAACGACCCCAGAGCGGGTCTTGGCTGCGCACGATCCCCGGGAGGGTCCCTGCCTGAACTGGCTCTTTGTCGACCTGAATTCCTACTTTGCTTCGGTGGAGCAGCAGGATCGGGAGGAACTGCGCGGTAAGCCGGTAGGAGTCGTTCCCATGATGGCCGACACAACTTGCTGCATTGCTGCGAGTTATGAGGCAAAAGCGCATGGGGTCAAGACGGGGACAATCGTAGCCGATGCGAAGAAAATGTGCCCCAATATCGTGCTCGTGGAGGCGCGACACGAGATTTACGTCGACTATCACCATCGGATCGTGGAGGCGGTAGAGAGCTGTCTGCCGGTGACGGCCGTGATGTCGATCGACGAGATGGCGTGTCGGCTGATGGGTCGGGAGCGGCCGCTGCTTTCGGCGTTGGACCTGGGGCGGAGGGTAAAGGCGCGCATCGTGGAACAGGTGGGGCCGTTCCTGCGGAGCTCAGTGGGACTGGCAACGAGCCGGTACCTGGCCAAAGTGGCAAGCGACATGGAGAAGCCGGACGGGTTGGTTGCGCTGCCGCTGGATGTGCTGCCGGAGGCCTTGCGGCGACTGACCCTGCGCGATCTGCCGGGGATCGGGGCGAAGACCGAGAAACGGCTGAACGAGAAAGGCATCCACACGATGGATGACCTGCTGAAGATGAATTGCGAGCAGGCGGGGCAGCTTTGGGGGTCGGTGTGGGGTGAGCGGCTTTGGCATTGGCTGCAGGGCGAGGACTTCGAGATGTCGGAGACCGAGCACCTGAAGTCGATCAGCCACTCGCACGTGCTGGCGCCGGAGATGCGAACGGCTGAGAAGGCGTGGGCGGTGGCGCACAAGCTGCTGCACAAGGCGGCGATGCGGTTACGTACGCACAAACTGTGGGCAAGCTCGATCGGGCTGGCGGTGGGATTCTCGGTGCCGCGGGGACAGAATGCGCCGGTCAGCAGGTTCGGAGTGCCAACGCGCGGGTGGCATCACGAAATTCGGCTGAGCGAGTGCCAGGATAATCAGACTCTCATTGGCGCGCTGTGCAGGCTCTGGGCGGAGAAACCCAAGGGACAGGGATACGACGAGCCGTATTTTATTGGTGTGAGTTTGAACGGGCTGGTGCCGGATCGGCTGCATTCGCTGAATCTGTTTGATTCGCTCGACAATGCCAAGAGCAGGACGAAGCTGCTGGAAGCGATGGACCAGCTGAATCAGAAATATGGGATGAGCACGCTGGCACCGGCTACGATGCTTGCGGCGTACAAGGCTGCGCCGACGCGGATCGCGTTTCACAGTATTCCGGATTTGTTTTGAAGGCTGGGAAAAACAGGAAAAAGTGGCCAGCGCAAGAGCCACAGACGGCGATTCTCCGTAACGGCTGGTTCTCATGTTCGGAAATGGACAATATGGCCGCAAAACGGACACCCCTCTGGGAGGCGATATCGAGTTCCGGGGTCACAGGGTCGTGATATCAGTGGAATGCGAAGACAGCAGTTGGCGACGGTCTTGCATGCATTGGTGTGTTGCCCCAGGAGGTTGTCTCGGTGTTTGCCGATTTAAGGATTGCATTTCGTCAATTGAAGAATTCGCGAGCGTTTGCGCTCACAGTGGTGCTGACGCTGGGGTTAGGAATCGGCGCAACGTCGGCTATTTTCACGCTGGTGCATCAGGTGTTGCTCAAATCGCTGCCGGTGAGCGATCCGGCGGGGTTTGGCGGATCGGCGACAA
>Ga0210386_10001840_pt1 | contig 18553 bp, 15 predicted proteins | sample IncBWH32OmetaG_FD_160091 | JGI IMG/M metagenome (GOLD analysis project Ga0210386, IMG submission 160091) | Forest soil microbial communities from Barre Woods Harvard Forest LTER site, Petersham, Massachusetts, United States - Inc-BW-H-32-O ... | reverse complement strand
GCCGACCACTGTGCCTTCGGCCACCCGCGACGACCAGCCATGCTTCTTCGCCACGTCGCGGGTCACGTTGCCCAACCGTTGCGGATCGCGGCTATCCGGTCCTGGACCTGACCACCGGCGCCGACTTGCGGCGCCGGCAACGCGGCGGGTGGGCGGCATCCGCCGCCCACGCCCCACATCTTTGCCTTGCGTGCGCGCGTTGCCGCGAGCCTCTTCCAGCGCTCGCCTCACCAGGTCCATACCGGCCAACCCGCTCAACCGCTCCGGCGGGCCGCCGGCAGCTGTGTCAGGTTCGTCAGATTCATCCGTCATTGGTCGCGCTCCTCCTCAGGCCGTCCCGGCCTGCATCGTCGCCACTCCCGTCATTGGTCGCGCTCCTCCACCGCAGAGACCGGTCCGCTGTCGCCTTCCCGTAGCGCGATCGTCACTCGCTTGGCATCCCAGTCGCGGGGAATGTCGTCGAGGACCGCCGCGGTCACCAGTACCTGCTCCGCCGATGCCGCGGCCGCCGCCAGCGCCGCCCGGCGGGCGGTGTCGAGTTCGGCGAAAACGTCATCGAGCAACAACACCGGATCGCCACCCTCCGCGCGCAACAATTCATAGGCCGCCAGCCGCAGCGCCAACGCCATCGACCACGATTCACCATGGCTGGCAAAGCCTTTCGCGGGTTGCTCACCAAGGCGTAGCTCAAGGTCGTCGCGATGCGGGCCCACTAGGCAGACACCACGCTCGAGTTCGGCGTCGCGGCGCTGCGCCATCCCCGCCAGCAGCGCCGCGCGCAACAGTTCGACGTCGGTGCAGTCGGGCTCGACGTCGACGCTGGCGTGATAACCGATCGCCGCCGGCCGCGATCCCGGCGCCAGCACCTCGTAGCTCTTCTGCACTTCGGGCGCCAGCTCGTTCACCAGCTCCATCCGGGCGGCCATCAAATCAGCACCGTGTGCGGCCAGATGGCCGTCCCACACATCAAGCGTGTCCAGGGCCCCGCGATCACCCCGCAACCTCGCGCCGGACGCGGATTTGAGTAGTGCGGTGCGCTGGCGCAGAACTTTGTCATAGTCAGCCCGCACAGCGGCCACCCGCGGTCGTCGCACCGCCGCCAGGTCGTCGAGGTAGCGGCGCCGATCTCCGGGGTCTCCCCGTACGAGCGCCAGATCTTCCGGCGCGAATAACACCGCCCGGAGTACCCCGATCACCTCACGCGGGCTGCGCACGGGCGATCGATTCAACCGGGCTTTGTTCGCCCGGCCAGCGGTGATCTCCAAGTCGACGGCGCACTCGCGTCCGTCATTGACCACGATCGTCGACACCACCGCCCGCGGCGAGCCGACCCGAACCAAGGGCGCGTCGGTCGCTACCCGATGCGAGCCCAATGTGGACGAATACCACAGTGCTTCAATAAGATTCGTCTTCCCGAAACCGTTGGGACCGACGAACACCGTCCGGCCCGGCGTCAAATCGACCTCGGCGTGTGCCCACGATCGAAAATCCCGCAAGCCCAGATGACGAACAAACACCTGACCGCTAACCAGGAAGACGGACCGGCATCAACAAATAGACGTAGTCGGTCGCAACCGCCGGGAAAGGTCCGCTATCCGTGGGCTGAAGATCGTCGTCGCCAGCCGGTCGCAACACCGCCGGTCGGCTCGGCGTAGTGAAGCCAAACGACACCCGGTCGGAGTGCAGCGACCCCAACCCGTCGGTCAGGTATGTCGGGTTGAAAGCAATCGTCAGCGGTTCGCCGGCGAATTCCACGGCAACATCCTCTTCGGCCCGGCCGACGTCGTCGGCCCCGGCCGACAGTCGCAACACATCGCCGGCGAACTCCATCCGGACCTGCGCACCACGATCGGCGACCAGTGCGACGCGCTTGATCGCCTCGGTCAACTCAGCCACCCCGACAGTGGCCACGGCGGTGTGTTCGGTCGGCAACAGCTGTCGAAACTTCGGGAACTCCGCATCCAGCAACCGGGTCGTACTGCGCTTCCCGTTTCCACTGATCCCGAGCAATCCCTCCTTGCCCACGGTGGGTCCCGACCCCAATGACAAATGAACTTCGGCGCCGTCGCTTCCAGTCTTAGCCGCCTCGGCCAGTGTCTTGGCCGGCACCAACACGGCCGCCTCAACGTCGGATCCGGCCGCGGACCACGTCAGCTCCCGAACCGCCAGGCGGAACCGGTCGGTAGCGGCCAACACCACCGCCGCACCGGAAATCTCCACCCGGATTCCGGTCAGCATCGGCAGTGTGTCGTCGCGGCCGGCGGCGACTGCAACCTGACCGATGGCTTCGGCGAACACATCCGACGACAGCGCACCGGTCTCTTCCGGCAACGCCGGCAGCGTCGGGTAGTCCTCCACCGCCATTGTCGGCAACGAAAATCTCGAACTTCCGCACGTCAAGGAAACTCTGGTGCCTTCCACCTGGACGTCGACCGGCTTGTTGGGCAACGCGCGAGTGATTTCCGACAACAGCCGTCCGGACACCAAAACTGTTCCCGGAGAAGCGATTTCCGCTGCCAGCCGTACTTCGGCGGATACCTCGTAATCGAACCCGGAGATCGTTAAGCCGTCGTCCGAGCCGGTCAGCAGCACGCCGGCCAGCACCGGCACCGTGGGCCTGGTGGGCAGCGTCCGCGCCACCCATGCCACCGCATCGGCGAAGTCTTCGCGCACCAAGCGAAACTTCAAGTCGGTCACGCCGACTGTGGTCGTCGCCACGTCCATTGCGTCCCTTCATCACCTCGAACAACCAGGCTGACTTCAGCGGCCCCACCGCCCGTGGAGTGCGATCTCCCCGCTGACGGACCCCTGTGCCCGTAAACCCGCTTCGACGACCGAACCGGCAGTCGAACCACAACCGTAGAGCTTTGAGCGCCATCTTGAAAGCTAATCGGAATCAATGACACTCAGGGTGTTCCTGCCTCGTCGGGTGGGTGTGGAACGCTCCGTCCCCAGGTGTCTTTTCCAAGAAGAAACTACGGAGATATACCAGTAACAGTATTAAGGCCTGTGCATCTTGGGGACAGCATGCCATCTGCGCTGCGCAACGATGCCAACCGGGTTGTGAATGACGGCTGCATGGCTGTGTGGTTTGTGTGCAGGGGTTGGGGATTACCCGCGGTTGTGCACGTGGCTGTTATGCCGGCGTGATAACGCAAGGAGGTTGCCCACAGGGATATCCACAAACTGTGCTGTGACTGGTGGGATGGCCGTGTCCAAAGTTTTTTGGCGTTTTGGGCCTTGTGGCCGGCGTTCAGCGCTTTGAGCGCTGCCGAATCCGGGTGGTGAGTTCCTTGACGTGGTCGAAGACTTCGCGGCGCTCGGCCATCTCGGAGAGGATTTTGCGTTGGGCATACATCACCGTGGTGTGGTCGCGGCCGAATGCTTGCCCGATCTTCGGCAGTGACAGGTCGGTCAGTTCGCGGCACAGATACATTGCGATCTGCCTTGACTGGGCCAGCGCCCGGGTCTTACCGGGCCCACGGAGTTCTTCGACCGTGGTATCGAAGTATTCCGCGGTGGCCGCCATGATGGTGGCGGCGCTGATCTGCATGGTGCTGGCGTCGGCAATCAGGTCGCGCAACACGATTTCGGCCAGCGCCTTGTCGATGGGGGTTTTGTTCAGCGACGCGAACGCGGTCACTCGGATGAGCGCGCCTTCGAGTTCGCGGATGTTGCGTTCGATGCTGCTGGCGATGAGCTCGAGCACATCGTCGGGCACCGCCAGGCGTTCCATTTGTGCCTTCTTGCGCAGAATGGCGATGCGGGTTTCCAGCTCGGGTGGCTGCACGTCGGTGATCAGCCCCCATTCGAACCGGGTCCGGAGCCGGTCTTCCAGGGTGGCCAGTTGCTTGGGTGGTCGATCGGAGGAGATGACGATCTGCTTGTTGGCGTTGTGCAGAGTATTGAAAGTGTGGAAGAACTCTTCCTGGATACCTTCTTTACCCTCGATGAATTGGATGTCGTCGACGAGGAGTACGTCGACATCGCGGTAGCTGCGCTTGAAGGCGACCTTGCGATCGTCTCGCAGCGAGTTGATGAAGTCGTTGGTGAACTCTTCGGTGGAGACGTACTTGACCCGCATACCGGGGAACAGTCGTTGCGCGTAGTTACCCGCCGCGTGTAAGAGGTGTGTCTTACCGAGGCCGGATTCGCCCCAGATGAACAGTGGGTTGTAGGCCCGGGCGGGTGCCTCGGCAATCGCGAGGGCCGCGGCGTGGGCGAACCGGTTCGAGGCGCCGATGACGAACGTGTCGAAGGTGTAGCGCCGATTCAGGCTGGTGCCGCCCGAGGCTTCCGGGTCAGCGGTCTGTGGTCGCTCGGTGAAGTAGGTCGGCCAGTTTTGATGTGCGCTGGCGAGGGCTTCGCGGTCGTCGTCAACCTCGTCGACCTCGGCCAGCGATTCGTCGGGCACTAGGCCGTCATCGGATTCGTCACCGGACAGCGCGGCGATACGGACGCCGAGCTCGATCTGTTGACCGAGCCGACGGCTCAGCGCCTCGGTGATCTGGGTACGCAGGTGTCGTTCGATCTCGTTCTGCACGAAGCTGCTGGGCACGGACAGCAGAGCGAACCCTTCGACAATCGTCAGCGGTTGTACAAGGTTCAGCCAGGCTCGTTGCTGCGGTGTCAGGGCAGGGACGTACGGTTCGCCGTTGGTTGGGGAAGCGTCCGTGGCGATCTCGCCGTTGAGTTCGGAGACGACCGCATTCCAGACCGTCGCGAAACTTGATCCGGGGTCATCGGTCAACGACGGCCCCCCTGGTTTGACGTCGAAGTACAGCGTTTAGCCGCGACCACGAACTGTCCACATGGTTATCCACAAGTGTGGACAGGACGACCGCCACCAAGCCGCAGGTCACGGCCGACGGCACGCGGGATCGGCGCTCGAGACAGCCAGCATAGGTCACTTGGCCAGGAAGCCGATCCGCCATCCTCGCTTCGTTGTCGGGCGCCGTTCCATTGTGAAACGGCATTGGCCGAAGCTAACAAGTTTTCTGTTCGCGTGCCAACCGTTCTGCAACATTGGGGCGCGCTTTCGTAGAATTGCTCGCCGGTCGCGGTGGCGGGTGTTGCATGAGTGAAATATCGCCGCGGAGTCGGGCGCCGAGACGGCCAGGTTTGACCCGGCGAACGCTGCTGCGTACCCTCGTCTAGTCGCCCGAAAGTCGGCGATACGGCTGCGATCCGCGCAATCTGCAACGGGGCCCGCGCCGGTTACCAGCGAGACACAGAGCCTGCCAAGGCTTGGTGAGTGCAATCGTGTTCTACCGGCGTCGGTACCGGGCCGGAACACGATGCCAGAAGCAACGAGGAGAGAGTCGTGGCAAAGGGCAAGCGGACCTTCCAGCCGAATAACCGGCGCCGAGCCCGCGTGCACGGCTTCCGGCTGCGGATGCGCACCCGGGCGGGGCGGGCGGTCGTGTCAAACCGGCGGCGCAAGGGCCGCCGTTCGCTGACTGCCTGATTCGAATCTCGGTGTCACAGCGGTGCTTTCCGCGCGGAACCGCATGACGCGGTCAGCCGATTTTGGTGCCACGGTAAAGCACGGGACTCGAGCCGTGCAGCCAGACCTCGTCATCTATTCGCGGCGCGGGACCGACGCCGAAGCGCCGATAGTTGGACTGATCATTTCGCGATCGGTGGGCTCGGCCGTGCAACGGCATCGCTTGGCTCGGCGGTTGCGACACGTCGCTCGCGGAGCGCTCGACGGGCTGGACCGCTCCCAGCAGATCGTGATCCGCGCCCGGCCGAACGCTCGTGACGTCGGATCCGCTCGATTGGAAGAAGAACTACGGGCCGGCTTACGGCGGATCCAGGCGACGGGATCTGGTCGGTGAATGACATAACGTCACAGCTGGGACAGTGGCTACATGGCGCCGAGGCCGCGGTTATCCGCGGGTTGATTTTCTTGATTCAGCTTTACCGGCACATGGTGTCGCCACTTCGGCTACCGACGTGCCGGTTCACCCCAACGTGTAGTCAGTACGCAGTAGAGGCGCTGGCCGAGTACGGGTTGGTGCGGGGGATTGGACTGGCGGCCGTCCGGCTGGCCAAGTGCGGTCCATGGCATCGGGGAGGATGGGATCCGATACCGGAGCACCGGGCGGTCCGGGTGGAAATCTGGGGTACCCCAGCGACGCTAGGGGAGAGTGATTGACGTTGTTTGATCCGTTCAGCCTGGACTACTTCTACTATCCGGTTTCGGCGATCATGTGGCTCTGGTACAAAGCCTTCGGGTTTCTGCTGGGCCCGTCGAACTTCTTCGCGTGGACGCTGTCGGTGATGTTCCTGGTCTTCTCGCTACGGGCGATTTTGTACAAGCCGTTCGTCCGGCAGATCCGCACCACCCGCCAGATGCAGGAGCTGCAACCGCAGATCAAGGCGCTGCAGAAGAAGTACGGCAAGGACCGTCAGCGGATGGCCTTGGAGATGCAGAAGCTACAGCGCGAACACGGATTCAATCCGATACTCGGCTGCTTGCCGATGCTGGCGCAGATCCCGGTGTTCCTGGGGCTGTATCACGTGCTGCGGTGCTTCAACCGCACCACCACCGGTATCGGACAACTGGGGCTCTCTCCGGAGCGCAACCGCGAGCTGGGTAACTACGTCTTCAGCGCCGCGGATGTCGGACACTTCCTGGACGCCAACCTGTTCGGTGCGCCCCTGGGTGCCTCCATGACGCAACGGGGCGCTAGTCTCGCGGCCTTCACCGAATTCAGTCGGCCTGCCGTCATCGCGGTCGGCATGCCCGTGATGATCCTGGCCGGCATCGCCACCTACTTCAACAGCCGGGCGTCGATCGCGCGGCAAAGCCCCGAAGCCGCGGCGAACCCGCAGACGGCGATGATGAACAAGCTCGCGCTGTATGTCTTCCCGCTGGGCGTGGTAGTCGGCGGACCGTTCTTGCCGTTGGCGATCATCTTCTACTGGTTCTCGAACAACATCTGGACGTTCGGCCAGCAGCACCTCGTCTTCGGGATGATCGAAAAAGAGGAAGAGGCGAAGAAGCGCGAGGCATTGGAACGTCGGGCGGCGAATGCGCCGGTGCCCGGCGCCAAACCCAAGCGGTCGGCGAGGAGCGCGGCGGCGGACGGCAACGGTTCGCCGGCGCCTGCGGGCGGTGCGGATGGTGAATCTGCAGCCGCGGAACCGTCGGAGGCCAGCACGAGTAAGGGCGATCAGGTGGCGCGCAACAGCAATCCGGCCGGCCGCACTCCACGCCCAGGCGCGAAGCCGAAGAAGCGCAGGCGCTGACCGAGGATCGGGTCGACGTTGGGGATGAGCCCGGGACCAGAGACCGGGCAGCAGACTTAGCCGGGCGCAGGCCCGGGCGACGGGAAGGAACAGACAGGGATGACGGACGCGGACACAACGGGATACGACATCGACGAAGCTTCGACAGGGGTGGTTCTGGAAGAGGCGTCGGAGGACACCGCGGCGGACGATAGTGACACCGATACCGAGGCCGATACGGGGGCCGATACGGAGGAGCGATTGGTCGCCGAGGGAGAGATCGCGGGCGACTACTTGGAAGAGCTCCTGGACCTCCTAGATTTCGATGGCGACATCGATCTGGACGTCGAGGGCACCCGTGCGGTGGTCAGCATCGACGGCAGCGACGACTTGAACAAGTTGGTGGGCCGCAAGGGCGAGGTGCTCGATGCCTTGCAGGAACTGACTCGGCTGGCGGTGCATCAGAAGACGGGGGTGCGCAGCCGACTGATGCTCGATATCGCCGGCTGGCGGCGGCGCCGCCGGGACGAGTTGGCGGCGTTGGGCGACAAGGTTGCCAGGAGAGTGCTGGAAAGTGGCGAGCGCGAAGAACTCGCTCCGATGACACCGTTTGAGCGCAAGATCGTTCACGACGCGGTCGCGGCGATTGGAGGAGTCCGGAGCGAGAGCGAGGGCGTGGAGCCGTCGCGCCGCGTCGTCGTGCTGGTCGATTGAATGAGAAACAGAGTTACACAGCTGTAGTTCGCTTGGGTCCGGCGAGTACGGACGGGAGGGATGTTTCACGTGAAACATGTCGCTCCGAACGAGCGAGCGCTGCCGCGGGTGCCGCCGCCGCCCGACGCAGCGACAGCCGTATTCGGGCCCCGCGTCGACCTCGCCCAGAACTACGCCAAGTTGCTCGCGGACGCCGGCGTCGAGTGGGGGCTTCTGGGCCCGCACGAAATCGACCGAATCTGGGAACGGCACCTCTTGAATTGCGGCGTGCTCTCGGAGTTGTTGAATCCCGGCGAGCGGGTGGCCGACATCGGTAGCGGCGCCGGGTTACCGGGATTGGCCCTGGCGATCGCGCAGCCCGGACTCCGCATCGTTCTGATCGAGTCGCTGCTCCGGCGAACCGAGTTTCTGCGCATGGCCGTCACCGAGCTCGGGCTGGATGTCGAAGTACTCCGGGGCCGGGCCGAGGAGCCGGCCATCCGCGAGCAGGCCGGCGGATGTGATGCCGTCGTGTCGCGGGCGGTGGCCCCATTGGACAAGGTGACACGGTGGAGCCTGCCGCTGCTGCGGCCAGGTGGTCGGATGCTCGCGATCAAGGGCGAGCGGGCACCCGACGAAGTGCGCGAGCACCGGCGTGTGATGACTGCGTTGGGCGCCGCGGATGCCAGGGTGGTGGAATGTGGCGTGAACTATCTGTCTCCGCCGACAACCGTGGTGGTGGCACGGCGCGGCAAGCCGGCCCCAAGCCGGGGTGTGCCGCGCCGACGGTCGAACAGGGAGAGCCTATGAGTGCGCCGCACGACCCGGTCGGTTCCGATCACGGAACCCACTCCGCCACGCATGTTTCACGTGAAACATCGGAATTCGACACCCCGATCGGAGCCGCTGCAGAGCGCGCCATGCAGGTACTGCACACCGCCTACAAACCGCTGCGCCGCCCGCGCCATCGTCGACTGTTCACGATCGCCAATCAGAAAGGCGGCGTCGGCAAAACCACCACGGCAGTGAACCTGGCCGCGGCGCTCGCCATTCAAGGCCTCAAAACGCTCGTCATCGATCTGGATCCACAGGGCAACGCGAGTACGGCGCTAGGTATCACCGACCGTCATTCCGGCACACCGTCGTCATACGAGGTGCTTCTCGGCGAGATGTCTTTACGGACCGCGTTGCGCCGCAGCCCGCACAGCGAGCGCTTGTTCTGTGTGCCATCGACCATCGACCTGGCCGGCGCCGAGATCGAATTGGTGAGCATGGTGGCGCGCGAGAACCGACTTCGTACGGCGCTCGCCGAACTCGACGGCCCCGCCATTTCTGACTTCGACTACGTCTTCATCGACTGCCCACCGTCGCTGGGGCTGTTGACCATCAACGCGTTGGTCGCCGCCCCCGAGGTACTGATCCCCATCCAGTGCGAGTACTACGCGCTTGAGGGGGTGTCCCAGTTGATGAATAACATCGAGATGGTCAAAGCCCATCTGAATCCCAGCCTGGACGTCAGCACTGTCATCCTCACCATGTACGACGGCCGGACCAAGCTCGCCGATCAGGTGGCCGACGAAGTCCGCCGCTACTTCGGGGCGAAGGTCCTACGCACCGTGATCCCGCGCAGCGTGAAGGTCTCGGAGGCGCCCGGTTACAGCATGACGATCATCGATTACGATCCCGGTTCGCGCGGCGCGATGAGTTACCTCGACGCCAGCCGCGAGCTCGCCGAGCGTGACGGACCATCACCTAAAGAGGGGGACAAGCATGACCCAGGCGCACCGTAGGAAGGGCGGACTCGGGCGAGGCCTGGCTTCGCTGATCCCCACCGGGCCGGCGGATCCCAATGATGATTCGACCCGGTTCGGGCCGCGGATGGGCGATGCGGCGGCCGACGTAGTGCTGGGGGGTCCACCGCCCGGGGGCTCAGCGGCCTTGGCCGATATCGGTGCGGTGTACCGGGAGATCGACCCGGCCCTCATCGAGCCGAACCCGCGCCAGCCGCGGCAGGTGTTCGACGACGAGGCGCTGGCCGAGTTGGTGCACTCAATCCGCGAGTTCGGTCTCATGCAGCCGATCGTGGTCCGTGCAGTCGACGTAGCCCAGCCATCCGGCGGGCAGCGTTATCAGCTCGTGATGGGGGAGCGACGGTGGCGGGCGGCCCAGGCGGCCGGGATGACCGCCATCCCGGCGATCGTGCGCGAGACCGCCGAGGACAATCTGCTACGCGATGCACTGTTGGAGAACATCCACCGGGTGCAGTTGAACCCGCTGGAAGAGGCGGCGGCCTATCAGCAACTGCTCGACGAGTTCGGCGTCACCCACGACGAGCTGGCCGCCCGCATCGGCCGGTCCCGTCCGCTGATCACCAACATGATCCGATTGCTGCGGTTGCCGATTCCTGTTCAGCGCCGGGTCGCAGCAGGAGTGCTGTCGGCCGGCCACGCCCGGGCGCTGCTATCCCTCGAGGGCGGTCCGGACGCGCAAGAAAACCTGGCGGCACGGATCATCGCCGAGGGGCTGTCGGTGCGGGCAACCGAGGAGGCGGTCACCCTCGCCAATCGCAGCGATACCAACCAGCCAGCGCCGCCACGGCGCAAGCCGATCCAGATGCCCGGCCTTCAGGACGTAGCCGAGCAGCTCTCCGGCACCTTCGACACCCGCGTCACAGTCAGCGTGGGCAAACGCAAAGGCAAGATCGTGATCGAGTTCGGTTCGGTAGACGATTTGCAGCGCATCGTCGGCCTGATGAACTCGTCGGACAGCTGACCATAGACACCAACTGATTACGTCACTGTGACAATCCGGCCAACCAAGCCGCCCCAACATGCCGCAGTCAACTGAATCGGGCTGTGCACCAGTTCATTTCAGCGTTGACGTGGAATCGGCGAAGCGCGGGCTAGCTGGTTGGCCCGAGTCGGCAGGGGAGGGGCGTTTCGGGCCCTCAATTCGGGGTCGCGTGGGTATCGCCGTCGGCCGTGCCCGGAGGGTACGCTCAGCTGCGGGGTGGCGGCACCACCCGGTCGCGGGGAACTTGGACATCGGCGGCGCCCTGCGACGATTCGGGCCAATACGGCCCGAGGAGAAACAGGGTCAGTCAATGACAGCCCTCCACGGAGGCCCAGGAGTTTAGTGTCTGCTCGAATCACACCGCTACGACTCGAAGCCTTCGACCAGCTTCCCAAACACGCCCGCCGCTGCACCTTCTGGGAAGTCGACCCCGCGACCCTTGGTAACGAAGACCACCTGGCCGACCCGGAATTCGAAAAAGAGGCGTGGCTGTCGATGGTCATGCTGGAGTGGGGATCGTGCGGTCAGGTGGCGATGGCGGCTCCGGCGGAGGCCGGCCAGGGCGAGGCCTCCTGTTTGGGCTATGCCTTCTACGCTCCGCCCCGGGCGGTGCCCCGAGCACATCGGTTTCCCACCGCGCCGGTGTCGGCTGACGCGGTACTGCTCACCTCGATGCGAGTGGAGCCCGGCCCAGCCGCCGACGAGCTGCCGTACAGCCTGGTGGCGCGGGTGGTCGACGAATTGGTCCGCCGGGGCGTCCGGGCACTGGAGGCGTTCGGTCGCACCGAGAACGTCGTGGAGCTGCTCAACCCACAGACCGTCGATCCCGATCTCCGACCGGTGCTCGAGGCGCTGGGTGACTGTTCGGTCGAGCACTGCGTGATCGAGGCAGACTTTCTTCGGGACGTGGGATTCGTCGTGGTGGCCCACCATCGGTATTTCCCGCGCTTGCGACTCGAGCTGGACAAGGGTCTTGGCTGGAAGGCGGAGGTCGAAGCGGCATTAGAACGGCTGCTGGAGACCTCGTCGCTGCAGCAACCGGTCGCAGCGGGATCCGCGGCTATGAACCGCTGAGCCGGCCGGCCTGCTCCACTGACAACTCGTGAGCAAGTAGTTCGGCAAAGGTAAACGTGCCAGTAGGCCGGTCGTTCTTGCCGAGCAGATACAGCCGCTTCACCGCCGCCAGTATCCCCTCAGCGATCGCGTCGCGGGTCTGTGTGGTGATCAGCAGCGCTCGATCACGCGGGTTGGTGATGTATCCGATGTCGACCTGAACGGTAGGCATCCGGGTCAGCCGCAGCAGATCCCAGGTCCGACCATGGACCCGGCAGTCGCGTAAACCGGTGCGCGCGACCACTTCTCGTTGAATGAAGTCAGCCAGGTTACGGCCAATGGTGGAGACCGAACCGTGCGAATTGCCGAAGTGGAACGAGGCCACGCCGTTGGCCGACGGGCTGGCCTGGGTTGCGCAGCGCAGGCTGATCATCAGGTCGGCGCCGACGGCATTAGCCGTCGCGGCACGCTCGGTGTCCGATGGGCTGCGGTTGGTGGGCCGCGACAGGAAGGTTTCCATGCCGATGGCAGTCATCCTGCCTTCCAGACGACTTGCCAAGTCCCACAACACGTCTGCTTCGCTGATGGGCCCGGCGGCCCCGTGTGTGATCAGCCCGTGGTCGGCGCCGCCGCGACCGGGATCGATGATGATTCGCTTACCCGACAGCTTCGGCCCGGATCGACGGACCAGCTCCTCTTCACGGATGGCGTGCAGCGAACCGCCGGTTACTCGCGAACTGAGAAAGTACAAGGACCGCAACGTCTCCGGGCCGCAAATACCGTCGGCGTCGAGCCCGGACTCGCGCTGGTACGACATCAACCCGTTGTGGGTCTGCAGGCCGAAGTGTCCGTCGACGAGCCCGGTGTAAAAGCCGAGATCCTGCAACCGGGCTTGCAGGGTGGCGACGTCGTCACCGTACATCGGCGCACCGAACTGATGGTTGAGCGTACGGGCGCCGAGCCGGTAGGACGCTTCTTTCAGCGCACGGTAGGTCGCTTCGCCAACGACACCGTCCACCAAGAGGCCGCGATGCTGCTGAAACGCCCGCACGGCGCGGTCGAGCTCTTCGTCGAAGACATCGAGTGCCACATGCTTTCCGGTGGTGAGGTTCTCGTCCGGGCCGTCGAGATGCCCCAGCGCGGTCAGCGAAGCCCGAATCTCGGTGACCGCTGCGCTGCGGTCACCACAGCGCAGCGCTTCGCCGGCACCGCGGTGCGGATGCGACATTCAAGGCCTCCGGTGAGCTGGTCACAGCCCTGCCGTTCGTTGACAGGCTTGGCGGTATTGTCGCAGACGCTCGTCGATTTCGGGAAAACGCCAGGCAAATCGCGGCGATCTGCAGCGAACTAACCGACGTCGGGAACGGCGTCGGAAAGTTCGCGTAGTAGCGCCGCCTTGCCTTTGGCACCAACGATCCGCTTGACGGGTTCGCCGTCCTTGAACAAGATCAACGTCGGGATCGAGACCACCTGAAAATTGCGGGCGGTCTCGGGGTTTGCGTCAACATCGAGTTTGGCGACGGTGAGCTGCCCGGCATTTTCGGCGGCGATCTCCGCCAACACCGGTGCCACCATCTTGCATGGTCCGCACCAGGTAGCCCAAAAGTCAACCAGCACAGGGGTATTGCTGGCTAACACATCGTTTTGGAAAGATGCGTCAGAGACATCCACAGGTGTGCCTGCGGAATCGGTGTTCGTCATCGCTGTGCTCCAATCAAAGTGTCGCTGCCGCCGGGGTTTCGGCGGATTTGGTCGGTGCGGATGCCGGCGTTTCCGCTTGCTCGGTCAGCCAGCGCTCGGCGTCAATCGCTGCGCTGCAACCCGTACCGGCAGCGGTGACCGCCTGCCGGTAGGTGTGATCAACCAAGTCGCCCGCCGCAAACACCCCGTCGAGCGACGTGTGGGTGGTGTTGTCCTGGACCAGCACGTAGCCTTCCGGATCCAGGTCGACCGCACCGCGCACCAATTCAGACCGCGGATCGTGGCCGATTGCGACGAATACCCCGGTCACGGCCAGCGTGGATTCCTTGCCGGTGCCGGTGTCGCGTAGCCGCAAGCCGGCTACGGTGGTGTCGCCCTCGACGCCGACCACGACGCTGTTGGTGATGAACCGGATCTTGTCGTTATCGCGGGCCCGGTCGAGCATGATCTTGGAGGCCCGAAACTCCTCGCGGCGATGCACGACGGTGACGCTGCGCGCGAATTTCGTCAGGAAGGTGGCCTCCTCCATCGCCGAGTCCCCACCGCCGATCACGGCGATGTCCTGATCGCGGAAGAAAAAGCCGTCGCAGGTGGCGCAAGAGCTCACTCCGCGGCCCAGCAGCTCCTGCTCGCCCGGCACATGCAGATAGCGAGCCGCGGCGCCCATCGCCAGGATCACGGTCCGCGCCCGCAAGGTCTCCCCGTCGGCGGTGGTGACCGACTTGACCGGGCCGTCCAGCGACACCGATTCGACGTCTTCCATCCGCATGTCCGCACCGAACCGCAGCGCCTGCTCGCGCATCTGGTCCATCAATTCGGGACCCATGATCCCGTCCCGAAAACCGGGATAGTTCTCCACTTCGGTCGTGGTCATCAGCGCTCCGCCGAACGAGGTGCCCTCGAATACCACCGGCGCCAGTTGCGCGCGCGCCGCGTACAGCGCCGCGGTGTAACCGGCGGGTCCGGAGCCGATGATGATCACGTCGTGGACAGTGGTCGATGAGGAGCTCATACCAGCCTTTCGGATACCTAACCGTTCAACGAGCCGTTTAAATCAGTCGAACGCCAGGGTAGGCGGTGCTGTTCCCGCGAACACTACGGCCGGTTGACAATCCTGTCAGCCAACAGGCCGGTGTCCACCGAACTACACGTCGGCGCCACCGCGAGGGCCGTCACCGTGCCAGGCGTGTCGCCGGGCAGCACCAGCAGGACGGCCGGGCGTCCGGCGATCTCGACGGAGCGGGCAGCCAAAACCCGGGCGTCGGCCGGATAGCCCAGGCCGGCCAGGCATGACGTGCGGCGTTGTGGGTCGGCGAATGGGCCGGGGTCCGGTTGGCCGTCGAGCAGGGCGAGGATCTGTTGGTCCGACAACGGAATGGTCATCGGCGGGCGCGACACCGTGATGTGTTCCACGGTGGTCGGCCTGCTCGGTGTTGGCGGCGGCGCCGTGATCAGCGCGGCGGTTCCCAGCCAGACCGCCGCGGCGGCCGCGGCCAAACCAGCGATGGCGACGGCCACCCGCGCCGAACGTGGGAGGCGGCCGGGGCGGGCGGTGTGGGCGGCGCGCCGCTGGGAACGTTCCGGTCGCTCCGCGCGCAGCGCCGCGGTGACGCTGTCGACGACCTGCGGCGCGACTTCTGGAGCCGACGACGCGTCGGTGCCCAGCGCCGCGATATCGTGGCGGACCCGGATCAGCGCGTTCATCGTCTGCCGGGCGTCGGGGTCTGCGCGAACTTTCTTACGCAGCTGGGCAGCGGTGTCGTCGTCGAGTAGGCCTGCCTGCAGGTCGGCGAGGGCCTCCACCGTCAGCGGTGCATCGGCGCCCGCCTCGTCGCGTTCACCCGGCTCGACTCCGTCCATTTGCCTCAGTGTCCGTCATCGACAACCCGAATGCCACGCGGCGGTTCGCTCGCGACGCGGCCGGCTAGCCGGCCGGGCGGTGGGGCGCGGTGTCGCTTTCCAGGTAGCCAAGGATGGCGGCAAGTCGGGCCCGGGCGCGGGCGCAGCGACTCTTGACGGTGCCTTCGGCCACCCCGAGCATCGCCGCGGTGTCGGCCACCGAATAGCCGTGCATGTCGACGGCCACCACCGCGGCGCGCTGCTCGACGGGCAGCCGCATCAGCGCTCGGTGCACCGCAATCGCGGTGTCCACCTGCGCGGTTCGATCGGCCACCGGGTAGTCGTCGTCCAGCGCGGTGGTGGGATGAGTTTTGTTGCGGCGCAACCGGTCCAGGCAGGCGTTGACGACGATGCGATGTAACCAGCTGCCGACCGCGGCGTCGTGTCGAAAGGAGCCGGCGCTGCGGTGCGCCGAGACCATCGCGTCCTGCAGCGCGTCCTCGGCGTCCTCGCGGCTACGGCTGGTCAGCCGGGCCAGCCGGTGCAGTTGCCGGTGGTGACGGTAGAAGAGCTGCTCGAAGGCATAGCGATCGCCTGCGACGTGCGCGGCCAGTAATTCGGCGTCGCTGAGTTCTGGTAGACGGTCCTGCCGAACCCCGCGCCCGAAGCCCACGGCCGGACAGTAACCAATCGGTTGGTACCCGGCACTTCACCCGAGCGGGCCGATGTGTCAAGACGCGGCTTGCACCGTGACGTCGGCGATGCCGGAGCGGCTCTCGCCGTTGGTGGTACCCAGGGTCGAAATCCACACCAGCAGATACGACGTGGGCAGCGACGCCTTGACCGGGATGCTGTTGTGCCCCGGCTGCATCGACACCGGATAAGTCAGTGCGGTGGTGTCGTCGAGCTTGGCCGGTGTCGACGTCGCCGACGAACGGATCTGAATTTTCGTCCCGGTGCTGGCGAGGTTGACCGTCACGGCTCCCACCACGGTGGGTTTCGGCAGCTGGAGCAGCAAGCCGACGCCGCTTTTGAAGGCCGGGAACGGGACGGGGTCGTGGTAGGTGTCGGTTTCCCACGCGGTCGTCGGGTCACCGTCGATCGCCAGCCCGGCCTGGCCCGGGTTATCGCCCTGGCCGCCGGGCGAGAAGACCGACGCGCTCACCGGTTTCACCACGCTGCCCGCAGCTGAGCTGGCACTGGAGCTCGAACTCTCCGAGGGCGCATTGAGGCCCAACCGGTCCTTGTCCAGCCCACCGACGTCGCCGAACATCCGGCTGAGCACCGACGCCATGACCAGTAGTGCCACCACAAGGACGGCGGCGCCGGCACCGATCCAGATCGTCAGGACGCGGCGACGACGCACGCGTGCCTGCGCCTCCTCCTGCGCGGGCGGACGGGCCCGCGCAGGCCGCGCAGGTGCCGGTGGCGGGTCGGGAAGCGGACTCAACAGCTCGGTGCGGTCGGCGACCGCTGTCGCCTGCTGAAGGAGATTCAAAAGTGTTGCGGCACTGCGAATCCCGTCAACCTGAATCGAGTGCGTGGCCGCCGCGGAAATCTGGAACGGGATGTCCCGGTCGATCGAACTGGGTTCGACTGGCTGGCCGGTCGCATCCCGCGGTGCCGGCGCCATTTCGCTACGCATCCCAGACTCCGGCAGTGGCCAGCGGTTGACCAGCAGCGCGTACAGCGCGGCGCCGATGCCGCGAATGTCGTCTTCGGGGCTGGCGTCAGGCATGGTCGCGGGGAAGGCCAGCACCACGTCGCCTTCGATGCTGACTCGCACCCGGCCGGGATGGTCGACCGACAGCGCGACGCCGGCATGGTGGGCGGCCTCCGCTGCAGCAGCGAGGGTTTGCATCGCGCGGGCAGCGCCGACCGCGGAGGGTGAGGTGTCGGCGACCTCCTGCAGTGAACCACCCCGGATCCATTCGGTCACGACCAAGCCACCGGTGCCGGTGTGCACCACGTCGAGGACCCGCGCGATCCCGAGTTTGTCCACGCGGCTCAGCCGCATGGTGCGCGACAGGATCTCGCGAACCTGCTCGTCGGACAGCGCGCCGTCCGGATCGACGAAGGTCAGCGCCACCTGCCGATCCAGTGCAGTGTCCAGCGCCTGCCAGAACTGCAGGTGCGGCGCGCCGCCGTGGAAGACCAACAGCCGGTAGCGACCGCGGGCGATGCTGGCGCCGGGAACCAGGTGCGGGTCGTCCTGACGGGGCGATGGTTCGGCTGCCGACTCCATCGGATCACCGGCGGCGCCGAAATTCGTCGTTTCGAGGTCGGGATCCGCCGATGGTTCGCCGTTGGACCGCGTCGGTGGCTCCGGCGCCGAGACGGTGCCGACCTGAAGATCGAGCGGTACGTCGGGCTGGAAATCATCAGCGGCGGTTTCGGAGACAGCCTTGGATGAGGTGCTGTCCGATGGGCCGTCGGTCATCCCCGATCCTCTCCCCATCCCCTCCCCGGCTAATTGATCCGGAAGCCCGCGCCGAACGGGCTCTGGTACCGGATATCCCCCCGGCGTAGTCGAATTCCTTTGCTCAGGGTACGTGACATGACCGGGGCGCAACACCTCATCGGGTGCTGCGGATTTGCGGGCAGCGATGTTCATCGGCCCCTCCGGAGGGGCCGGAGCCGCTCGGCGAGGGGGCACTCGGCCCGCCGGCGCGGGCCGCAGCAGTTCGCGCGCGGGCGCCCCGGCGGGTTTGGCGCCGAGCCAGCGGCGGAAAACCGTCAGCGCCGCCTGTGCCTCCGGCACGCGCGCGCGCAGCATCACCAGGGCCACGATCGGCGCCATGATCACCGCGAGCACGAACAACCGCAACAGCGAGCCGGCGCCGCCGCCGTAGGCGGTGAGCCGTTGCATCCCCATCAGCTGGTCCACCACGTGCGCGATCAGCCCGGCCAGCAACGACGCCGTGATCGTGACCAGAATGGTCCGCACCTCCGCGACGCCGAGCAGGTGGCCGCCGGGGGGCCGCAGCGCCTTCCGAAGCAGGTAATAGCCGACGATGGCGCCGGCCAAAAACCCCAGGCCGTTGGCCAGGCCGAGGTAACCGGCGACCATGTCGGGATTGCCGGTGATGTGCGGCGCGAACAGTGAGCCGGCGATCTTGACGGTCGTAATGATGATGATGATCACGAGCGGTATCCATGGCTGTTCGCGGGCGTAGAAGACGCGCAACTCCAGCAGCACGACCGAGTACGGGATCAACGTGAACGCCGACAACGCGAT
>Ga0210386_10001838_pt1 | contig 18563 bp, 13 predicted proteins | sample IncBWH32OmetaG_FD_160091 | JGI IMG/M metagenome (GOLD analysis project Ga0210386, IMG submission 160091) | Forest soil microbial communities from Barre Woods Harvard Forest LTER site, Petersham, Massachusetts, United States - Inc-BW-H-32-O ... | reverse complement strand
GCCGCACAATTCCCCTGACGGGCGCATGCCGGGACGCGACGTGTTGCTGGCCATGTACGTCCACGTCGCCCATCATCGCGGCCAAGCGGAAATCTATCTTCGCGACAAGGGCATTCGGCCACCGTCTTACATGGTCTAATCGATCATCCCGAACACGAGAGGCGGGTGGCCACCCTTTCATTCTTCGCCGGTGCCTGAGGCAGGCTCATCGGTTTTAGGTTTTAGGTTTTAGGTTTTAGGTTTCAGGTTTCAGGTTTCAGGTTTCAGGTTTGCGGTTTGCGGTTTGCGGTTGGTGTTGTAGTTTGGGTCGCCGCATCCCTTTGCGCTGTCGGCAAAGGTTGCGTGCTCCGAACTTCCTGCCGGCAAGTCCAGGTTTCGTCCTCCTTAGCGATGATGAGATGCAAGCTCATAAATCAACAACACGATGAAGGCGATTGCACCCAGGAGGACAATCGCGAAAATAATTGCGAGAGGCCAGAAAGTCCAAGACCACGGTTGTCTTTTTCTGATTTGCAGTATGGCGTTGTGCAATGAGAAAGCGGTAGCGATTGCGCCCAGCGGAGTAAGAAAGAAGGCGGGCATAAAAGCATCGCCCTCGCCCCCTCCTCTGCATCCATGCCGGAGACAGTAAACAGAAGGCCACAGAATCGATAAGGCGTAAACGATCGAAACGAAATACGAAATTGCGAGGCCTAGCCTGCGCAACATGAGTTCTATCCTCAAATCTTATTGTCGTGGCGCACGGATAGGCACGTTAGCACAGTACCCTGGCAGTTCTGCGAAGCCAGGGACGGACTGGGGCCACCCGCTCGATCTACAGCCCGTCGTTTCTGGTAGTCAGCCCCACCACTGCTTTACCCTTGCCTTATGTTAACTACTATGTTATCATGAGTCGGGCTCTCATTGCGCCCAGCGGAGAAGACGACATGGCAAGCGGCGGCACGGCCGCATCGTTCGCGAGCGCCATCCCGCTCATCCAACGCCGTCGGGCGCCTTTCTGATCGCAACAAGAACCCCTCCGCGACGGTTTCACGTGTCGCCGCGCACAGTCCACCCGCACACTACAATGTTACAAGCGCGCTTTGCGCGTCATCGCTCACCAATCGCCTAATCACCAATCACGCTTCTTTCAATCGCCAACCCGGGCGATTAGAAATCGCTGTAACTTACAGAAAACACGCGCCTGCTGCCGCTCTCAATCGCCAACTTTCAAGCATTCTTTGTCGCGTACGGTTCATATACTCATAGGGCAAAGCAGCGGTAGAAGAGGCGTCTGCGGGCTTGTGGGAGGCGTATCGTACATTTCAGGCAATTCGGGGCATTTTCGCGCGCGCAGAACTACACGCACTTGTACTCCACCTGATGCGCGGCCCGTCTTCGGTTGGCAATTTTATCGAGGTCCTCTTAGCGGGCCAGGTTGTGGGGCTCGGGGTGCGAGGTCCGGCTCGCGAAATCCGGAAGAATGCGGGGGTACGTCTCGGGAGTGGGGCATCCGGCGCTGCGGCGGCGATGGGGATCCAACATCGCCAAGCCACCAAACAGGGGCCGCTGAAGTGACCGGAGACGGCAGACTGCTTCCGCGCTATGGGGTAGCGAGGTAGCGATGATGAAGAAAATCTATCGTTTTGCGGCGCTGGTGTGGATTTCCGCGCTGGCGGTTCCCTTCTGTGCCGAATGCGCGGCCGCACAATCCGATTACACGGTCGTCAAGGTGGAGGACGGCGGAGCGATTGCCGGGATGGTGAAATGGTCCGGGCCGGTGCCGAAGGTTCCCAAGCTGACCATCACAAAAAATCAAGACGTTTGCGATCCGGAGTCGCAGAAGACGCGCGACCTGGAACGATTGGTGATTGGGTCGGACGGAAACGGCGTCGAGAATACCGTGGTGTATCTCCGCGGCATCACCAAGGGCAAAGCGATGGACTTGCCCGAGGCACGCCAGCAACTGAACCAGAAAACTTGCCGCTACGTGCCGCACATCATGCTGGTGCCGCAAGGCTCGCCGCTGAAAATCGAAAGCAGCGATCCCGTGCTGCATACGGTGCAGATGTTTGGCGTGGCCACCAACAACATTCCCTTCCCCTTCCAGAATCAGTTCATTCCCGTGGCGATGCAGCGCAACGGCGTGGTGGAATTGAAATGCAATGCCGGTCACGTGTGGATGAACGCGAATGCGCTGGTGGTGAAGCATCCCTACTACGCGGTGACCGACGAGCACGGGGCTTACAAACTTTCGGACGTTCCTCCGGGCGAATACGAAATCGTGGCGTGGCATGAGGGTTGGCAGATTCTGTCCGAGGCGAAAGTGCTGGACGTGGGCGCGCAAGTGGAAGTGAAGCGGCCGATATACAGCGCGCCCGTAACCTGGACGAAGAAGGTGACGGTGAAGCCGGGCGAGCCCACCGTGGTGGATTTCACGATTTCAGAAAAGCACGAATAAGCCTTTCCGGTATGTCGCAGCCTTAGAGTCTAGGCGGCAACTGCAAAATCGGTACTTCAGCGGCTTAAGCCGCTGCAATCTTGCTGCGTTTGCGCCGTAGCTAAAGCTACGGCCTGCAAAGATCCTCGAGTCATCGCGAAGGCACCGTAGCTGCGCGAATCACTTTACGGCGCACCTTGAAAGTGCCGGCTGCCCACGGTCCACATCTCGTTTCGCACTCCTGAAATTATTCTTGTGCTATAGCGTATTCATGCGGTAGGAGAGACGCTCATGCTGCCCGTGCCGTTCGCAGGCCCTCACGCGTATCACGTGATCTTTCTTGTGTCGTATGCTTCGTGGCTGCTGTTTGAATTCGTTACTGGGAGTTCGCGCAAATCCCGCGACCCGAAGAAAGCGCGCGATCGCGGCTCATTCATTTTTCTGGTGGGCATGATTTGGGTCGGGATCGGGCTGGAATTCGCGTGCTGCTTTCGCCTGCAGCAGGCAGCCATCCCCTGGATGCGCACCGAAATTTTCTTTCTGGGGATCGCGCTGATGTGGGCCGGCATCGCGTTTCGCTATTACGCCATGCGCGTGCTGGGACGCTACTTCACTTTTCAAGTGGATGTGCATTCGGGACAAACCGTGATCGAGGTGGGGCCCTACCGCTACATACGGCATCCCTCATACGCCGGCGGATTGATCACCATGATCGGCTTTGGCTTGTCGTTGGGAAATTGGGCGGGACTTCTTGCGCTGCTCGCGTGCGTGGGAATTGGGTACGCCTACCGCATCCACGTGGAGGAAGCCGCGCTGATCGCAGCGTTGGGCGAACCCTACAAGAATTATATGAGACGCACGCAGCGGCTCGTGCCGTTCGTTCTCTAATCGGCGAGGGGGTGTTTGCGTTTTTCTGCCGCTGGTTCTACTGGCGGTTGAAATGTGGAAAGGTTTCCGGGTCCCTTAATCACCGACATCGTGTCGACCTTCGGCAATTTCTTCACGCTGAGTTTCAACTTGCCGGCCTTGCCTGGCTTTCGTGGACGCATCTCCGGTTCTCTCTCCGTCAGGATAGAAAAGTTGGCACTATTCAACACCAGTGCCCAGGGTTTAGGCAAGCGTCGCGTTTTGTAGCGGCGATATTTCAATCGCCATCGACTCGTACTGCTACATGGACGACGCACTGAAGTGCGCCGCTACAAAGGCATCGAGTCGACTCGCGGCGAGGTTCGGAAACGGAGCAAGAAACCGAGGCGTCAGGTGGCAGTTCCTGTTAAGCGCGGGATTAGCAGGTGGAAGAATTGGTCGGGGTTTACGCCTACTGCTACTTTTGCGTTGGGCTTGAAGGGCTCTTCGGTCGCGGAGGGGCCTGGCATGCTGGTGTCCATTGGCGGGGATTTGCGGACGGGCGCGTGGCCGTCATAGCCGAGCGTTTGACCCGCGGTCCATTCGCCGGTGGTTTCGACCTCGACGTAATAGTCTTTCAGGGTGATCACGCCTGGTTCGATGAGCGACGCGACTGTCAGGGCGTCGTGCAACGCAATCACCGTGACTTCTCCGCCGTGCTTCATGCGCTCCCATGTGGCGCGCATGATTTTCCCCGCCGCCTGACTGACGGGATTTTTCGCGGCTTCGAGCTGCTGGATTTGTGCCTCGCTAAGCAGGCATTTACGCGTGACGTCGAGTCCGACCATGGTGAGCGGGATGTGGGCATCGAACACGATGCGCGCCGCTTCGGGGTCGACGTACAAATTGAATTCCGCTGCCGGCGTGATGTTGCCGCCGGAAAGCGAGCCGCCCATGATGGCGATCTGCGGAATCATGCCCGCGAGTTCGGGATCGTCGCGCAGGGCGAGCGCGACGTTGGTTAGCGGACCGACGGCGACGATCATTATTTCGCCGGGATTTTCGCGCACGATGCGGCGAATGATCTCTGGCGCGGTTTCGCGCACCGGCTTTATTTTGGGGTCGGGGAATTCCACGCCACCGAGGCCGTTTGCGCCGTGAACGTGACCGGACGTCACTAGGCGACGCACGAGCGGATGGCTTGCGCCGGCGGCGACGGGCACGTCCGTGCGATCCGCGATTTCGACGAGGCGCAAAGCATTGGGCAGAGTGAGATCCAGCGGCACGTTGCCGCAAACCGGCGTGATGGCTTCGACTTTCAGCTCGGGCGAACGCAAGGCGAGAAAGATTGCCATGGCATCGTCAATGCCGGGGTCGGTATCGATGATGATGCGGAGTGGTTTGGCGAACGCAGCTGCGCGCACGGAATCTTTCGAGGTGGCGTTTGACGTCACATTGACCGATGAAGAGTTCGCGCCGGCGTCTGTGCCGTGGTCCTTCGCCAATTCCTCAGCCGACGCGGGCAATTGGATCGCTAATCCACCGATGGCACCTGCAATCGCGAGACCGGTGGAATTAGCCAAAAATTTGCGACGAGTCCATGGAGACGGTTTTAGTGCGCTGGGTTCAACTTCTTTGCAGTTTCCTTCTGCTTGCGATTTCCCATCCCCACGCGATTTGCGATTCATGAGGCTCCTTCCCCGATTACGGAAAATGGTGCGCCGGATTCTATCGCGCCACAGAAATTGATGCCTAGAACAAAATGACGTGCCATAAAGGAGCCGCCGCCGATTTGGCCTCGGGGTGAACATTCTTTCGCGCGCTTGCGTACTTTCTCTTGGCTGGAGGCGAGACCGATGACGCGTGCTTGTGTGCTTTTCGCGATTAGCGTTGCATTGTTGGTGCTGGCGGCGACGGCGCAAAACGTGGCGGTGAAGCGGCTGGATGGCAGCACGATCACGCCTGCCGAGATTGATGCCACGGTCACGCGGGTGATGCATGCGGCGGAGGTTCCCGGCGCGGCGATCGCGCTTTTCAATGATGAGAAGGTGGCGTACCTGAAAACCTATGGCGTGCGCGACAAGGACCAGAACTTGCCGCTCACGGCGGATTCGGTGATGACGGCGGCGTCGCTGAGCAAGGTCGCCTTTGCGTACATGGTGATGCAGTTGGTTGACGAAGGATCGCTCGACCTCGACAAGCCCGTGTACGAATATTTGCCCAAGCCCTTGCAGGAATATCCCCATTACGTCGATCTGGCGGGCGACCAGCGCCACAAGCAAATCACGGCACGAATGTTGCTGGACCACTCCAGCGGTTTTCCCAATTGGCGATGGATTAACGACGACCGGAAGCTGAACATCAATTTTGAGCCGGGCACGCGATTCGCGTATTCCGGCGAAGGAATCGATCTGTTGCAGCTAGTGGTGGAGACGATCACGAAAACGCCGCTGGAAGAATTGATGCAGAAGCGCGTCTTTCAGCCGCTGGGGATGAGGCGTACGAGCATGATGTGGCAAAGCCGTTTCGATTCGGATTATGCCAGCGGTTACGATGAATACGGCAGGTCGCTGGGGCCGGAAAAGCGCAAGACCGCTGACGGGGCCGGGTCGATGCTGACGACTCCCGGGGACTTTGCGCGTTTTATGGAAGCTGTGCTGCAGGAAAAGGCGCCCGCGGGAAAGGGATTACTATCGCATAAGACGCGCGAGTTTATGCTTAGCCCGCAAATTCAGATTTACTCGAAGCATGAGTTCCCTACCCTCGTGAGCGAAACGACAGATGAAAACAAGACGATTCGACTGAGTTACGGGCTCGCCTGGGGGCTTTACTGGACGCCCTACGGCAAGGCGTTCTTTAAGGAAGGACACGCTGAAGGGTGGCGGAACTATACGGTCTGCTTCAACGACAAGAAGGTGGGAATTCTGATCATGACCAACAGCTCGAACGGCGAAGGCATTTACAAAGAGCTGGTCGAGACTCTGCTGAAGGATCCCTACACGCCCATCGAGTGGGAGGGGTTTACTCCTTACGATAAGCTGCCGCCGCGTCCGCCGCTGAAACAGCACAAGGTGATCGTGGTTGATCCCAAGGTGCTCGAAGGCTATGTCGGGAGCTACGGCCTGCCGCCGAATGTCGTTTTGAAGATTACGCGAAGCGGTGATCACCTCGCGGTGCAGGAAAATGACGAGCCGGTGCAGCAACTGCTGGCCGAAGGCCCGCGCGCGTTCTTTTCGGAGATGGCCGATGATGTGTACACCTTCGAAGTGGATGCCCAAGGGCACGCCACTGTAATGACGCTGCACGCCGACGGCCGGGATATTCCAATCAAACGTCTCCCCTAAGGCCTGTCGCAGATGGTGGGTTTCCGGTTCCCCGCTGAGTGATCAGACCGGACTTCGCCGGATTCACTCAACCCAGTGAAAGCCGCTACTGACGAGCTCGAACTTGAGTGTGGGTGTAATGTTCGACTTGCGCAGTTAATAAACGAAGTACTATTGCTCTGGACCGTCGCTCCACCCTACCTTCGAATTACGTCCATTGACCAATTCCTGACTTTTCGCAAGGAGATCCGTATGGTTGAACGCCGCCGTTGCAAGCGCTTTCCGTTTACGATTCCCGTCAAGGTTTACGGGCGGAGTCCTCGGAACCATCCCTTCCGAGCTGTAACAGCTACAATGGCAGTCAGCTTATACGGTGGGTTGCTCGATATGAAACCGCGCGTAAAACTTGGCCAAAAGATCCTGGTCGTCAATACATTCACTCAGGAAGAGCGCGAATGCCGTGTAGTGTACGTCGATTCGAAACCGCGCGGCCGAAGGAAGGTCGCAGTCGAATTCACAAATAGGGACGGGGATTTCTGGCACGTCTATGGCGGTTCAGTGCGACTCGAACCGGCTGCCACACGATCCAATCCAGTATTGGAGAGATCGGATTCGACATCCGACCGGGCGTAGTTTTCAATTTCGACTGCTGGGACCGTGATATAAGCTGAACCGTGAGTCAGGTCACCGACTGTCTCCTCAATTCCTGATTGATGTCATAACGCCGTACGGAAACTGATGACCCACCACCCTGTCGCAGGATCAATTGACGCAGTTCCAGCCGACGAGTAGACTTCGTGTACGTTGACTGACGTGTAATCGGAACACGCGGGTTCCGCATTGAGGCGGCGCGGTGGAGAGCCGGATGAATATTCTTGCGGCCAGGCGCTTGCCGGTAGGAATCGCGGCACGGGTGGTGATCGTGCTGCTGGGCTGTGCGATTTCAGTGTGCGGCGTGACGCCGTGCTCGGCGCAAACTTCCGGTACGCAGACTCCTGCCGCAGCGCCAGCGTCGACAACGCAATCTCCCGCGGCTTCGTCTCCCACGGGGCAATCGTCCGCTACTCCGACCTCACCGCAGGCGACTTCTCCATCATCTAGCCCGGCACAATCTTCGTCTGCCGCCGCGACTTCTCCGTCCAGCTCCACGCCCGCAGCCACCTCTGCTGCGTCGGAGCCGGAGATGAACACGCGCACTTCGCAGGTCCCTCTGCAATCGCACGTGAACCTGGTACCGATTCGTGTGGTAGTGCACGACGCGAGCGGCCACGCCGTGGAGAACCTGCATAAGGAAGATTTCCAGGTGAAGCAGGACGGCAAAGAGCAATTCATCACGCATTTTTCGGTGGAGACGCCCGCGTCGGCGGCGAGCCAAGTGGCGCGCGGCGAGGCGATACCGCTGCCGCCCGACGCAAGTTCGTATGCGATATCGGATTCTTCGGGAGATGCGGCTGCCAAGACGGCTGGTGGCACGGACGCAGGAAAACTGGCGTTGCCCACGCGCTTCGTCGCGCTGCTGTTCGACGATTCGCATCTGGATGTGGGCGATCTGAGCCGCGCGAAGGTTGCGGCGCTGAAATTCATTGACACCTCGGTGAAACCCAGCGAACGGCTGGCAATTTTCAATATATCCGGACGTTTCCAGGTAGATTTCACCGACGATCACGCGAAAATCCGCGAGGCGATCACGAGCATGATCCCGAACCCTGTCGGCGCATTTGATCCGGCCACCCAACACGACTGCCTGCAAATCACGTATTACCAGGCCGATTTGATCCAAAACAAGAACGATCCGGAGGCGATTGCTGCTGCCAACCAGGATGCCCTGGCGTGCTCCGTAGGCGCAGCGACACCCCAACAACAGGCTCAACAGGCCGCGATGTTGATGACATCCACTGTGCAAGAGGTTCTGCAGGCGGGCGACATCAACACGCAGTACGCTGTGCGGCGGCTGGAAGAAGTGGTCCGCCGCGTTTCCGCGCTGCCCGGACAACGCAGCATCGTGCTGGTTTCTCCCGGCTTCCTGACTTCGACGTATGAGTACGATGTATCGCAGGTGATTGACAAAGCCAACCACTCGAATGTCTTCATCAACACGCTGGACGCGCGGGGGCTGTACACCGTCGATCCGATCGGCGACATTCGAGAGGCTCCACCGGTGCGCGCCAACTTGGCGACGACGGGGTTGTCGTTGCAATATCGCATCACCGAACAGCAGGTGCAATCCCAAGTGCTGTCTGATCTCGCGTACAGCACGGGCGGCTTCTATTTTCGCAACAACAACGATCTGGACGTGGGGTTTCGCGTGACCGCCGCGGAACCGGAAGTTTCTTATCTGCTTGCGATCGTCCCGGAAGGCTTGAAGAACGACGGGAAATTTCATTCGTTGAACGTGAAGCTGCTGACCAAGGAAAAATATACGGTGCAGGCGCGTCGCGGATTTTTCGCGCCCAAGCGCGGGCAGACGCCGGAGGAACTCGCCAAGCAGGACATCGAGGACGCCCTGTTTTCGCAGGAAGAGCAGGAAGGATTCCCAGTGCAGCTTCATTTGCAGTATTACAAAGTGGATGCAATGAACGCGAAGCTCTCGGTGCTGGCGCACGTGGACCTGACCAAAGTGCACTTCGAAAAATCTGACGGACGCAACTGGGATGATTTGACGATCGTGGCGGGTCTTTTCGACCGCAACGGAAATTTTATTTCCGGCGAGCAGAAAACATTGGAGATGCGTCTGAAGGATACCACGCTGGAAAAACTGGATCAGACGGGCGTGACGCTCAAGACAAATTTCGACGTGAAGCCCGGCGGGTATATGGTGCGGTTAGTGGTGCGCGATTCGAAAGCCGCGCAATTGTCCGCTCGCAATGGAGTTGTCGAGATTCCATGAGGCGTCGCGCTCCAAAGTGGGCGCGTAGGGAGTTTGCGGGAAAACCAGAGAAGGCGTACTTCAGGGCTAAACGCCCCGCCCTTGCCCTTTTCAGCGAACTGTAAAACACTTTGTGCGTTTCAGGCAGGAAGGTGACACATGAACATGCGCCGCGCCTCTACGATCGTTCCGATCTTGCTATTCGCTCTAATCGCTCTCGGTTTTGGGTGGTACGCGCTGCAATCGCCCGGGATTGTGCGCGCTCAGCAATCGTCTTCGCCGGCTCCGGCTGCTCAGGCGCCGCCTTCGCCGCAACAGGCTGCACCGCCTGCGGCACCGGCCCCGCCTGCACCGCAGGAATCGTCAGCCGCAGCTGCACAGCAGCAGTCGCAAACGCCTCCCGGGCCTTCCATCAAGGCCGAAACGCGCGAAGTGCGCGTGGACGTCGTCGTGACAGATAAGAAAGGCAATTACATACAGGATCTGACCACCAAGGATTTTCACCTGTACGAGGACAGCAAGGAACAGCCCATCAATACGTTTTCCTTCGGCGCCGACCCTAAGGGGCCGATCGAGGCGCAGCGCCACTACATCGTGCTGTTCTTCGATAATTCGACGATGGATTTGAGCGACCAGCCGAGGGCGCGCGCGGCCGCAGGAAAATTCATCGACGCATACGCCGGGGCGGACCGGGTGATGTCCGTCATGAATTTTGGCGGCTCACTACAAATTGTGCAGAATTTCACAACTGACGCCGCGCGCCTGAAGCAGGCGGTTGGTGGCATTTCGACTGCGAATGTTGCGACGAACACCAGTGCTGCCAACGGCGGCGGATCCATGGCCAGTACTCCAGGTAGCGCTGCCACCGCCGGGCCGCCGACGGCGGGTCTGCAAAGCGCCTCTTTCCCGAGCCTGGGCAACGCCGAAGGCGATTTCGGTGCATACACTTTGCTGCTTTCGCTACGGCAGCTAGCGAAAAACCTCGCGACAATTCCAGGACGAAAGAGTTTGATTTTGTTTACGGCGGGCTTCGAGCTGAGCCCGGAGCGCTATTCGGAATTGACCGCCACCATTGACGCATGCAACAAGGCAAATGTGGCGGTCTATCCGATGGACGTGCGCGGCTTGGTGACGCCGATGTCGCAAATTCGTGGCGACGCGACGCCGGATCCTTGGGCGCTGCAGCAAAATCGCGCGGTGGGCTGGAGCACCAGGCAGTCGAGCGCCAGCTCGAACCACGCGGTTGGTGACGCACAAGAAACACAATCTTCGCAGGCTGGCTTTCAGCTCGCTGCGTATCATCCCGGTGCTTCGCTGGCGCTTGCGCCGCCTCAGCACGGCGGCGGAGGTGGGGGTGGTGGCGGCGGACACGGTGGTGGTGGCGGAGGCGGCACAGGGGGAGGTACCGGCGCTGGTGGAACGGGCGGCGGTGGTGGGCATGGCGGGGGTACGGGCGGCGGCACCGGTGGAGGGAAAGGCGGCGGCACCGGAGGTGGACGCACCGGCGCGCCGAGCGGCGGATATTATGACAATACGAATTACAATCAATCGCGGCAGATCGTTCCGCAATTCCCGTCGAGTTCCACGACCAACCAGCAGGTGATGTATGCTTTGGCCGCCGGCACCGGCGGGTTTCCGATTCTGAACACGAACGACCTGCTGCCGGGCCTGGAAAAAATCGCGCGCGAGCAGAGCGAATATTATTTGCTCGGCTATTCACCCGCAGATTCTCCGGCCGGAAGCTGCCACACGCTGAAAGTGAAGGTGGAACGCGGCGGCAGCAACGTCCGCGCGCGCAGCGGATTCTGCAACGTGCAGCCCAAAGATCCTCTGGCGGGAAAACCAATCGAAAAGGAACTCGAAACGCGCGCGTCGGCGCCGATAGCTGCTGGTGCCGCGGCCCCCGGCGGTGCGGCTAGTTCGGCGGCAGTCAATGCCGGCTCGCTCGAAGCGCCATTCTTTTACACTTCGCCCAACGAGGCGCGCGTGCACTTGGCGATGGATGTTCCTACTTCGTCGATCCAGTTCGACAAAGTGAAAGGCAAATATCACGCCGATCTGAATGTGTTGGGTATCGCTTATCGCGCGGACGGCACAGTAGCGTCGCGGTTCAGCGATGAGCTTACGTTCGACATGGAAAAGGATGAGTGGGAGAAATTCACGAAGTCGCCGATGCATTACGAGAATCAGTTCTCGGTCGCGCCGGGGCAGTATCGCTTGAGTGTGGTACTCAGCGGCGGCAGCCAGAAATTTGCGAGTTATCAGACGCCGCTCGAGATTGACTCTTACGACGGAAAGAAATTCAGCCTGAGCGGAGTGGCGCTGAGCAATCAATTCCAGCCGGTGTCGGGCTTGGGCGGCGCTCTGGACGCCGATCTGCTAGCGGATCGCGCTCCGATGGTGGTTCGCGACCTGGAGTTGACGCCTTCCGGCAGCAATCATTTCAAGAAGAGCGACAAAGCCGCTCTGTACGCGCAGGTTTATGTGCCGCGCTTGGCCGAACCGAATCCGCCGACAGTGAAGTGTACGTATGTCGTCATGGATCCGAAAACCGGGAAGGCCTTGGTGGGAGCGACGGGCATGGACCTGGCAACCTACATTCAAAAAGGCAGTCCGGTGATTCCTGTGGCGTTCAAGCTTCCCTTGGATAAACTCGATCCGGGCGAATATTTGCTGGAAGTGCAGGCCAGCGAAGGCCCGGGCGATTTGACACAAGTGCGCACGGTGAAATTCGTGGTTCAATAGACCCTCGGCGGATTGCGCGCCTCTGACTCATGACGCTGCCCAAAAAAAAACATTTGAATGTTGCGGTGATTGGCTATGGGATGGCGGCGAAGGTGTTTCATACGCCGCTGATCTCTAGCGTCGACGGACTGCGCCTCTCGCACGTTGTCTCCAGCAAGCCTGACGTGGTGAAACAAGACTGGCCGCGCACGACAGTGCTGGCTACTCCCGCCGATGCTTTCAACAATCCTGAAATTGATTTGATTGTGGTGGCTACACCGAACGATTCGCATTTCGATCTCGCGCAGCGGGCGCTTGCCGCGGGAAAACATGTGGTGGTGGACAAGCCGTTCACCACTACCGCTGCGGAAGCAGTCGAACTGGCCGCGCTCGCGAAAAAATCTGGCCGCGTGCTTGCCGTATTTCAAAATCGCAGGTGGGACGGAGACTTTCTCACTCTGCGCGCGCTGATTGCGGAGGGCCGGTTGGGTGAGGTGGTGCATTTCGAATCGCACTATGACCGCTACCGGCCTTTGGTGAGAAAGCGCTGGCGCGAACAGCCAGGCCCCGCGAGCGGCATTTGGTACGACCTTGGGCCGCACTTGATTGACCAGGCTTTGCAGCTGTTCGGGACGCCCGAGGGAGTTCGCGCGGACCTGGAAATGCAGCGCGAGGGCGCGCAGACCGTGGATTATTTTCATGTGTTGCTGCGTTACGGCCGGTCGCGCGTGATTCTCCATGCAAGCTCGCTGGTGCGCGGCGATCTGCCGCGTTTCATCGTCCAAGGCAGAGGCGCGAGTTACGTGAAGTACGGAATGGACACGCAAGAAGAAGCGCTGAAGCACGGCGAGCGCCCTGGCGGCGCAAATTGGGGAATTGACCCGCGCGACGGCACGCTCATTCAGCGCGGCAATGATTCAGAGGCAGAGACAAGCGCGACGGTGCCGACCATGCCTGGAAACTATCGCGGCTATTACGAAGCAGTGCGCGACGCAATACTGCGCGGCGCTCCGAATCCCGCGCCTGCGGACTACGGCGTCCTCGTTATGCGCTTGCTGGAGGCTGGAGCGGAAAGCTCGGCGAGCCGCCGCGAGGTTCCGTTCGGCGGTGCTGCGGCAACTTCTGTGACGTGATGTGCGGCAGCGTTTGATGCAGTACGAGTGATCTGCAGGTTTCGTAACGGCGCGCTTCAGCGCGTCACTGATCGCGCTCTATCAGCGATGGCGGTCCCGCAAATTCATCCGGGACGCAAACGACGCGTCTGAAGACCGCCGCTACGAAACCTCTTGGCGTCGGGCCGCGGCTTTGCATCTTACGCGTGCGCGGCCTTGGTCTTCCGGCGGCCGCTTGGTTCGTCTTCGGAAGCTCTTTCGTTTTGGCTTGCTTCCACGTTGATTTCGCTGGCAAGTTGCGTGAGCTTCTTATCGGTCTCTTTTTCTTCCTCGAGCGTCTGGCTTAAGAGATCGACGGCATTCCGATCACCGAGAAGTTCGGCGAAGGCGCGCACGGTGCCGTACGCGGCGATTTCGTAGTGTTCCACTCGCTGCGCGGCGCCGATCAGGCCCGCATCCTTCACTTCCCCCTCGAATTCGTTTTTGATCATTTCGCCGCCCTCTTTCACCAGGCCTTCCATGCCGGCACATTTCTTGCCGGAAGGCTTTTCGTCGAGGTCTTCGAAAATCTGTTCGAGACGCGAGACGTGCCCGCGGGTCTGTTCCAGGTGCTCTTCGAAGCCGGAACGCAATTCGTCGGACGTGGCGGCCCTGGCCATTTTCGGCAGGGCCTTCACGAGCTGGGTTTCGGCGCTATAAATATCCCTGAGTTCCTCGATGTAAAGATCTCGCAAAGCTTCATGTTGCATGGGACACCTCCGGAGGATTTGAAGTTCTTGTCGTAACGCTGTGCTGCAAATTGCAATTCGTGAACCACGTTCAGCTTTTTCTGATCGCGCGGCCACTTCAATCTTGCATTTCTGCGGACGGGCAAGAATCGGGTGAAAGATGTATTGGTGGGCCGGAACGTTACTCAAGGATGCGAGGAGAAAGCTGGACTTCTACTTCGTCGGCCACGCTACTATATCGCAGACGCGTCCGGCGACTTGGGGATCGTAGTGCGTAAAACTGCTCGTCTATGGCTGGCGATTTCGTCGTTCTGGTGGCTGGCGGTTGCGGCCGCGCTAATTGCCTCGAGGATTCCGCCCATGCGGCCTCCCGAATTCCTGAATATTTATCGCGAATCGGTTAAGGTCGCGAATCTTGACGCCTACAATGCGATCGAACGAGAAGCCGTGCACACCTGCGTGCAAGTAAAGTGCCCGAACATCTATTTCGCCGCGGTATCCCGCAAGCAAGACACGCAGTGGACTTGGTTCTTCTCGTCATTCGATTCGCGCGAGGATGTAGATCGCGTTGCTGCAATCTACGCACAAAAAGCGGAACTGAATGCGGCGATGGCGCGCATCGTCGAAAGAAAGAAAGAAAGATATTGTCAGCCCTCCCCAGAATACTCTAGCGAGGTATCGCGAAGACCTGAGCCGCGATTTTGGCGTAGATATCCCGCACGCCCGCTTCTTGACTATCACCGTCATCCACGTTCGTGACGGCTATCTTGCGGAATTCGAAGAGCGGCAAAGGCTAATCAATCGCATGACTGGCAACCGCGATTCCGAATCGGCCTTCGCTCGTCCGGCAGGTTTGGTCTATCAAGCCGTTTCGGAAACGACGGCCGAGACATTCTACGTAATCTTGCCTCACCACAACCTGCTAAAAAGGGAGCAAACCAGCTTTCGCGATTCCGCCGTTGAATCGGAAGTTAAACGGCTGACTGATGTGGCGGTCGCAGATTCCGCGGCAAGCATCCCCACAATCCGGCCCGATTTCAGTCTTGTGCCGCGGAACTGGATCGCCGCCGATCCGGATTTTTGGGCGCCTGCCGGAATTAATGATTGGCTCCCCGCACAATAACCTGGTCAAAGAGTTAGTTCGCGACTACTCAACTAATTAAGCTTGGCGTATTCAGCTTTTGCGGCGATTAGGGTGGGGACGTCGGGGTCGGCGTCTTTCCAGAGGGCGAAGAAATCCTGATAGGCCACGCGAGCCTTGGCGGTATCGCCTTCCAGAGCCTCCGCCCGTCCGAGTCCCAGATGCGCCAGCGCGCCAATCGGTCCGTTTATGATCACGCCGCGGTAATCGATAATCTTTTGATATTCCGCCGCGGCTTCTTTTCCGTGATTGGCCTGCAAGTAAGCTTCGGCTCGCACGTACACCGGATATAGCGCGGGCGTGACGACGCCTTGTCCGGTGCTGCCCAGATCGTAGGTCAATTCGGGGTTCAAAAATACCAAAGCTTTCGCCGAATCGTGGCGGTCCACGGCGATTTGCCCGCGAATCACCGGGAGGTAAATCGAGTTAACGATCGAATCCTTGGGAAATCGCTTGCTGAAATCTGTGCCCAGGTTTTCCGTCTTGGCCGTATCGCCGGCGAAGGCAAACGCCGCCGCCGCGAGAAATTGCACGTCGCGGCCATTCGAAAGGGCCAGCGCCGCGGCTGCTTGTTTTCGCGCTTCATCGGAGTTACTGAACAGAGCCGCACGCAAGCCCGCTTGGCCTAGATATACCGCGGCAGTTTCTTTTTCATCGGTCTTTTCGGCAACGCTGGCCGCCTGGCGTGTTAGATCCTCGGCCTTTCGGAACTGCCCGGCGTAAGCGGCGGTATCCGCCTCCGCCGCCAGAAAACTATCGTCCAGCCCTTCCTTCCCGTGGCCCCACGCGACCTGCTCGGCCATGCCCGCCCGGTCGTTTTTCAAGAAAGCTAGCTGATACAAAGTGAATCGCAGGGCTCCCGAGTCCAGTTTATTGGCCTGCGCCTCGGCCGCCAGGGCCCGCGCTTCATCCAGCCGATTCAGCGATATGAAGCTGCCGATCAAATTCGAGAAGTTCAAGCCGCTCGGATTCAGCTTAAACGCGGCCTGCGCCTCGGCGAAGGCCTTTGGATAATCGCCGAGAAGGGCGTAGATCACTCCCAGATTCGTGGGCACCACTTCCTCGCGCGGATAGGCCCTTCCCCATTCCTCATAAATCTCGCGGGATTTCTCGAGGTCGCCCACCGTGTTCTGCTGATAGTGCGACTCGATGTAGAACCTCTCGCGTTCGCTCACGCGATCCCGCAAATCGTAAGCCTTCTGGGTGTATTGGGACGCCAGACTCGCCTCGGCGAGGTTCAAGTAGCAAATCCCGAGGCCGCCGTAAGCCATTGCGAAATTCGGGTCGAGCTTTATCGCGCGCTGAAACTGAACGAGCGCCCCGGCGTTATCGTTCGCTCCCACCAGCTGTTTCCCCAGACTGAAAGCTTGCAGCGCTTCCAGTGAGCTGGTGGAAGCTTGCTCCACCGGCGTGTCGAATTTTTTCACCGTGCTGAGCGATTCGCCGAGCTTGCCGCGAATTTCGGAAGCCGCTCTGCCCAAGGCGTCCAGCACGTGGTTTTTGTCCGGCGCCGTCGCTTGGGTGCTCGCCAGAGTGTCGCCCGTCGCGCAGTTCACAGCTTTCAATATCAGTGTGTATTCGTTGCCGATCTGCGCGATCGAGCCGTTCAGCGTCGCCATCCCCGACGCGCGCTGACACACTTCGCGGGAGATATCCGGCGTCAGACGCGCGTTCGGCGGTTGCTGCATCAATTTCAGCGTTTGCTGGATGCGCTCTTCGCCCATCAGAGTGAGGAAAGGCGATTGTTCGAGCTGCACTGCGAGGCCCTGCCGCAGCGTGCCGTCAAATACTGTGTCTCCCGTCGTGTTGGTGAAATCGCCCAGGACAATCACGTCTTTTTCGGTTAGCTTCGGCTCACGATGGAAGAAAAAGTATGCTGCCGCGGCCAACGCAAGGAGCAAAACCGGCACGCCAATTTTCAGCGCGAGACGGCTTGATGATTTTGCCGCGGCGGCTTCCGCGACCGCGTCTCCATCTGCTATTTGGGCCGCGCCGGAACTCGCCGGGCGCTTGCCCGAACCCGGCTTCGCGGCCGATGATCCCGACGAACCTGGCCGCGCGGGAGGCGCCGCCGAACCTCTCGCGGCTGTTTCCGATAATGGCTCGCCATTTTTGTTCTCGTCCGCGATTGCAATGCTCCGCCCGCTCGCGCTCGTGTCGCGCTTCAGCCGCTGCAGATCCGCGCGCATCTCCGAAGCGTGCTGATACCTGAGCTTCGGATCTTTCTCGAGCGCCTTGCTCACGATCTCGTCCAGTTTCGGCGGCAGATCAGGATTCAGCCGCACCGGCGCCGCAGGAGTGCGATTCAAAATTGCTTCGGTGATTACGCCCGAAGTCTCGCCGCGAAACGGCAGGGCGCCTGTGGCCGCCTCGTAAATCACAATTCCAAAGCTGAAAAGGTCCGTGCGCGGATCGAGCGCCTTTCCGCGAACCTGCTCCGGCGACATATACGCCACTGTGCCCACGGCTGTTCCGGGACTCGTGAGATCCGCTTCGCTGATCGTGGGACCGTCGTGCGTCGATGCGGAAGCGTCCAGGCCAACGGTCTTGTCGCTTGCGCTGCGAATTTGTTTGGCCAGGCCGAAATCCAAAATTTTCGCGTGCCCGCGAGAGGTGATAAAGATATTGGCAGGCTTGATGTCGCGGTGGACGATTCCCTTCGTGTGCGCGGCGTCCAAGGCGTCGGCTATGTCGATGCTCAGGTCCAGCAGCAGCTCGAGATCGAGCGGACGCCCCGAAATCCGGTGCTTCAGCGTGACGCCTTCCAGAAATTCCATGGCGATGAACGGACGTCCGCCGTCCTGGCCAATTTCGTGGATCGTGCAGATGTTCGGATGATTCAGCGCGGAGGCCGCGCGCGCCTCGCGGCGAAAGCGTTCGAGGGATTGCGCGTCGTCGACGACGTCAACCGGAAGAAACTTTAGCGCGACGAAACGGCCCAGCTCCGTGTCTTCGGCCTTGTAGACGACGCCCATGCCGCCACCACCAAGTTTTTCGATGATGCGATAGTGGGAGATGGTCTGGCCGATTAGAAAGTCAATGCCGGGCATGTGCCGCACATCTTAGGTTGACCTCGGAGGCAAGTCAACGAAGACAGACACGAAGACAGACACGAATGTCGCCGCAAAATGAGAATGTCCGGTTTGTGCAAAGTAGAGATGATTCCGCTTTTATGGAGGGCCGAGGGCCCCATGGAAACGGAGCGAATCACTTTGAGCCAACGAGAACGGGACCGGTTGAGAGTGTTGCACGAGGTACAGCAGCGGCATCTGACGCAGGTTGCGGCAGCCGCGCGGCTGAAAGTAACCGACCGCCAGGTGTGCCGGATGCTGCTCCGCATCCGCGAGCACGGGGACGCTGCTCTGGTTCACCGATTACGAGGACGGCCATCGAATCGCAAGCTG
>Ga0210386_10001837_pt1 | contig 18567 bp, 12 predicted proteins | sample IncBWH32OmetaG_FD_160091 | JGI IMG/M metagenome (GOLD analysis project Ga0210386, IMG submission 160091) | Forest soil microbial communities from Barre Woods Harvard Forest LTER site, Petersham, Massachusetts, United States - Inc-BW-H-32-O ... | reverse complement strand
CGGCCTCGATGATGTCGACGCCGAGATCCTCAAGGGCGTGCGCCATGGTGAGTTTTTCCTGCGTGGTCATGCTGCAACCGGGCGACTGCTCGCCATCGCGCAGAGTGGTGTCGAAGAATGCAACGTGATTTGGATTGTTCATCATGTTCACGCCTGCCGGGGAAGACGTTTCCTAACTCTTTTATTTTCTCGCATGGAGTCGCTATAAGGCAAAGTTATTCTTTTTGGGTAACCCATTACAATTGCTTATGCACCAGCGGTCAGAGAGAAGAGAACAGAGATCAGAAAAGCCGGCGTCCTTTCGCTCACCGGGTTTAGATGCTTGTGGGGCCGGTTCGCAACAACTTCCCGCGCCGGTTCGAGCCGACCATTTTTTCTAGCTCAGCTGCAGCCCTGATCTCTGTTCCCTGATCTCTGATTCAGCGCCGGAGGCGCAGTGGATCTCTCTCAACTTGAAACCTTTCTCGCCGTGGCTGAGGAGCGCAGCTTTTCCCGCGCCGCCGTACGCCTGCACCGCACCCAGCCTGCCATCAGCCAGGTCATCCGCAAGTTGGAATCTTCGCTGGGTGAAACGCTTTTCGATCGCGCCGCTCGCGACGGCTCGCTCACCGCAGCCGGCGAACTGCTGCGCGACTATGCGCAGCGTCTCCTGGCCCTGCGTCGCGAAGCCTCCAGCGCACTCGACGAACTGAAAAGCCTGGAGCGTGGCCGCCTGCAGCTGGCGGCAAACGAGTACACCTGTATGTACCTGCTGCCAACCATCGACCAGTTTCGCCGTCAATTTCCTGAGATCGGCATCTCGGTACATCGCATGCTGGCCAGCCGCATCGCCGAGGAACTGAGCCTGCGCACCTTCGAAATCGGAGTGACGTCATTCCGCCTCGACCCGGAAAAGTTCCGCACCATTGCCGTCTATAACGACAGCCTGGCCTTCATTGTGAGCCCGCGGCATCGGCTGGCGAAGTCGGCTCGCGTCTCCATCAACGATCTGGGCAGGGAAAACTTCATTGCCCACAACGTCACGTCGCCGCTGCGGCGCAAAGTCATCGAAGCGTTCCAGCGCTATCGCACACCCTTGAACATGGGGATCGATCTGCCCACCATCGAAGCCATCAAGCGCTTCGTCGCCATGGGCAACGGAGTGGCGCTGGTGCCGCACCTGACCATTGCCCATGAACTCGAGGCTGGCGAACTGGTGCGTGTGACCGTAGACGAGTTGGAGTTCAAACGAGTGCTGCGGCTCGTGCACCGGCGCCAGGCAACCCTCTCCTATGCGGGCCTCGCCTTTCTGCGAACCGTGCGTGAACTGGCCCAGAAGCACGGACCGCCATACTACTACCACGTCGAGCGGGCGGGGTGAGGAGCAGGGAGCAGGAAGTCATCGAATCCTGGCAGGCGGGTTTGTTACTCCCTTTTCCCCGCTCCTTGTTCTCCGCCCAAAGAGATTCCCATTTGCGGGGTGCTGCGTCTATTGACTTAGATCATTCCGATTCAGCCCGTGCGACCTGCAACCCGTTCAGGCCATTTACAATGCTGAGAGCGGCCCCTGGGAGAATCCGGCGTGTCGTAATCAACAACCTGGTTGCCAGCCGGACGGTTGAGCAGTCGCGAGGTTCAAGACCGAATGAAGAAAATCGCCCTTATTGCCTTTCTGCTGACCGTGTGCGTAGCAGCGAGCCGCGCTCAGGAGAGCCGGCAAGATATCAGCATTAGCGGATCCGCCCTGATCGAACCATTTGTTGCCTCCTCCACCACAGTTCAGGTCCACTCCAACACCGCCTTTGGCGCGTTGGCTAGTTACCGGTTCATGCTTACTCCCAATAGCGCAGTTGAAGCCAATTATGGAATTACTTACCAAAATTTCATCAACTATTACGTGAACCCTGTTCACTATCAAGTGGCCACCCGCACGCAGGAGATTTCAGCCGCATACGTCCGCAGCTTCACCTTCAAGAAGTTCAACCCGTTTGTTGAGGCTGGCCCTGGCGCATTCATCTTCCTGCCAATCCGCAACTCCGGCACTACCAGTCTCGACGTGAAGCAGCAGACCTCCATCGGCGGACTGTACGGCGGTGGCATCGCCTACGAAATTAGCCCGAGCTTCGATATCCGCGCAGAGTTTCGCGGGTTCGTAACCAAGGTGCCTACGTTTGGCGATGCCCAATTCACCACCAACAAGTGGTACAACATCTATTACCCCACCCTTGGCGTAGCGTACCACTTTTAAAAACAGGCTTGGGATGAACGGTTAGGGAATAACCACCCTCTCCCACAAGTTCGATAGACACACAAAAAGGGGATGGCTACTGCCATCCCCTTTTCATTTGCTGAAGGCATTGTCATCCCGATCGAACAAAGGAAGCCCACGGACCTTCGTTGGCTTTTGCTCCCTGCTTCCTCGTCGCTATGCCTGCTGTATCGTCACTGCTTCAACGTATCGGCCTAGTTCTTTCACCATTGCGCAATGCTGTTTCAGGGCTTCGATGGCGCGCGAGCCTTCTTCCGACGAGTGCAACTGGCAGTCCACGTAGAAGACGTATTCCCAGGGTTTCCCCTGCACGGGCCGCGACTCGATCTTGGTCAGATTCGTCCCAATCGCCGAAAGCTCGGCCAGCGCGGCCACCAGCGATCCGGGCCGGTTCTCCACAGAAAACGCCAGGCTGGTCTTGTTGGCATCCCTGTCAAACCAGGCATCCCTTGCGCGCCGAACCAGAAAGAAGCGCGTGAAATTTTCCGGGTTATCCTCAATTCCCGCCTTCAGAATCTGGGCGCCGTAGTAGCGAGCCGCAGCTTCACTGGCGATGGCCGCTGCATGCCTGTCGCGCAACTCGACCAGCTGTTTCACGCTTCCCGCCGTGTCGTAAAAGGCGAACGACTCCATCTTCGGATGCTCGGCCAGAAAACGCCGGCACTGCGCCAGCGCTACCGGATGCGAAAACACGCGGTCGATGTCGGCCAGCGTTGACGATATGCCGATCAGGTTGTGCCGTATGCGCAGTTGCGACTCGCGCACCACCTTAACATCATGCTGAAGCAAGAGGTCAAAGTGCTCCAGAACCGATCCGGCAAGGCTGTTCTCGATGGGTATGACCGCGCCGTCCGCCGATTCGTCGGCGAGTGCGTTGAATACATCGGCCGAGACCAGGCAGGGCACGATAACGGCGTCCGGCAGCATCGCCAGCGTTGCTTCGTGACTGAACGAGCCGGGTTCTCCCTGGATGGCAATCTTCATTCCTGTGCCAACTTTTCTTTCTTCAGAATCGGCCCCGCGTATCGCATTCGGGGCCTGGGCCGACCGCTTCCTCGCACCATACCACAGCGCCACCGCCGCTTTTTGTGAAAGGGATTCTTCCATGGTTCCCTATCTCCGCAGCCACACATCGGCGGCCACGAAAGCCAGGAAGACCATGGCAATGACTCCGTTCATGGTAAAGAATGCAGCGTTCAGGCGGCGCATGTCGCTAGGTGAAACGATGGAGTGCTCATAGGCCAGCAGTAATCCCGCAGCCGCTACTCCCAGCCAGCCCGCGACGCCGAAGGTAAACAGGAATCCGAACCAGACGAGCAGAAAGAGCATGGCCAGGTGCATCAGCCGTGCCACCCAGAATGCCGCCGGTACTCCCAGCGCCTGTGGAATACTGTGCAGGCCAACCTCGCGGTCGTGCTCGAAATCCTGGCAGGCATACAGCACGTCGAATCCGCCCACCCACAGCATCACTGCAGCAGTAAGCACCACGATGCGGGGGTCAAGGCTGCCGCGAACCGCGATCCAGGCCGCCGAAGGAGCCAGTCCCAATGCCAGTCCCAGCACCAGGTGGGACCACCGTGTGACGCGCTTCATGTAGCTGTAGCCGAGCAGCACAACCAGAACAAAAGGAGCGAGGTAGAGCGTCAGCCGGTTCAGTTCGGCCGCGGCAATTACAAACCCCAGACCCATCAGCACCGTGAATCCCAGCACAAACTGGCGCGACAACTGGCCAGCAGGGATAGCGCGGGTGCGCGTTCGCGGATTCGCCGCATCGAGGTCCGCGTCAGCCCAGCGATTGAAGGCCATCGCGCACGACCGGGCCGTGACCATCGCCACCAGGATCCACCCCAATGTTCGCCAGCCGGGTGCGCCGTGACTGGCCAGTACTACCGCCGTCAGCGCAAATGGCAACGCAAAGATAGAGTGTTCCCACTTGATCATCTCCAGTGTTGTGCGCGTTTTCGCGGCTAGACCCATCGCCTGCAGCTCCATCATCCAGTGTAATGGAGCATCCTGCGCGGAGCCTGATCAGGCGTACGATCTTCAGTCCGCACCAAAAAGCACGAGAAATGAAGTAGCTTCAGGTTCTTATGGAAACCTACGCTTCGGCGTCTTCGATCGTTCCCACCAGGGGAAGCACGGTGTCGACCTTTGTAACCTTGAATAGATCCATGACGCGGCTATTCGCTCCGGCCACCACACACTTTACGCCCCTCGTCTGGCACCGGACATAGTGGTTCATCACCAGACCCATCCCGGCCGAGTCCATGTAAGGAACGGCCGTAAGGTCAATCACCGTCATTGGCGGTGGCTCCGAACCGCGAAGTTCAGTCTGGAGTTCGAACAGGTTACGCAGCGTAAGTGGTCCAGACAGGCAGAATACCCGTGTCCCTGGGTTCTTGCCTTCTTTCCGATCGATGGTCAAGGGGCCGTCGTTCAACATAGCGACTCAAGTGTAAGGAATGGAATGTGCTGAATGGTTACAATTCTGTAAATGTCGCACGGCCACCACGCACCCGTCCAGTGAAAACGCGCAAGGTTCAAATCGATAGACAGACGTCGTTCAAGACAAGGGAAAGAGAACTTTGCTGCACAATCTAATCTTGCCCCGAAATCTTCCCCATATCTTCCCATGCATTCCGGCGTGCTGATCTGCTGCACAAGGGCAGCGCCAGCGCGAATCCGACGGCGGGGTGGTTACTGCGGCTTCTCGGTATCGGTCGGCTGGCCGGCCACCTGCAGGTAGTTCTTCACGCTGAAGACACCCGGTACCCCGTTGGCACGGATGTAGGCCGTGTCCTTATCCGCCTTTGAATCAACCACGCCATACAACGAGACATGCCCATTCTGCACGGAAATGCGAATCGGCTTGGCTGGGTCGATGGCGTATTTGTTTAAAGTGGGATAGCCGTAAATGGCGCGCGCTATTGCCAGCCGCGTCTGGTCGTCCATGATCGACGTAGGGTCGACCTCGATCTCATCCGTGACGTCTTTCACGCCGGGGTATGTCGATACCAGCGAAACGGCAGAATCCCGATCGACATCGGAGTAGGCGTGTCCACCGAGCGTCACCATGCCGTTTTCGACGTTAACAGAAATGGCGTTGAAGGGCGTGGTGCCATACCCCACGCGATCGTAGGCCAGCTTTTCCGCTAACTTTGCCTTCAAATCGTTGTCGGGTACACTCGGTCCGGCAACTTCAATGTCATTACGCACTGCCGTTACGCCCTTTGCCTTCCGAACGCGATTGCCTGCATCCTTCTTGTATTCGTAAAGGCTCACTGAACCGGTCAATGTGGCGATTCCGTTGTCCACGGTCACCTTGACGTCTTTGAATTGCGACTTTTTCAACTTTCCCTGCGCATCGCTGGAGGCGTCTTGACCCCCTCCGATGCCCGAGCCGGCCGCTGCATACGAGATCTGTGGAAGACCCAAAACGCTGATGGTGAGCGCAGCCGCTACCGCCGCGGCGGCGAAGATGTGCTGTTTCGTCATCATGTTCGTGCTCCTTTTTCACCTTCGGTGCTGCTTGTCTTCGAGCCTTTACCTGCAGATCAGGGAGGCATGTACTTTATAGCCTGCTTTAGACAGAGATGCGGTTAGAAACTTGGGCGTCCATGTTTTTCGATGGCGTTTGCCAAAAAACAAGTCAGAATATCGGCACACAACCGTCTGAAGTTGCAGATCCTGTCTCGGCCCGGAAGAGAATCGCCGCTCCAGCGCGAGTAACCGCAGGCCTGCAACGCCGCTCTATTTGAAGCGCCGTGTGGCCTTCACCACCATTGAAAAAACACCGGATTCATCCCTCGCCACCAGAAGCGAAACATGCCGGTTGATGGCAATCTCGGCCTGCAGCAGTTGCTGCGCCGTCGTATCCACGTCCGTGGCGTATGTCAGGGTGAGAATCTTGCCCACCTGCTCCACCACCGTAATGCGCGTGGTCGAGTTGCCCAGCACGCCGAGGTAGTTCGGGTCGACCTTCACCGATCCCGCGCCAAACAGTTTCTGCACCCGGCTGCTCACCGTCGCATTCAGCGCGCCGCCCAGCAACGCATCCGTGGCGGGGTTGTTGGCAATCTGCTCCTGTTGTTGCGTGTAGAGCCGTTGTTGATCCTGCGTGCGTCCCAACGCCAGCAGCGCCACCACGTCGGCTTCAGGCAGCGGCGGGTCGCTGCGATACGTCACCGTCATCTGATCGGGGGAACCATGCAGCCCCAGCGTGATGTCGTAGTCCTCTACGCGGGCCGTGGCATTCAGATCAATCAGCGGCTGGATGCGGACTGGATTGGTAAACGCGATTTCGCCACGCTGCAACTCGTATCTTGTTCCGGCAATAGTCGCGCTGCCTTCGGTGATCGAGATCCGCCCCAGCAACGACGGCGAAGCGATTGTACCGCGCAGCCGCAGATCCACATCTCCCGCCAGCTTGGCGTAGGCATTCTGGAAATTCAACTGCGGCGAAGATTGGATGCGCACGTCGAGTCGCACGTGATTCGAGGGGGCATTTGCCGGTGCGATCGGCTGCGACTTGCCGGCCTGCGCCGCCAGCGCCACAAAGTCGATCTCAGGACTCACCGAGAAGCGGGTGATCATCACATTGCCGCTCAGCAGCAGGTTGTTCTGCGATCCCTGCAGTTGCAAGTTGATGTCCGCCGCGGAACTCACGCCCTGCGGATAGCGGATGCGTATCGATTTTCCTTTCAGCGCCAGGTCGGCATACACGCCGTGCTGATAGGAAAGGTATCCGGAAACGCTCAGCAGTCCGCCGCCGCTCATGGCTGTCAGCGATTTCACTTCCAGGCGATTCTGGTTGAATTCGAGCGTGCCATGCAGCTGGCTCAAGCTGTTGGGCAGGTCCTGCAGTGCCAGCGATGCATCCTGAAAATCGATGCGCCCCGACAGACCCGGATTCGCCAGCGGTCCATGCGCTTCAACGCGAAATGTCGTGGTGCCGCGCGCTGTCAGGTCAGGATCGACCGTCTCTGCAAGCTTGAGGTTGATTGACCCGTTGGCCGCCAGATCCAGTTGTCGCTTGCCGGTAAGATTCAGGCTCCCCTTTACCTGCAAGTCCGTCTCTTCGCCAGTGACGTGCAGCGGATCGAGAGTGATCTCTGAATTGCCCATGCTGGCATGCAGACCGCCCTGGCTCTGCAGGTGCACACCGGCGATGGTGACGGCAAGCTGCTGTACGCGGGCCTCGCCGTGCATTTCCTGCGGCCGCGCCAGCGGTCCTTCGAGGTTTACCGTGCCTTCAAGGTCCGATTCGCCAGTCAAGCCGTTGATGTGCGCCATCTCAAGGAATGCGCCAATATTGAATTTTGAAAATTTTAGCGTCGCCTGCGTCTGGTTGTCGCCGCGCAGTTCGGTTTGACCGTGTGCCGTCAGTTCCGCCGCCTCCAGACGGGAGGTAATGTCGTACGTCAGCTTTTGATTCGCGGTGTGAGCGACGATATCGAATTCTCCGAAGCGCTCGCCGCTCACCGTGAAGTTGGCCAACGACGCGCGGCCGTTGATATGCGGATCGTCGAAGGTTCCAGACCCCGCCAGCGAAAACCCGAGACTTCCAGCCATCCCCGCGCCAGCGTCGCGCAGCCGCTCGATCTTGGCCATGTCGATTCCGGTTCCGTGAGCATCCACCTGGAATTGCCGCGTGTGCAGATCGTATGTGCCGGAGCCGTTGATCGTGCCCGCGGCACTGCTTATCGTTACGGACGCAAGTTGCAAAGCCTTGCCCGCCATCTTCCCCTGCGCGTGAACCCGCGTCACCGGCTCTCCATACAGTGTTCCGTTATCCAGCTGCACCCAGCCGCTGCCATTCAGCGTCTCAATCGGTCCGTCGACCGATAACTGCGCGCTCAGCATCCCTGTGACTGGAAGCTTCTCGCCCAACAAGGGCGCCAGATCATCGGGATTGACGGCACTAGCCTGCAGGTTGCCGCGGAGCAGGGAATTCGCATCGAAGGCGGGTACTCCCGGTGATTTCGGCGAAGGCGGAGCCGCCGCGGTCAGCGTTCCATCGACGCTGATCTTCGCATCTCCGTGACGAAGCTGGCCGTGTTCAATCGTGATGAGCGACGCCGAGTAGCTCCCCGTAGCATTGAGCGAGTCCCAATGCACAATCTCCGGCTGAGCGGCTTCGTTGGCTGCGGGAATCTCGACCGAGAGATTCGCTGCTTGCAGATCGCCGGCCAGGTGTGGATTGGCAAGCGATCCTGTCCACATCCCCTTGAAGTCCGCCTCGCCATCGAGATCCACCGGCAGCGCCGAGGCTCCCGTCTTCCCCTCGCGCGTGATTCCGAAATCGCGGAACAGGGTATCGAAGTCGTTCAGGTTACGCGAGTGAACTTCGATCGCAATATTCGTCGGACTCATCAACGGATACGCACCAAGTTGCCCATGCGCGGTAATCTGGCTTGATGGCATCGTCACCTGCAGGCTGCGCAGATCGACGGAGCCATTCCGCTGCCAATAGGTTCCATCGATCACGCCGCTTGTCTGCGCCTCTCCCGCCACATCCTTCAAAGGTGGAGTGAGCGCGAGCTTAGACGACACCGCCAACGTATTGACGTCGCCGTTGGTCCACGCCGCTGTCGACAATCCGTTCAGGCGCGCATTCATCCCAAGCCGCTGGAATGGCGGCTCGCTCACCATGCTGAGCAGTGCGTCGAGCGTAACGTCGCGAAGATTTGCAATTACTTTCCCGTTAGTGTGAAGATCGGTATCCACCTTCGCCGTCAAGACGGGCGCTGCTTTTTCGTGGCTCTTGCCCTTCTTCTCATGCTTCGCGGTTTCGGGCGCCGCCTCCATCACCGGTGCGCCTGCGATCGGCGGAATCCAGTGCTCCAGCAGGACCTCGCCTTCCAGTTGTCCGCCCGGTTTCAATCGCGCCGTCACATTCGTAATCTGCAAATGCAGCGGATCGGCATGGACGCGCGCATCCAGGCCCACACCGCGAGCCACAACGCCGGTTCCGATATACGACGCGTTGTCCGCGTGCACGGTTCCATCGATTCGGAACTCGCTCACCTGTCCCGCGGCTGCAAGATTCAGTCGCGCGATTCCCTCCGGCGTGAAGGGATACCCGAACGCAGGCTCCATCAGTTTCAGATCGATTTCGCCCTGTGCCGTCGCCTTCCAGCGCGGACGGCTGAAGTCGTCAAGTTCACCCGCAACATTCAGCACCCGGTCTGCCGATCCTTTGCTGTGCGCCGTCAGACGCAGCGATCGTAGATACACAGCACTACGAGTAAAATCAACCGACGCCTGGAAATATCCTTCCACTGGCGGCGCATCGAGATGGTCAGCCGGGCCGCGCACCAGGCGCAGATTCTGTACACCGGCCTCAAGGTGATAGCTATCGAGGGTAAGTCCGTCGCTGGGAATGTATTTCAGCTGCAGCGAAACATCGTTTGCGGCGAAGTCCACCGGAATATGCCGATCCTGAAAATCACTTTCATCTGAGCGTTCGTCGTAATCGAAGACGCCGTGGTTCACCTCGACATTTCCGGCCTCGAGATCGAACAACGTATCCAGCGCGTGCATCTCGGTCTTTGTATGGGGCTGCGGCTGGTTGGTCGATCCATCGCGATTCACGATCAGGTGAATCTGCGGCCGCTCCAGCACCAGGTCGCGCAGCAGAACGCGCGGGCTCAAGAATTCCAATACGCTGATTGCCACGCGAACCGTGGCCACTTGTGCATAAGGCGCCTCGCCCGGCGCTTCGCGCCCATGCAGCACAACGCCATCCGCCTCGGCTTCCAGCTTCATCAGGTTCCAACGGAAGGAGCCGATTTCTGCGCGGCCGCCGGTCGCGGCTTCAATTCGCGCGATCAACCGCTTCCGCATAATATTTTCGAAGGTTGACGAACTGGCCCAGAAGTACAGCCCGACCATTCCCACGATGACGAGCAGCCCCAGACCGCCGCAGCCCCACAGCAAGTGGCGCAGATAGCGCCGCCGCGAAAAGCGCGGCTTCTCCTGGTTCCCTTCATCGGGACCAGTCGGCACTTGCGAAACGGGGCGGGTGTCGCTCATTCCTTCGTAGCCCCCTGGCTGCCGTTCGGGTTGGCCGTTTCCAGAGCCGGATCGAGCACTTCAACCTGTCCCTGTTTGCGCAGGTTTGAGAGCCAGGTGTCGAACATCTGGTTCACTCGTTGCTGCAACAATATTTCCACGATTCGCGAAGACACCTCCTGCAACGGCGGAGGCGTCTGTGCGGCCGGATACTGCGGCAGCAGCGTTCCCTTGTAGTACGTCTCAATCTCTTCCGGCGTAATGCGAATACCCTGGCGGAAACGCAACTCGATAAAACTCAGGATCTCGATGCGATGGCGCAGGTAGTCTTCCACTTGCTGGGGCTTCAGATTGTGTTCGGCCAGAAACGCCTTCCACCCCGAGTCCGTTTTGCAACCCGCGCGAACGCACGCCGGCAGGTCAGACCGAATCTGGCTGATGCGTGATTCAATCGCCTCCGGCTTCTGCTCGGTGGCCGGCAAATCTTCCTGTCGAATCTGCTGCTGGATCAGCGCACGACTAATTAGCCTTTCCAGCGCCTGCGGCTCGGTCATCTTATCGCGCGCATTTTGGCTTGGATCAAGAATCGATAATTGGATCTCGTCTTCGACGTCGCTCTCAAGGATTGCCTGCCGGTTTACCACGGCAACGACGCGATCGAAAGTGACGCTGCCTGCCGGTTCCGCATGCTTACCTTCCGCATGCTTATCCACCGCCTGCGCTCCGGCAGGAAGCAAAACCGACAGCATCGCCCCCACGCAGGCGCAGCGCATCGCCATGCGTGCCATCACCGATCGAGGTGTCTGCTGTCTGCTCATCAGAACGTCTGTCCAAAACTGAAGAAGAAGTTGAAATGGGAAGCCTGGCTGACGTGCTGATTGGAGTATGGCCCCAAAGGGGTCGTCGGCGAATAGCCAATCGAATAGTTGATATTTATGGGATAGATTGGCGGATTCAGGTTGTAGCTGAAATCAAGCCGGATCGGACCGACCGGCGTGTGGTACCGCAGGCCGAGTCCAACGGCGTGCGAGAAGTAATTGAAACTGCATTGCCCCTGCTGGCCTGTCGACGTGATCGGCCCCGTCGGACTTGGAGGGATGGGAGGGAGTGGCGGCGGTTGTAGCGTCGGAGGCGAGAGCACTTTGCACGCGTCGCGATCCGGTTGATGAATGCGCAGCGCGCTCGCCCATGCATCTCCGGCATTCGTGAACACGTTACCCATATCGTGGAAGAGCACAAAGCTCAGAGTGTCGCCAAAGAAGGGAAGCATCGGCGGCGGCAGGCGCGCCTCGGTGCTGTTGATCAGCGCTCCTGCGCCGCCAATTGGAAATCCAGTCTCGGGATCGCGCGGCCCCGCTGCATTCACCGGAAATCCGCGATGCGAAATGGGACCGCCGGCATACAACCGCTCTGGCAGCGGCAGCAGCCTCGCCGATCCCGATCCGTAGGCTCGCTCCTGCCCATACCGCGTGTTCCGCGCCAGCACAAAGCGATTCCTGTTGAAGCCGTAGTAGCTTGAATTCGACACGTCAAGGCGGTTGAACTCCGCCTGTGCTCCAAATATCCCATTCGACAGAAAGTTCTGGAAGCTGGTGTACGTTCCGCGATGGGAGTCGAGCGGCGAGTCGCGCGTGTCGCGAATCCACGTAATGCTCGGTCCCGCAACCCGCACGGCGGTCGACAACGCCTCAATCTCGCTCGGCCCAACCTGCAAGGTCTCAGCCGCCACCTTCACGCGCCTGAAGTCGAATTCATAAACAAAGGTATTCGCCTTTGAAAAAAAAGAACCAGGTTTGCTGAAGTGCTCTGTCCAGCGAACACCGGTCTCCAGCTTTGACGAAACATACGTCGTGACGTTCTGGCTGCTCGCGTATCCACCCGAGAAGGTAAACGCTAAATCACGATTCCCGAGAAAATGCGGACTTTGATACAGCATGTTGATGTTCTGTTCCAGCAGCCCGTAGGTTCCTTGAATCGATGCGGATTGTTCCCGCCCAAAGAGATTGTTGCGCGTCAAGATCCCCAACACGCGAGGACTGATGCCCGTCTTTCCGTTTGGACTGCACGGTGCGCCGGTCGTCGCAATGCCGGCGCAGTTGTTCTGCGGCGTTCCTGTCTGCGCTTCGAAGCCGAGACCGTAGGTAAGCGTCCAGCGACGCGCCTCCGTGGTCTGTACCAGCACCGTCTTGTAAGGCTCTTCGCCGGCGTTATTCTGGACCGCCGTGTCGACCTCGCTGAACAACGCAAACTCGTAGAGGTTGCGCTGCGTCTGGGCAAGGGCCGTCAGATTGAGAGGATCACCCGGATGCAGCGTAATTGCTTTGGCCACCGTCTCAGGTCGCGTATAGTGCAGACCCGACAGCAGCACCTTGCGCACAAAGATCTGTTGTCCCTCGTGGATTTGAAACACCACATCCATTTTTGACGGATCCGCTGATTCCGTTTGCTCATCGACCTCGATCTGCACCTGGTCAAAGCCGCGGCTCAGATAGTCGGTCAGAAGCGCATCCCTGTCTCCGGCCAGATTCTGTGGCGAAAACAGCTGTCCCGGCGAGGTGTTCATCAGTGCCAGCAGCTTGTTCTGATCCGAATTCACAACTCCGTCCAATCGCAATTCGCCCACGCGCTGCTGCTGGCCTTCGTCGATGTGGTAGACCACGGAGATCGGTTCTGCCGAACTTCGAACGGTCCCTTGTCCCGGCGCGCTCACCACGTTGCCCCCGATCAGGGTTTCAGGGGTCACCTTCACCTTGGAAAAGCCGTTGTTCTGGTAAACCGCCTGCAATGCACTCACATCTGCTGTGACCAGCGCCTGGCTGTAGGTTCCATGCCGATCCAGGTGATCGGCAGCGTGCACGCTTAACAGTTCTTCGAGCGTCTTCGGATTGAAGTAGTGATTGCCGGAGACTGAAACCTTTTCCACCCTGCGGCGCTCGCCCATCGTTACCGTGTAGCTGATGGTCACCGTTCCGCTCTCAGGATGCTCTTCCTTGTGTTCCACTTTGACGTCAAAGTAGCCCATCCGCTGAAAATAATCACGCAGCCGGCGATCTCCCTCGTTCAGCAGATCTTCATCGACCGTGCCCTCTTCAAAGATTGGAACCAGGCGCTTCAGGCGCTCGCCGCTGATCTTCGCGCCTTCTATGCTCATCTTCACCACCGGACCGCGATTGGCAGAAAAGCTGAAATTCGACTTTTTCGCCTCCGGGTTGTACGACTGCGATTCGAGCTTTACGTCCGCTTCCAGGCGATCTTGCTTCTGGTAGCGCTTCAACACTCCGCTTAGCGCGCGATTGTTCGTGTCATGGTCAACCTTGGCGCCGGCTTTCAGACGCGCGTCACGCCGAAACTGGTCCAACGTCATGCCGGAGTCTCCTGAAACCGCCACGTCGCCGACCCGCGACTGCACTCCTGAAGTCACCTCAAACGCGATATCCACCAACTGCTCGACTGAGTGCCTGGTGAGTTTATAAGCGATCACCGGTTCATTGAAGCCGTTATCTGCCAGTGTCTGGCGCATGCGTTCGGTCGCATTTTCGAGCCGTGCCTGGGTAAAACGTGTCCCAGCCGTTAGCCGGCTCGCCGCCTGCAGTTGCGCATTGATCGTAGCGCCTCTTGCTCCGTTTACGCTCACGGTTCCGATAAACTCTCGGGGACTGCCGTGGAACACGAGTTTTACTCCGTCGCCCTGCCGTGTGACGTTCGCCGCAACGGTATCGAACAGGCCGGTCGCAAACAGCGTGCGCAGGCTTTGTGCAACATTCTCCCTGTCGAGAGGCGCACCGACCACCTGAGCCAGATGACCGGCCAACGGTTGCAGCCTGTCTGGCGATACCCCTTCGAAGGAAATTTCACGAACCGGCAGCCCTTGCCACTCCGCCAGCGGAGCCGTCTCGCCGTCGTCATCCAAAGCGGCGATGCCCGACGAAGGGTCAATAGCGGTTCCCGGGATATTTGCTTCGGGCGCGCTGCTGAACGCGGAACCGGCGACTTGTCCGTGGCAATAAGTTGCCAGTGCCAGAACAAGTAAAAAACAGCCCGGCAGCACTCCATCCTTCATTCCCCAGCCGAGCTGCCGTGCCGGCGTTGCCTTACGCACTATATCTCCCAGAATTTAGTCGTATAGACCCACACGGAGCCATTTGGTTGCATCTAACCCAATAACTTGAGAGCCTATCCGGTTCCTTCTTGCCGCAGCTCAAAGTTTTCCACTGCTGCACCTTATACTAACGAGGAAAGAAGCTTGGCGCAGCATCAGACGGTTCTTACAGCTACCGATATCCCTCCCCAAAGGAAGCGCATGCCACGTTCCAGGTTTCAAAAGCAGGCAACGGAAGCTTCCGCGCCTGAATCTGTCGAGGAAAAAGACAGTAAGGTCCAGCTTCGCGAGCCTGCAACCCAAGTTACACCGACCCCTCCGCCCCTTTCTGCCGACGCCGAGATCTTAGCCCGAGCCCAAGCAGGCGACCACCACGCCTTCGCGGATCTTTATTCGCTGCATAAAAGACGCATCTACTCCCTCTGTCTGCGCATGGTCGGCAACGTTGCAGAAGCGGAAGATCTGACGCAGGAGGCCTTTCTCCAACTCCATCGCAAGATCGCAACATTTCGCGGAGATTCCGCATTCTCCACCTGGCTGCATCGCCTTTCCATCAATGTCGTTCTCATGCACCTGCGCAAAAAAGGGCTGCCCCTCATGTCTCTTGATGAGGCCATGGAACCCTCCTACGACGACGGTCCCGGTCGCAGCTTTGGCGCACCGGATCTTTCCCTCACCGGCTCCATCGACCGGCTCGCGCTCGAACGTGCCGTGGCGGCTTTACCAGCTGGTTACCGGCTGATTTTTGTCCTTCACGATGTGGAAGGCTTTGAGCATAATGAAATAGCCTCTATGCTCGATTGTTCCGTCGGAAACAGTAAGTCCCAACTCCACAAGGCCCGGCTTAAACTGCGCGATGCACTCCGTCTCTCGCTCCGGAAGGGAGACCGGCGATGACCACCGACCCCAAATCCATGAGCTGCGAACAATTCCAGGCTCAACTGTCCGACCTCGTCGGGTCCGGTGCCGACGTCGATAACCACTCTCATATCAGGGAGTGCGACATTTGCCGGCAGCTTTATCAGGAACTCAAGATAATCGCCGAGGCCGCACGCCAAATGTTTCCGGACGAGCAGCCGGAAGATAATCTCTGGGAACGCATCGAATCTGCCATCAAAAAAGAGGATGGAATCGCCAGAGCCGACTAAGCCAGGCCATGCGGGCCGTCTGAACGTCTGCAATTTTTTTTGAGGGCACAAATTACAGGCTGCGGAAGTGCTCTCGGTTTTGAAAGGGCATGGCGTTCAGCCGTGCCTAAGTGCTCAAATAGGATGGGCTTCAACGCCCCTGGGGAATCGCAACCATGGCCACCTGCGAATCTCACCCGTTCCGTAACTCTATCGAATTCATTACAAACCGGCCGCCCGGCCGCATTCAGCCTTCCTGCACTACTGCCGATAAAGCAGTTGAACCGCGTTTGCTCGATGCCCGTAATACACCACACCGGAACCCGAGCAGAGAGAACAACGTACACCTCATCAGTCGACGGGGCAGAAGAGAGATTCAGAGAGCCAGTCCTTTCTTGAAACTTTTGATGCTCTGTGTTGTCTAATAAGGAAAGTTGATACGAGGACACTCAATGCCAAGTCAGCCTTCCGTGTTGCCGCCTGAAAATCCCCAGAAAAAGTCTCTTTCTGGCCCCAAGAGAATTGCTGTTTTACCCGTCCGCGATACCGTTCTTTTCCCGCATGCTGTTCTGCCACTTACGGTTGGACGAGAGAGCTCCATCCAGTTGATTGAGTCGCTGGGCGAAGAACGCTCGATTGTTGTCGCGGCCCAGCTTGACCCGCGCCTGGATGCACCCAAGCCGACCGATCTGCACGAAGTAGGCACATTAGCAACGGTGCACAAGGTTGTGCGCATGCCCAACCAGAGTCGCTTCGTCTTCACGGAAGGAGTGGAACGCGTGCGTCTGCTCCGCTACGTCCAGACGGAGCCCTTCATGATCGCCGAGGTCGAGACCGTCGAAGACATCGAGCCCGAAAACACATCCTCTGTCGAGGCGCTGGTTCGCAATGTAATTGGACAGTTTCAGCAGATCGTCTCCGAATCTGCCACGCTGTCTGACGAGCTGCGGACGATTGCCGGAAACATCGAGGACCCCAGCCGCCTCGTCGATTTTGTGGCTTCGTCACTGCCATTCCTTACCACCGACGACAAGCAGGCGCTGCTTGAAACCGCCAGCGTGCCCGCCCGGCTCGATTTGCTCACGAAGCATCTCGCCAAAGAGCTCGAGGTCCAGCAGCTTCGCAGCAAGATCCAGAGCGAAGTGCAGGACCAGGTCCAGCAGTCGCAGCGCGACTACTATCTGCGCGAGCAGATGAAGGCCATCCAGAAGGAACTGGGCGAGCAGGACGAAGGCCAGCGCGAAGTCGAAGACCTGCGCAAGAAGATCGAAGAAGCCGGCATGCCGGAAGATGTGAAGAAAGAGGCGATGAAAGAACTCTCCCGCCTCGGCCGCATGTCTCCCATGGCCGCCGACTACTCGCTCACACGCAACTACATCGAGTGGCTTGCGGTGTTGCCGTGGGCCAAAAGCTCCGGCTCCAAGATTGACATCAACAAGGCGCGCGAAATCCTCGATGAGGACCACTACGAACTTAAAAAGGTGAAAGACCGCATCCTCGACTACCTGTCGGTCCTCGAACTCAAACCCGACATGAAGGGGCCAATTCTTTGCTTTGTCGGACCTCCGGGTGTGGGCAAAACCTCGCTCGGCCGGTCCATCGCGCGCGCCCTGGGACGCAAGTTCCAGCGTGTGTCGCTCGGCGGCATGCACGACGAAGCCGAAATCCGCGGACATCGTCGCACTTACATCGGTGCGCTTCCGGGCCAGATCATCCAGAGCATTCGGCGCGCCGAAACCAACGACCCGGTCATCATGCTTGACGAGGTCGACAAGCTCGGACGCGACTTCCGCGGCGACCCGGCATCTGCGCTGCTTGAAACGCTTGATCCGGAACAGAACAACACGTTCCGCGATAACTACCTCGACGTGCCGTTTGACTTGTCGAAGGTCCTGTTCATCTGCACGGCGAACATGCTCGACACCGTGCCTCCGCCTCTAATCGACCGCATGGAGATCATTCCGCTCCAGGGCTACAGCGAAGAGGAGAAGGTGCACATCGCAGCGCGCTACCTGGTTCCGCGCCAGATCAAGGCCAACGGAATCACGCCGGAGCAGATCGAATTTCCCGAAGCCGCTGTCCGCCATATCGTGCGCCACTACACGCGCGAGGCGGGCGTTCGCAAACTCGAGCAGGTCATTGGCACGGTTTGCCGCAAAGAAGCCCGTCGTGTTGTCGAGGGCAAGCTGGAGAAACTCGTCGTCGACAAGGATGTGCTCAAGGAATTTCTTGGCGGCATCCAGGTTCGCGTCGAAACCGAGGTCGCCGAGCGCGTCAAGCGTCCCGGCGTGGCTGTCGGTCTCGCATGGACACCGGCGGGCGGCGACATCCTCTTCATCGAGGCCAACAAGATGAAGGGCAAGGGCGGCTTCACCATGACCGGCCAGATTGGCGAGGTGATGCAGGAGTCGATGCAGGCCGCACTCACGTGGGTGCGCTCGAATTCGGCAATGCTCGGTCTCTCCGAGGACTTCAACAAGGACCTCGACCTTCACATTCATGTGCCCGCGGGCGCGATTCCCAAAGACGGTCCTTCGGCCGGTGTCACCATGGCTACGGTGCTTGCTTCGCTGCTGACTGATATTCCGGTTCGTCCGCTTACCGCGATGACCGGCGAGATCACGCTCAGTGGAAACGTGCTCCCCGTAGGCGGCATCAAGGAGAAGTTTCTGGCAGCCCGCCGCGCAGGAGTCGAAACCATCATTCTGCCCGCCGAAAACCGCCAGGACGTTGAAGAAGATCTGACGCCCGAGATGGTCGAAGGAGTATCGATCCACTACGCCAGCCGCATCGAAGACGTGCTGGCCGTGGCTCTGCCTTCGTTGAAGGCCAAGCCTGAAGTCACCTCGATTGCCACCGATCGTGGAGCTTCGGCTGCCGCATAAAGGGCGCTCCGCTGCGCTCGGCAGCAATCGAAACAGAAAGGCCGGCAAACCCGCCGGCCTTTTTCATTTCTCTACATCGGTGCGTCCTTTTGCCCGACCACAAACGGCGTGCTTTTCGCGTCGGATATACATCTGAGGGTGCCCCACCCATGACGCAGTTTCATCGCGCCATGGGTGGGAAACCGCGAATCCACA
>Ga0210386_10001836_pt1 | contig 18571 bp, 10 predicted proteins | sample IncBWH32OmetaG_FD_160091 | JGI IMG/M metagenome (GOLD analysis project Ga0210386, IMG submission 160091) | Forest soil microbial communities from Barre Woods Harvard Forest LTER site, Petersham, Massachusetts, United States - Inc-BW-H-32-O ... | reverse complement strand
ACGCATATCAAGATTAAGTAACGGCCTTGCTCCTAAATGTTTCAGCATTTTACCGTGGCCGTTTTCTTCGGATTGATGGCAGAAAATAGCGTATTCTATAACAAATGGATTTATATAATACGCCACCAAAAATGCAGAGGTAGCAATAAACCCATCGACCATTACTATCATTTTATTTTGTGCAGCCTGTAACATAGCTCCACACATTTGAGCTATTTCAAAACCGCCGTATGTAGCTAGTACCTTTATTATATCAGATGGCCTGCCCTGCTTTTCAATAGCAGTTGCAAGTATTTCTATTTTTTTCTTTAGTGCATCAGAAGTAACACCGGTTCCTTTGCCAACACACTCCTGTATTGGTATATTACAAAGCAGGCTCATCAATACACTAGCCGATGATGTATTTCCAATTCCCATTTCTCCGAAGCCAATTATATTACAACCTTCACTGTATATTTCATTTACAATATCAGCACCTGCATTAATTGCCTTGTGGGTTTCATCAATTGTCATGGCAGGTTCTTTCAGGAAACTCCTGGTACCCATTCCTACTTTAGCATTTACCAGATCTGTACCGGGAGGGAAAGAAAAATTCACACCTGCATCAACAATCTTTATTTTAATATTATTCTGCCTGCAGAATACATTTATAGCCGCTCCCCCACCCAAAAAATTCATCACCATCTGGAAAGTTACTTCCTGCGGGTATGCGCTTACACCTTCTTTTGCTATACCATGATCAGCAGCAAAAACAACTATATGTGGGTTTCTTAATTCCGGTGAAAGTGTATTCTGGATCTTTCCTATTTTCAATGCCGTTCTTTCTAACTCACCCAGTGCGCCTGTAGGTTTAGTTTTAAAATCTATTTTATGTTGCAGGTCTGCTTCAATATTTTTAGAAACCTGCCTTATATCAAATGTCCTTAATGGTTCGTGGGCATATCGTTCATAATGAATAATTTCATCAGGTATCTTTCTTTTTTCCCATTCCAGCAACTCCAATTCCGGTTTATCTAAAAACTCTTTTACGTAACCAACACATAAGTAAGCTACCAATCTGTTATCCGGTGGGGTATTTAATACTTGTTTTACTTTATCAGGGTTTAATATACTTACCCATCCTATTCCCACATTATACGCCCTTGCCATTAACCACATATTCTGTACCGCACACACTACACTGTATATGCCAACTTCTTTCATAGTTGTTTGGCCAAGTACAGTCGATTTAGATGGTTTATATAAGACAGCAATGTTCAGTGGAGACTCCATTATGCCCTCTAATTTCATTTGGGCATATTCTTTAGATTTCTCTCCATCAAACTTACCTTTAGCCAGATCATTCTCTTCACTAAAAGTATTAAATACCTTTTCCTTTGTTGCTTTATCCTTTATGATAACAAATTCCCAGGGCTGGGAAAACCCTACCGATGGAGCAACTAATGCAGACTTCACTATTTTCTCCACAACACTATCTTCAACAGGATCGGGTAAGAAACGGTTACCTCGCACATCACGCCTGTGGAGCATAATGTCTTCGAGTATCCTTGCTTCTTCTTCGCTGAAAAGTTTCTGTGCCATTCTTATTTAATACTAACCGGTATACCTGAAACCATAAATATTGCTTTATCTGCCTTAGATGCAATGTATTGATTTACCCATCCCTGTAGTTCAACAAATTTACGGCCTATTTCAGTATCGGCGTGCATCCCCATTCCTATTTCATTTGAAATAATTATAATGATTGCACCTACCGCTGTAGCCTTATCGAATTCTTCTTTTGCCAGTTTTAATGACTCCTCAACATTGTACTTGGTATCGCTATAAAAATTTGTAAGCCATAGCGTTACACAATCAATAACTGTTACCCTGTCTTTTATCAGTACTTTGCTTAAGTGTTTTTCTTCTTCTACGCTTGTCCATCTATTATCACGTTCACTCTGGTGGCGCTCAATACGTTTCTCAAAATCTTTATCCCACTTCCTAGCTGTAGCCAGATACATTGGGTTAGCCGATAGTTCAAGGGCAAGTTTTTGTGCATAACCACTTTTACCCGAACGTTCGCCACCTGTAATATAGTAAACCATCTTATTTTGCTTGATACTCTTTTACTTTCCCATCAATAGCCTCTTTCAGGCAATCGGGGCAAAGACACCCTTTCTCAGGATTCATCGGCATTATTTGAGGCATATTATTGCACCAGCAATTTGCGGATGAACATGTAAAGTCCTTAGCACATTTCTCACATTTTTTTCCTGTATACAATTGCTTGCACCTGGTTCTGAACTTTTCCTGCGGTTCAAATATCTCAGGGTGGAATAAATGCGAAAGCATTTCAATTCCATCTACCAATTGTACGCTAGGGCATGTAAACAGGTCAGCATCGGCAATAAACACTGCGTTATTCTTTACTGCAGTTAGTTCTTCCCATCCTTCCAGTTCTTCCAGCTTATTGATTTCTTTAGATGCTCTTTCAACATTAAAACCACAAGGGGCAATAACCAATACTTCCGGATTATATTGCCTGACCCTATCCCAGGGCGTTACAATAGAATATCCTGCAGGATTTGAAAGCATATCTACTCCGCCAGCCTGAGATACCTGGTAAGGAATCCAATGGCCACAATTGTAAATAGGCTCTATCCATTCCATTACCATTACTCTTTTTAAGGGAGCATTATTCTTCCGTAAGGTATCAAGAATAGAATCAGTTCTTTTCTTTAACAATGCAAGTGCATTGTAAGCAACTTCTTCTTTACCCAAGGCCTTTGCTATAGTAATGGCATTGTCATATACATCATTAAGGCTTCGCGGAGTAAGAGGTATCACCAAAGGTTGTTTCTTCAGCTTATGAATTGCCCTTTCCGCATAACTTGTACCAATCTGACAAACATCGCAAACATCCTGGGTAAAAATAATGTCAGGTGCAATTTCAGCTAGTAATTCTTCATCAACGTAATACAGGCTTTTGCCCATTTGCTTTGACTCTGATACTATCTTATCAATTTCAAGGCTTGTGTAGTTATTGCCTTCAATAAAGGAACGCACTATTTTAGGCTTATCGGAATGACATTCAAATGTTACACCATACAGGAACTCATCAAGCCCCATATGCTGAATCATACTTGTTGCAGCCGGAAGAAAAGAGCAGGCCTTTAACGCCATTGCTTAAGCAGCTAATACAGCATACTTCTTTTGAGCCCATTCAAAAGCACCAAACATTGCTCCACCAAATACAAGGTTAGCAATTAAAAGGTTCTTAAGGAATGGTATGGCAGCCACATAGCAAGCTGTAAAACCTGCCCATGTTAAAGGATACATTCTGCCATCTAACCAAGTACCGAGGTCAGTTATTACATAATGCAATAAAGCAGCTATTATACTAACTAATACTACGTTTCCAATATTTACTTTTTTCATGAAAGTTCCTACCATTACCATAAGGGCAAATGCGCCGTATGTCCAATAAAAACCTGAATAAAACAGTGTAAATGGCATGTTATACATAAAAGTGTTTATAACCATATCTGTCAACCAGAGTGTTAGTAATGGAACCAAATAAGCTTTCCACTTATCGGAAAAATAGCAGCCCCCGAAAAGAGCCATTGCGCCTATAGGCGTAAAGTTAGTTAATGGTGTATGATCGCCGGAAAAAATAAGCCTCCACAAACCCGCAGTTAAAATCATTGCGGCTAATACTCCTGTTCTTGGTTTCATGATCGTCTTCATACTCTGAATTGTTTAAGATTGTAAATATACTAAATTGATTAAAAAGCGTAGTTGAGATTTAAATAAACTGCCCTTCCGAGGGTACTGTACCCTAAAATTTCATAATAAGTAGTATTCAGCACATTTTCTACCCTTAGAGTCGCAGAAAATGCTTTACTTATTTTATATGATGCATAGAGGTCGAGCAAGGTATAATCAGGCAAATTGGTATACGCATCGGCTCCGTCAGGGCCGAATGTATAATTATACTGTGCATCTGTTCTTGCTCCCACATATTTAACCTGGGCCGATAGGCTTAGTTTTTTAATTGGCATATAAGTAAGGATTATATTGGCGAGTGTACCTGGTCTGCGCAGTAATCCTGTGCTTTGCACATTTCCATTCGACAGAAAATCTCCGCCATAAAAAAGCTGCACATAATTACCTTGTGTATGTTTTGTACTGATGGTTGAATCTGAATACTCAAGGCTGCTGCTGAGTATGCTAACATTACCGGAAACAACAAATTTGGGGTCAAGTTGCACAGCAACATTCATTTCAATGCCCTTTGTGGTTTCTTTCCCTACATTCAGGTATGTGTCGCCTTTAAAATCGGTATAACTTAAAGAATCTATCGGCTTATTCTTATTCCATAGGTACACATAATCAATATAATTACTGACTACTGTATTGAAATACGATAGGGTAAATGAAACGTTAGCTACTTTGTGTTTTATACCGAACTCATAGGAAGAAGATGTTTCAGGAGTAAGGCTATTGTTCCCCAATGTTATCGGGTCACCTGAAATATCATTGGGCGCATATAACTGGTACAAAGAAGGCGCATTAAACCCGGTTGCATAATTAAAGAACAATACTGAGTTTTTATTGATATTCACATAGGGGTTAATCTCATAACTAACATTATTACCAAACGTAGAGTTTGAACTACACCTTGTACCAAGCAATAATGAAAAAGCTTTCCAGTTCGGGTTAAATGTCGCCCCATTCAAATCGATCTGGGCAAATGCATTATAAATATCCTGATGTGGCCTAAGGCTGTCAAGGCTTGATAATTCAGGGGTATAACCCGTATACCAATACACCGTGTTGACATCCATCGTTTCATAATTGCTCCCTACTCCTACTATCAAATGCGATGTTTTAATGTCGTACGTTAGTTGCAAATCATTTGTTATGGTGTTACCCGTAAAATACTGCGATTGATATTGTTTGTCGTTATATGTATCCATAACAGTTGTGTCCTGCAAATAACTTCTGATTACATTAGCTATACCTCCAATATATTGAATATGAATTTGAGGAGATATAGTGTAATTTATGAATCCGGTATACGTATGCCGTTCAACCTTACCCATGTAATTATTAGCCGGCGAAAAAGCCCCTTCCGGTATTCCAAAAGTTTGGTCAGAATATCTGTATTCCAGGAAAGCATCAAGTTTTGAATCTTTATATCCGATCTTCGAAGAAACATCTCCCTTATGAAAATCGTTATGTGGGTTTTGCTGGTATGGCAATGGATTCTTGAGAGTATCTACAGCTGCGCTTAAGCCTCTATCATCCCACCTATAATATCCTCCGTCAATATACAGTCCATTTTTAAAAGTGTAATCCATTGCCAGGTTTTCTTCAAACACATTAGTACCGGCACCAAACTCACCTGCCGTTTCGCCAACGTTAGCATGGAAACCCGGCATGGCATTCTTGCTTGTTATAATATTAATTACCCCACCAATAGATGATGAACCGTATAGTGTACTATGTGAACCCCTTACTATCTCAATTCTGTCCACATCTGCCAGCGTAAGCTGCGATAACTCTACCGCACCATTATCGCTTGAAGGGTCTGTGACAGGAACTCCATCTATCATTATAGTAGTGTGATTATCATCTGCTCCACGCAGAAAAATATTCTGGTTATTTCCCGGGTTTTGACCCTGGCCTACAATAAATATTCCTGCCTGCATAGCAAGTAACTCGGCTAGCGTGTTGCACGGCGAGTTTTTAATTTGTTCCGAAGATATTACAGTTACATCTCTGCCCACATCCATAACATCTTTACTTGTTCGTGTGGCTGTAACAGTAACCATTTTAATGGAATCCTGCAATTTGCTGAGGCTGTCAGCTTGCATTGTTTGTTGCGCATGCATACATAATGAAATGCCAATGCATGAAAAGAGCGTTGCGCCTTTTTTCATTTGAATTGTTTTAAGTGTGTTAAACATTTAATTGTTTTTAACACGCTTAACGGATTGTTGAGGAATAGAAAGACAAACAGATGTTCTTCTACTCTTCGCTTTTTACCCGAAAGCGTTGAATTATAAATTTTGCATTGGCAGGTCTTCTGACTCGCTCGGTTTTTGAAGCCTTCCCGTTCTGATGAAATCAGAACAGTGGCTATTGAATTCAAAAACTCTTTAAAGAGCTTACAGCAGCGGGAACTGTTCGGGATTTACACCCGATTCCCTTTTCACCCCTCGGACTTCTTAAGGTCTATTGGAGAACCATTGCGTGACAAATGTAAATAAATTTGAAAATGAAAAGCAAGGATTATTTCCAAATGGTTTTCCAACCTTTGATCTTATCTAATTCATTATAGGCTGTCATATCAGCATTGATAGGTACTATAGATACATAGCCATTATCGAGCGCCCAAAGGTCAGTGTCTTTTTTACTTTTTTCAAGATTTTCAAACTCACCACTCAGCCATAAAAATTCATTACCTTCTTTATCCTTATGTGGCTCATACGACTCATGCCAGTTTCCCTTTGCCTGCCTACAGAATTTTATGCCTCTTACTTTTTCAATCGGTATATCCGGAATGTTAACGTCCAGACAAAGATTCTCATCTGTCTTATTACTTAACATCATTTCTATAATAGTTCGGGCCGTTTTGGCTGAGGCCTTCATATCAGCATCAACATGGTTATTGCAAAATGAAATACCTGCGGATGGAATACCTTCTAATGACCCTTCTAATGCAGCCGACATAGTTCCGGAGTAAATAACATTAAGTGAAGCATTTGAACCGTGATTAATACCCGAAAGGCACAGATCAGGCTTTTCTTTAAGCAAATGATATATGGCTATTTTAACACAATCGGCTGGCGTACCTGTGCAACTATATGCGCTTTTCGTTCCTTCATAATGGAATGGAGAAACTGTAATACCGGCATGAACAGTGATAGCATGACCCATGCCCGATTGGGGCTTATCGGGTGCCACCACGTGCACGTCGCCAAACTGTGATGCCACCTCAATAAGAATTTTGATCCCTCGTGATGTTATACCATCATCATTCACTATCAATATCTGCGGCCTATGCTTCTTTACACTCTTCTTATTGGGCATATCAGTGCTTAATCTCTTAACAATTTTTAACAAAGGTAAGAGATTTGATATACTGCTTATTCTGAGCGAACCTGTTCAAAACTATTTCAACGGCAGGCAAACAAAAATTGTAACTAAAGACATTTGCTATACGTATAATAAACTTGAAATAAAACATGAGTCATGAGACAGTTGAAGATATCACAAAAAGTAACTAATCGAGATACACCTGGATTAGATAAATACTTGCACGATATTAGTCGCGTAGACATGATCACCCCTGACGAAGAGGTTGAGCTTGCCAAGAAAATACAGCAAGGTGATATGGATGCGCTTGAAAAGCTTACCAAAGCTAATTTGCGTTTTGTTGTATCGGTTGCCAAGCAATACCAAAACAGGGGACTCAGCTTACAGGACGTTATCAATGAAGGAAATTTAGGGCTGTTAAAAGCCGGCAAAAGATTTGACCCTTCTAAAGGGTTCAAATTTATATCGTACGCAGTTTGGTGGATACGACAAACAATACACCAGGCATTAGCTGAAAATTCGAGGTTAGTTCGCTTACCGGTGAACAAGATAAATACCATGCATAAAATAACCCAGGCAACATCGCGGCTTGAACAACAGTATGGCCGGGAACCGACAGCCGAGGAGGTTGGTGAAATAACCAAACTTACTGAAGAGGATGTAAAAATGTCAATTCAGAACTATGCACGTACAGTTTCGATGGATGCGCCTTTAGGTGGAGAAGATGATGATGGCAATATGTATGATGTAACAGAAGACAAATCGGCAGTTAGCCCTGAAAATGAACTACTTAAGGAGTCATTGAAAACAGAGGTTACCCGTACGTTGTCTACTATTCCTCCACGAGAAGCAGATGTACTTAAGTTCTACTTCGGGCTCGGAAACCTTCAGCAACCCATGCTAATTGAGGAAATTGCAAGAAGGCTCGATATTTCTCCGGAACGGGTACGCCAGATAAAGGATAAGGCAATCAGAAGGTTACGCCATAACTCAAGAAGCAAGATACTTAAAACCTATCTTGGATAAGGCAAATTTGCAAGGTTTTTAATATTTGCTTAACTTTGTATAAGCAAAACCTTGTTTATGATTGAACTACAGGACGTTCTATTTTGTGTAGCTGCTTACCTTATTGGTTCTATTCCTACATCGGTATGGATTGGAAGACGGTTCTATTCAACTGACGTAAGGGAGCATGGAAGTGGTAACGCAGGAGCAACTAATACGTTAAGAGTTTTAGGAAAAGGCGTTGGTGTTGTTGTTTTACTTATTGACATTTTCAAAGGCTGGCTGGCCGTAGCACTTGCCGTGCTAAGCACATACCCGGCAGGTTCAGGAGCACGCATACATTTAGAGGTCGCCTGTGCATTTGCCGCAATAATAGGCCATATTTTCCCCATTTATGTTGGTTTTAAAGGGGGTAAAGGAGTTGCCACTACCATGGGGATAATCATAGGAATTTCTCCAATAATAGCACTGCTTTGTGTACTGGTTTTTGCCTTGGTTCTTATCGTTTCTCATTATGTGTCTCTTGCATCAATACTGGCCATTAGCAGTTTTCCATTCTGGATAGCTACTGTATTTAAAAACGATTATTCAGGATTTGTATACTCATGGCTTATTGCATTTTCACTGTTATTACCCATGCTGGTAATAATTATGCACCGAAAAAATATAGTTCGCCTGTTTAACAAGCAGGAATCGGAACTTAACGTTTTCAAGAAAAAGGGACAGTAAGCCAAAAATTGTGACCTACCACCCCACCAAAATCATTAACTTTGCTGTTTTAGCTAAAATCAAACAAAGGTTACAGTATATAGTGCCCCGAGCTTTGGCAATGAAAGATAGTATGCAGACAAATTTAAGACAAGCCATAATCATTTCAATTATGGCTTTGTCATTGATAATCATGCCGAAAGCATATCCTCAAAAAGCCCCGGTTAATGAATCACAATTAAAGAAACAAGCCAATAATTACTTTGAGGACGAAGATTATGCAAATGCATATCTTCAATACTCGCAGCTTCTCAGCCTTTACCCGCAAGACCCAAACTACAATTACAGGTTTGGTGCCTGCATGCTTTTTTCGCAAGCCGACAAAAAGAAACCGATTGATTATATTGAAACAGCTGTAAAGCAAAGCACAGTTGAGAACCTTGCCTATTTCTACCTTGGCAGAGCATATCACCTGAACTATAGATTCGATGATGCGATCAGGGCCTACCAGCATTTCAAACAAAATGCGTCAGGATCGGACTTAAAAAAACACCCTGTAGACAGGTTAATTGAAATGTGTAATAATGGCAAACAGTTATTAGGCAACCTGCATGACCTCGATGTACTGAGAAAAAAGGAACTAGGCTCAGCCGATTATTACCAGGCATACGACCTGAGTGAAAATGGCGGAACGCTGCTTACAGAACCCGATGATTTTAAAACCAAGACGGATAAAAAGAAAAACCTGACTTCAATAATTTATTTATCGCCAGACAGAAAAAAATTATTCTTTGCCAGCTATGGCGATGATGATAAAAATGGCAAGGATATTTATATAGCTTATCGCTTACCGAACGGAGCCTGGGGGAAACCGACAAACCTTGGGACAGTGATCAACACACCGTATGACGAGGATTATCCTTTTTATGATGCCCCTACTCAAACCCTCTATTTTTGCTCTATGGGGCATAATAGTATGGGCGGTTACGATATTTTTAAATCAACCTATAACGAAGCTAATAATAGCTGGTCTCAACCGGTTAATATGGATTTCCCTATCAACACGCCCGGAGATGATATATTGTTCATTGCCGATACCATGAATGAAACAGCTTTCTTCTCTTCTACCCGTTCTTCACCCAATGGAAGAATTGCAGTGTATAAGATCAATATTCAACCGCACCCACCGGAATATGTTGTAGTTAAAGGAACCTCGTACAATGATGCCGGAAGTGCAACAACTTCGTCAAGGATTACTGTAAAGGACTATCAGACAAATGAAACTGTGGGAGTATTCAACTCGAGTGCGGATAACGGAAGTTATGTTTTAAACCTGGTTAATGGCGGACATTTTAATTTCACTGTTGAAACCGGGAATCATAAAACCCAATCAGAATCGGTTACCCTGCCAATGCAAAACGGGCTAAACCCCATTCAACAACAGATCAGTTATGAAGCATCAACGGATAGATTAATTATCAGGAATATTACCAATGGTACTGTCAGCGATTCCAATTACCTGCTCGCTCTTGACATGATTCAGAAAAGAGCTGATATGGATGTGAATGTTGATACCACAGCACCACGAAAACCAATTGTTACACAAACCAATAACCCGCTTGCTTTAAATAATTCAGGTACAGTTCAACCAAGTGACACCTCTGGTGCAGACACAACATCTGACATTGCAATTGATTCTACAGGAAAAAATGGCGTAAACAATAACCAACTTATACAAATAGCCCAGAATGATGCCAAGCAACAGCAGGATGATGCTAATAGCCAGAAAGATGATGCTAACAGAGCTATTCAATATGCTGCAAATAAACTTATTGAATCGCAAAATATTTCAAGACATGCAGGAGAAGTTGCTGCACGCGCCGATATGCTTACCGACCAGCAGCAAAGGAATGATACCCTTAAACTCGCGCTGCAATTAAAGCAACAAGCACAGGATGTACAGAAAAAAGCCGATGAAGCCTTTCAATATGCATCACAGTTAGAAATACAGGCGATAGTTAAGCAGAAAGAAGCTGACCAGGCAAATCAATATACAACCAGTTTAGACTCTGCATTAAAGTCACCAAACAAGGAGAAATCAATAAAGAAGTTACAAGCGCAACGTGATAGCTTGCAAAAACAGGACATATTGAATGCCCCTACTTCACCAACGGCTGCAGACCTGGTTCGTTTACAGGCACAGAATGCAAAACAGGATTCTATTGAGGTTGTAAAGCACAACGAAGACCTTCAGAAAGAAGCTGACCGCCTGCAAAAGGAATCGGATGACTATGTAAGCGAAGCTCAAAAAACAAAAGACCCGAACGAGAAAGTTGCGTTATTGGAACAGGCAAGAGATTTAACGAACAGTAAAAAGGAAAAAGAAAATGAGATACAGGATAATCAGAAAACCTTGATCGATCTGCATAATCAATACAATGACATGCAGACTCAGTCAAAGCAACTGGATAGCATTGCAAAGAATAACCCTTCGTCTTTACAAATTAATCAGACAGATGTATCCACTTTAAAATCCGACATCAAAAACTATACTCCAACGGCTCAAACTAATGGTGTTCATGCCGATAGTACACACAGAGCCGATACTAACCATAATGAAAATGTTGTGGTTGGACAACCTGGTGTACCGCTTTCAAGCATAAAGGTGCCTGAGAACGCCTTCACCTATTTGGGCCAACCTACAGATACCAATTCTAAACGAGGTGCGTTACAGAATCCGGTACAAACCAGCCGTAATCATACCACTGCAGATACAACTCAGCGTACACAGCCAATTGTAATCAATAACCCTACGCAAAATCCGGTACAAACCAATCCAATACATACCTCCACAGATACAACACAACATATTCAACCAATCGTAAGCAATAGCCCTACACAGAATCCGGTACAAAGTAATCCAGTACATACCCCTGCGGATACAATACAGCACACGCAACCAATAGTTAGCAATAACCCTACACAAAATCCGGCACAAGCTAATCCAGTACAGACCATTACAGATACTGTACAACACACACAACCAATTGTAAGCAATAATTCCACGCAGAATCTGACACAAACTAATCCAGTACAGACCACTACAGATACTGTACAACACACACAACCAATTGTAAGCAATAATTTCACACAGAATCCGGTACAAACTAATCCGGTGAATACCGCTACAGATGCTACACAGCATACACAACCAATAGTTAGCAATAACTCTATACAAAATCCGATACAAACTAATCCGGTAAATACCACTGCAGATACAACACAGCATGCGCAATCAATAGTTAGCAATAACCCTACGCAAAATCCGGCACAAACGAACCCAGTGCATAGCAATATAGATACAGCACAACACGCACAACCAATCGTAAGCAATAACCCTACGCAAAATCCGGCACAAACGAACCCGGTGCATAGCAATATAGATACAGCACAGCATACGCAACCAATTGTAAACAATAACTCTGTACAAAACCCGGTACAAACTAATCCAATACAGGCCACCACCGATACAGCACAACACAATCAGTCTAACAATCCGGTTAATGCAACACAAAACATTTCCGTAAACAACACTCAGCCACCTGCAATAACTTATTCTAGCCCGACAGCGGCGCAATCAAGTACCAATGCAGCAAACTTCACTAAAGAATCTGCACAACTATCAACCCAAGCTGAAGACACAAGAAACCAGGCAAGGCAAAGCACTGATCCGCAACAGGCAAAAATTCTGTTCCGAAGGGCTGATTCACTGGATGATGCTGCCAGCGAAGGAAAGATTGTTGCCTCCATTTATAAAAATGATGCCGACGGATCTCAATACTTAACTAATCAGCAGCAATTATCGGCATGGCAAACAGCTATGAAAAGCAGCACCTCTGATAAGGTTGCAAGCGCTGAGCTATTGAGTGTTGATGCTAATGGATACTATAACCAATCGGTAAGAGAAAAACAAAAAGCAGATAGTACAACTGTACCGTACCTGAAACAAATACACCTGGATAATGCACAACAATATTTAGAAACAGCCATAGCAAAACAACAGCAGGCTCATGATATGCTTCTTCAACTTAATCCGGAACTGAAAAATGTAACACCGGAAAATGTAGCTACCGCAAATGTTACCCCTGTTAATAATCCTGAAACAAATCCATCACAACCAATTAATAATAGCACTCAGCCTAACTCAACTCAGGTTGCAGCAAATAATGTACCTGCAAATCCTGTTCATACTAATTCCGATACAACTCATACTAATAGGCAAACAAACCCTGTTGCTGTTAATCATCCTACACAGGTTAACAATACGCAAGCAACTACTGATACCGTCCATAACAATAACCGGTTATCTACTTCAGTAGCTTTAAACAATCCAACATCTGATCACACACAAAATGGAAGTCATTCAATTCCAACTAACCCTGCCGATACAGTAGATGCAAACCAGAAAGCAAATCCAATAAACATTAATCCACGGGTTCATCACGATGAACAGGTAACATCGCAACCTGAAAATAATGCAACTGCTTCTTCTAATATTGTATTAGATGAAATAAAACAATTACCTAAATCTCCATACTCCAAAGCCAACCCAATACCAATTAACCCTCCGCTACCTGAGGGATTAGTGTTTAAGGTACAGATCGGCGCTTTCAAAAACCCAATATCTCAAACAGCGTTTAAGGGGCTTGAACCAATTGCAGGAGAAGTTACCGGAAATGGATTGACAAGATATACTGCTGGATTATTTAAAGAATTCAATAAGGCTAAGGGAGCTCAAACCAAGGTGCGTGGAATAGGTTACAAGGATGCTTTTATTGTTGCATTCTATAACGGAAAACGTATCAGTATTCAAGAAGCAGCATCTATTCAAAGCGGAAATCAGCCCGGTACTAACACCACAGCAGTAACTAATACGCATCCAAATCCTTCAACCCACACTACCCCACAAGCCCAAACAAATACAACCCAGGGTGCAACTGTAAATCAAACAGAAACCAATAATCCGGCAAACCCTGTGGTATCAACTCCGGTTACAGAGGTTAAAGGAATTTTCTACACAGTACAGGTGGGTGCCTTTAAAACAACCGTTTCATCAAGCAAACTTTATAACCTCAGTCCTTTGTTCTCATACAATGCTTCAAATGGTTATATCCGTTACAATTGTGGCATTTATAGTAGTGTACCTAATGCTTCATCAGCAAAAGATGCTATTGTGAGCAAAACGCCAATAAAAGATGCTTTTGTTGTAGCCTATTATAACGGCGAACGAATTGGAATACCGCAGGCAGCTCAAATGCTTGCAAATGGAACAGCTGTGTTATCTAAAAATCCAAAACTTGATATAGTACCTGGCGGAAACGCAGTAATTCAACCAACTAAATCTTCCTCACCCCCTCCGGTAAGTAATACTCCTTTTAACAGTACTGATACAGGTAAGGCAAAAGTTACTTTTTCAGTGCAAGTTGGCGCTTATTCAGGGCAAATACCCATTGAAGTAGCTAATAATTTACTGAAAATTGCCACACAAGGTATTACTACACATAAAGAAGCTGACGGCACAGTATCATACACCGTTGGCGCATATAAAGACTATGCATCTTCAAAGATGCTAAAAGAGGAGCTAGTGCAGGATGGATTCCCCGGCTGTTTTGTAGTTGCATACAATAATGGCAAGAAAATTTCACTTAAAGAAGCACAGGCGCTGATAAATAAATAGCCAAACGACACAAATTATTATATTTGCAGCCCAATTTTAGATATGACCTATATTCAAACCGAAAAGGTAATACTTAAGAAAACGTTAAAAACCAGCAAGTACGCTCTTGTATTGCATAATGACGATTTCAATACATTCGATTTTGTTATAGAATCATTGAAAGAACTATGCGGGCATACAACTGAACAAGCTGAACAATGTACTTTGCTGATACATTATAAAGGGAAATGCGATGTAAAAAGAGGTACTGTAAAAGAACTCAAGCCGATTTTTGAGGCTTTTTGTGAAAGAGGAATTACGGCATCAATTGTAGAATAATGATGGTTCCGTAGCTCAACTGGATAGAGCATCTGACTACGGATCAGAAGGTTAGGGGTTCGAACCCCTTCGGGACCACAGAATAAATAAAAGAGCCTGTAATAATATATTACAGGCTCTTTTTTGTAAAGTGCGATTAAATAACAGACTCTCCATTAGCGTTGGTGGTAAGCACTTCACTCATGTAATTCAGAAAAGGGCGCATTTCTTTAAATGCTTTATTTACGTTGGATAAAAAAACTGCTTCACATACTTCCCTATCTGTGAATCTATGCCTTAAAATAAATTGTTTATATCTGAGTAGTTCTATGGCAGGATGGTCTTTTGAATAACCTTTAGGGGCCGATGTAATTTGCTCGCCTTCCATTTTACCAAATGTTTTTACAAGTGATTTATTAGCCAGTAATTTCTTCCATTCCTTAAAACTTAAAGCAATATCTTGCCTTATTCTTTGCAAATCTTCCGGCTCGGGGCCCCAAAAGCCGCCAGCCAGAAAAGAATTCCCGGGTTCAATATGAAAATAATATCCTCCCCTTAATTTTTTTGTTGCCCGCTGAAATCCTCCACTAAAACGACAGCTGTATGGTGTTTTATCTTTTGAGAATCGCACGTCTCTGTATATTCTGAACAAACTGTTCTTACCTGTGGTTGTTTCAATTTTGTCATGCTTATTCATTTCATTCAGTAAAGCATCGGCAAATGCTATCACATTTTCATGCGCTTCAACATACCTGTCTTTATGCTTATTGAACCAATCACGGTCATTATTCTTCTTCAGTGATTTCAAAAAATCAAGGGTTTCCTTTTTAATAACAGCTACAGGCATACTTTTTTACTTTATATGAATCGGGTTACTATAAAACAGGCTACTTATAATTTAAGCAGCCTGTTAACTTCACTTATCTTCGCTATTAATATTTACAACTATTTTTACTGTATTACTACCTTACGATATTGTACATCGTTATTGGTGGTAACTTTTACAAAATAAACTCCTTTCCCATACGCACTCATATCAAATTGCTTAATGGCTTTACCATACGACTGTCCGTATGTTTCTTCTTTAATTACCTGGCCAAGAGTATTGTATATTTTAATATCCACATTCTGCTGAGAGTTTAGCACAAGGCTCATATTAAATACTCCCCTGGTGGGGTTAGGATAAATATCCAATGAACCTGGAGAAGAAACATTTGGAATACCTGTAGGGCCAAAAGTTACAGTACCTGTATTCGACTTGGAAGCATTATAATTTATGGCTTCAATAGAATGAGGATGTATTACAGATGCACACGCACCAGAACTGCTAATACCCATATGATAATACCAGCTTCCGGTTAAAGGTGGATAATCAGTATAAGTATATATTCCATTATTCGTCACATAATCAATACTGTCGCTTGCTATACCTGCAACACTATCTCTGTAAACTATATAGTAGTTAAAATTAATACCCTGGAAATTATCCCATATAAGGTTTATTGCATTGCTGGCTCCAAGGTTAATTGTAAGGTGCATGGTTTTAAACGGCGCGCTTAACGGAGATTCTACACCACAAGAGTCAACCTCGGAAATCTCGTATCTCCAGCTACGTTTCCTTGCATCTGATAATGTATCTACATACAATCCTTTAGCAGCTGATACACTACCAATTTTATTAAACACACCAGGCGTTGTTGTTTCCTTATAAATATTACAGGCGACAATTCCGCCAGTAAAATTACTTGCATCCCAGCTAAGGTTATTATAGTTTGTGGCAGGGTCTACTGTAGCCATACAAATTGCAATTGGCGATATTTGAGACTGTGTTATAGTAGCATTGGCCGTACCTGCACATCCCGAAGCATCAGTAACAGTTAATGCATACTCACCTGCAGCCACATTGTATAAATTGGCTGTAGTATCTCCGTTACTCCATAAATACGTATATGGTGGAGTACCGCCATTTGCAGCTATGGTAATTTCTCCCGTAGCTCCGCTGGAACAATTAATATCAACAACCGAGTCTATAGTAACCAATGGGCCAGAAGCATTACTTATTGATGCATCAGCCACCGAAGTACAACCATTATTATCGGTAACGGTTACGCTATATGTTCCGGCGCCTACGTTAGAAATAGAAGAGTTTGTTGTACTGTTATTCCATAAATAACTATACGGGGTTGTTCCACCCGATACTGTTACAGAAACGCTTCCGTCGCTACTACCACAACTTGCCGCGCTGGTATTCGTCGAAGTAATTAACTCACTGGGTTGGGTTATATTAATATTCTGAACAGCGGTACAACCATTTGCATCGGAAACAGTAAACTGGTAAGGGCCTGCTGTCAGTCCATTTATATTTTGAGTTGTTGCTGAATTTGACCAGGAGTAAAAATATGGTGATTGACCTCCTGTTACGCTTGTTGATATAGCACCACTTGAAGCCCCATAACAATTTATGTTTGTTACTGAATTCACGCTAATAACCGGGCCGCTTGCATCATTAATAATTACTGCACCGAATGTTGAACAGCCATTTTTATCAGTTACCGTGGCAATATAGGTTCCTGCAGCAAGGTTACTATCGGTAGCTATGGTGTCACCATTATTCCATGAATAAGTATAAGGCAATACTCCACCGGTAACTGTAATAGTAGCTTTTCCATCGTTTACACCGCAACTACTTTGGGTAATTTGGGTAGATGAAATTGAGGGGCCGCTTGAGCCATTAACAGTAACACTTTTAATAGCCGTACATCCATTACCATCTGTAACAGTAATGCTGTATGTTCCCGCGGCAAGCCCGTTGGCAACACTTGTTGTTTGCGCAGGTTTTGTATTCCATGAATAATTATACGGAGCTGAACCGCCACTCGGAGTAGCTGTAGCCGATCCGTTTGCAAGGCCGCATGTGGTAGCCGCAGAACTAACATTTAGGGTTATTGCCGAAGGTTGTGTAATAGTTGCCGTTTTCGAACTACTACAGCCAAAGTTATCGGTCAGGGTTAGCTTATATGTTGCAGGGCACAAATTACTTGCCAAGGCAGAGGTTTGGGAATTGCTCCAGGAATAATTATATGGTGGGGTACCGCCGCTTACATTTGCTAATAATGTTCCGTTGCATGCACCATTGCATGACACATTTGCTTGTGTAAAATTGATATTCGGGTTATCTACATTCACTACTACATTGGCAATATTTGAACAACCGTTTCCGTCAGTACCCGTAACCGTATACGCAGTTGTCGTTGTTGGGCTGGCACCCACTACTGTTCCCGTTGAAGATGTTAAAGTTGCAGCGGGGCTCCACACATAATTTATAGCTCCACCGCCTGAAATAGAGGAACTATTACCGGCACAAATAGATGTTGGTGATGCATTAGCTGTAACAACAGGAAGCGAATTAACACCCATTGCTACTGTTACGGTTGAAATACAACCATTAACATCAGTACCAGTTACAGTATATGTTATAGCGGAGGAAGGATTTGCAGAAACATTTGTACCAGTAGTAACGCTTAGGCCTGTAGATGGAGCCCATGTATATGTGCTTGCACCCGAAGCAGTAATTGTTGTTGGTGATCCTTTACATATAGGGTTGCTTACAGGGTTTGCACCCACAGTTGGTAAAGCATTAACAGTAACTGACACTGTTTGGGTGTTCTGGCAACCAGCGGAATTCGTTCCTGTAACAGTATATGTTACACTTATTGTAGGAGAAGCTGTTACATTTGC
>Ga0210386_10001834_pt1 | contig 18574 bp, 20 predicted proteins | sample IncBWH32OmetaG_FD_160091 | JGI IMG/M metagenome (GOLD analysis project Ga0210386, IMG submission 160091) | Forest soil microbial communities from Barre Woods Harvard Forest LTER site, Petersham, Massachusetts, United States - Inc-BW-H-32-O ... | reverse complement strand
GGCGGTGCCACGCATAGGAACCATGCCTACCCCAAGAAATGGTTCGACCGCATGGGGCTGGTTTCGTTGATGGATACCCATCGACGCTTCCAGTCTGTTTCATGAACCGCCGGATGCCGAACGGCACGTCCGTGTGGTGGGGGAGGACGGCGGGAGTAATCCCGCCTCCTACCCGATTGACGACGATCGTGGGCATAGATTTCTGTAACCGGTCGCCCGGATTTCAGAGCTCCTAAGCTGAGGGAGATGAGTGGGTCGTTTCGCGGTCACCTGCATCTCTCTAGGGGGAGAGTAATGATGCCGCCCATTGCAGACAGGGTTGAGATCCCGGCGATTGTCGAGGGGCGCCGCCCGCGCGTGGTCATTCTTGGAGGCGGCTTTGCGGGGACGCATGCGGCTGTGGCGCTGGCTCATGAACCGGTCGATGCCACGATCATTGATCGGCGCAATCATTTCACCTTTCAGCCGCTGCTGTATCAGGTCGCGCTTGCGGTTCTGTCGCCGGCCAATATAGCCTCGCCCATTCGCGCCATTATGCGAGGCAAGGAGAATATCGAAGTCCTGATGGACGAGGCGATAGCTTTCGACCTTGCCGCACACCGGGTGCAGCTCAAGAGCGGCGCCGAGATGGCGTATGACTATCTGATGGTCGCGACCGGAGCGACGCACTCTTATTTTGGTAATGACAACTGGGCGGAGTTCGCCCCCGGTCTGAAGACGCTTGAAGATGCTATCGAAATTCGAAGGCGTGTTCTGCTTGCCTTCGAGCTGGCGGAGAGGGAGATGCTGGAGACGGGGGCGCACCCCCCTCTGAACTTCGTCGTTATCGGCGGGGGGCCTACGGGTGTGGAGCTGGCGGGGGCTATCTCGGACATCGCCAAGCTCTATATGCGGCGCGACTTCCGGCATATCGATCCCACCATGGCCCGAGTGCTGCTGGTCGAGGGCGGGCCCCGCATCCTGGCTGCGTACCCCGAGGACCTGTCTCAGAAAGCAGTGGAGCAGCTGACCCATCTTGGGGTGGAAGTCTATACGGGGTGTCAGGTTACAGATGTGCAACCGGGGTACGTCGTTGCCGGGGGACGGCGGATCGATGCGGTGGTGACTCTATGGGCGGCAGGGGTCCAGGCTTCGCCGCTGGGCAAGCTGCTGGGGATCGCCTGCGATAAGCGCGGATGCGTGCTGGTGAATGAGACGCTCAACCCTCCCGGGCATCCGGAGATATTCGTCTGTGGAGACCTGGCGCACTTCGAGCAGGACGGCAGGCAAGTTCCGGGGGTTGCGCAACCCGCGATGCAGATGGGCGATCACGTTGCGAAGATGATCGGGCAGGACCTGAAGGGCAAGCCGCGCAGCGCCTTCCGGTACTTCGACAAGGGAGACATGGCGACCATAGGACGGAAGGCCGCTGTGGCCAAGATCGAGTGGCCGTTCAAGGGCCATTGGAGTGGTTTCCCAGCCTGGGCGACGTGGCTCACGGTACACATCTTTTTCCTGATCGGATTCCGCAACCGGCTGGCGGTTCTTATGGATTGGGTCTGGAACTACTTCACATTCACGCATGGCGCGCGGCTGATTACCGGGCGTGGGGAACTGGTGGGCTGGGACCAGCAAGAGGGAATCGAGAAGGAGGCCGTGGCCGCGCCGCTCGACGCTGCCTCGCCGGAAGTCCGCCGCTAGAAGTCAGGTGGCCTTCTCCCCTATCCGCTCTCTTTTGGGACTCATTCATATGGCTGTACCGCCGCGCCGTTCCGGCCTGCGAGAGCAAGGTTTGGTGCGAGGTCCATGCGGGAAATTCTTCGAACCTGTTATAGGAAAATAACCGTTGCTCGATTTATAGTTTCATGGGCCGGTCCGTGAAGGTACGGGTTATTGATCACACGCACACAGGCAACTTCTCCAGCCGCGACCCCAGAGGACTAACAACCGTCTTGAGATTTGGTTCCCGGGTGTTTCGCACGCGGGTCAGCATCTTCGAGCAGTGCCAAGATGACGATTCCTGTCTTTATAGGGTGGTTGATGAAGGTTCAGAGCATTCTTGTCGCGGGGACTCTTGCTGTGTCTGCCTTTGGCCAGACCGTTCCGGCGTCTTCGCCCCAATCCAGTACGCCGTCTACGATCTCCTCTGGGCAGAACGCGGGCGGCGTTCTGAATGCGACTGAGTTTCCCGGTGGTGATATCGGGGAGCAGGTGAATGCGGCGGCAGCGAGGTGTACGCGAGGCGGTGCCTGTCATATTGTGATTCCGCCGAGTGGACGGGTTGAGCTGACGACTCCGATTGTGATGGTGAATGCGGAAGAGGTGGAGTGTTCGCGGTCGGGATACATCAGCGACGGTCAGCACGCGCCGGAGACTCAACTGGAGTATGCCGGATCGGGAACCGCGGTCACGATGGGCGGGCGCGGAGATACTCTGCGCGGCTGCGGCCTGCGACTGGGAGAGGCGACGGCGATCGGCGTATTGATGGGTGGCCATAGCAACCATGCCAGCCAGATCACAGTCAGCGGCGGCGGGACAGGAACGACGCTGGTGCGCGTGTCGGGGGCCGCATCGAGGAGGGACACGGAAGACGCGCACCTCGACGATTCGCGGCTGGTGAATTTTGTTGGGACGGGAGTGGAGATCGATCACGCCAACGACACTTTCCTGACCCAAATCACCGCTTATGGTGTTTCTCATAACATTTCGAGCAAGAGTCTTGTGATCGACTCCGCGGCAGGGGGTACGAATATCAACGACTTTGTGGGTGGTAACAGCGGACTGCATGGCCTGGTGGTGCAGAACACGCTGAGTGGCGGAGCACCGACGTGGATCTTCGCCAACAATTTTCAGGCCGACTGCTCGACGGGATCGGGATGGCTCTTCGATTCGACGCTGGGGTCGGCGATGATCGGGGCCACATTTCTCAATTCATGGTCGAGCGGAGCGGGAGGGTGCGGGCCGGTGACTCCGGGCGTGGTGGGGATTGAGATTGCGGGCGGCGTGAATATCCATATCGGAGGCGGGTCAAAGATTCGGTCGAATTCCGGCGATGGAGTCCTGGTCGACGGAAAAGGCGTGAATAACCTGCAGATTGAGGGGAATCTGATCACCGGTAATGGATTTTGCAGGCAGTGCGGAGCGGCGGTGTATAGCGGGATTCATATCACAGCGCCGGCGCACACGGTGCAGATCGTTGGCAATTCACTTGGTAATACTTTCAATGACAACGAGAACCAGCTTTATGGCGTAGATGTGGAAGCAGGAGTGGCGGGATTGATTGTCGCGAACAACCTCTGCGACGACAACCGGGGCGGGTGCCTGAATCCGACATTCGCAGATGTGGAGTCGAAGCTGCATTTTGCGGAATCTGGAAATGTATCTACCACCGACAAATAATCTCCGGACCAGAGGCTACCGGGCGATCTTCCGAACTTCAGCGGGGTGGTGGCGGGGATTGCTTCGCACATGTGTCCGGTTTACGGGAGCGCGAACGGCTTTTTGCCGGGATCTGGCGGCGCCAACTTCTATCCGCTTCCACCTGTTCTGGCGAGGCCGATGGCGCGCCTGCTGCCCAATGGCGCGTGGGGCATCTTTCTGCTCCTCGAAAAGAGGCGGCGATATGCGGGGTAGTTCCTGGCGTATCCGACGGCGCAGGGGGGTGGAGACGACACTTTATATTGGGGACGCGAGCGAACGTTCTGCAGAACCGGCCCTACTCTCTATTGAATAGTGAGATTCAATTTCAGCGGGTGCTGAGGCCCATTTCCGCTGTCGGCAACGGTCACAGTGACAGTGTCAGACCCTGCGGAGTGCCGGGATTCTTCGGAGTCTGTGCCAAGCCTTGACATGGCCGCGGAGGTGGTTATGGTCAGTGTGCTGGTTAAAGCTGAGCCGCTGCTCGGCGCTACGGTGGCCGGCGAAAACGAACAAGATGCCTCACTCGGTAACAGGCCACAAGAGAACTTCACGGTACCGGAATAACCGCCAACCGGAGTTACGGTAAAGGTGAAGGTGGCAGACTGTCCTGCCGTGATGGTCGCCGACGAGGGCTGCGTTGTGACGGTAAAGTCCGGTGCAACGACAACGATTGTCACGGCATTGGAACTACTCGCTACATTGTTGCTGTCTCCCCGATAAGTTGCCGTGACTGAGTAGCTTCCAGCGCTCGCAAACGATGTTTGGAGAGTTGCAGTCCCATTCATAAGGGTTGCAGTCCCCAGCGCATTGCCTCCAGCGGCAAACGAAATCAAACTCGTCGGATTGACCCCGGAAACTGTGGCCGTCAACGTGATCTGCGCATTCAGGCCTCCGCTTGTTGTCGACGCTTGCAGTATCGTGGTACTCGCGAACATTGCAGGCGCGCTGGGTGCGGGATTATTCAGGTTGAGGAGCGACGTCAAGCCAAAACTGGTATTCGTCAGTATGTCCAGCGCGCTGTCCTTGGCCAAAGGGACACCTCGTTGTTCAAGCGAGCGAGAATCAAAGAGCTGGGATAGCCTACGTTGCCCCATTCACACCATCGTTCGCAATTCCTAGCAAAGTATGTGTTGGTGTCCGCCGTAAAGTTGCCTTTACCATCTCCGAGGAAAACTAAAACCTGAGCCCCGCCGATGGCTCTAAACCTGAGTACATTACAACAATGTCTGGGTGGCCATCTCCGTTGACACCGCTAACGGAGACGGTTTCGACCGTAATTTCCGGTGGCAACGGCACGGCATAGAAAGGGGTGGTCTGAAATGTGCCGTCGCCGTTTCCCGCGTATATCGCCAGATTGGAGCGACCGGAAAGGATGACCAGATCCGGATACCCGTCACCGTTGAGATCGGTCAGCGCCATCAGCGCCATAGATTGTGGCAAACTGCTGGGAAGATTGAGCGGCATTTGCTTAAATGTGCCATCGCCATTGCCGAGATAGACTGTGCCACCCTCCGGGAAACCGCCCTGCTCGTTAATGTTTTGCCAGATCAGGTCCAGCTTCCCATCCTGATTCAGGTCCCCTACAAGCAAATTGCTGCCATAAACGTTTTGGGAGAAATACACAGGTGTACCGAACGTGCCGTCGCCGTTCCCAGGTAGAAAGATAAGGCCAGGTTGGGGAGCGGGATATTCGGTGAGGCAGGTGTAGCCGTAGGGAATGACAAGATCCAATTTGCCATCGCCATTAAAGTCGCCGCTGACGGGCGCAGACACTCCCACGTATGAGGGTAGGCCGGTGACCGAAATCGCCGTCTTGAAGGTGCCGTCTCCATTCCCCGGATAGATAGCCAGGCTACCGTTGTTGCTTGTTGGTGCAGGGCATGTGGTGGTGCCTGTAACAGCGGCCAGATCAGGCTTCCCATCTTCGTTCAAATCGCCAAGCGCAAGGGACGAAACGCCACTGCCACTCAGGGGGATTGTCTGATCAAGAATGATAAATGTGCCATCCCCCCGGCCGAGAGCGGAAACGAGAGAGGAAGCTGAGGTGGCACTCTGTGCTTGTCCCACCTCATACACGGCATCGGCGATGCCGTCCCCATTCAAGTCCGCATAAACTACATTTCCATTCGTATTCGTTGGAGTGGTGGGCATTCCCTGGAACGAACCGTCTCCGTTGCCATATAACAGGAGGAAACCAGCGCCAGTTGGTGTTCCGAAAAATGCATCCTCGAGAAGCAAGTCCGGTTTCCCGTCGGCGTTCAAGTCTCCGATCAGTGGCACTCCGGAGGCGGCGTAAGAGAATCCTGGCTAAAGCCGCCCTTTCCATCACCGCGAAATAGGGTCGTAACTCCATTCCCGGAAACGATCAAATCCAGATTGCCGTCAGTACTGAGCTCAGCTGCGGCCAGAGACGCAGGCGATGGCTCGATTGAAAAAGTTGCCCCCTTGGTGAAAACTCCGCTGGAGCTGCCCAGAAGGACCTGTACATTGGCAGGCATGCCAGCCGTGCAGCAGGCGCCTACCGCAGTGTAGGCAACATCCGTAATGCCATCTTGATTGAAGTCGCCGACAGCGATGGCTAGAGAGGATGTGCTCGCGGGAAGAGGTTGCGCAGCGCAGCCTGCAGCGTTCCGTCCCCGTTGCTATCGAAGACGATCAAGGTTGTGTCTGTCAGTACAAGCAGGTCCCGCTTTCCGTCACCATTGAAATCTCCGCTCACTGGTCCGTAGATGGGGCCTGAAATCGCCCCGAGGGAATAGTTCTCCGGGGCGCCAAATGTGCCTGGGGCGGCACTGCCTTTGTTCAGGAACATGGTCAGCGAGGCGGTGTTGCCTGAAGATGTGACGACTGCCAAGTCGAGGTAGCCGTCGCCATTCAAATCGACGAGTGCCGGTGGGTAGTAACTCTGGGCTGGATAAAAGACAGGCGCCTGGAACGTTCCATCGCCATTCCCAAACAGAACGGCGATATATCCCGTGCATGCCATCACTATGTCGGGCTTCTTGTCGTTGTTCACATCTCCAACGGCAAAGGGCCCATTACCGATGTTGTCGCAGACCGAAGTATTGATGATCGTGTGGGCGCAGTACCTCCCACGTCGAGAGTCACGCTCAAGCCGAGTGTGCCAGGCGGGGAAGTTGAATTTTGAGGGAGAATGCGAGATCCGGCTTTCGTCGCCATTGAAATCTGCGAGCGCGCTGAAGGAAGTGTGCGAACCAACCTCGGGAGTAACCAGGAAGATGGGCTTCTGGCTTTGCGCAGAAGCAAAACCGACCAAGAGCTGACTCGTTACGACAAAAGAGGCAAAGCGGACAAAAGCCTCCAGGTTGAATTGCTTCAGGAACCGAACAACATTGGTCATCGAAAAGAGGCTAAGGAGGGATATGCAAGAAGAATCCCGCAGCCAACTTAACGCCTGTTTTTCCCCGACTATTGGACGGTGCTGACCTTGTTGTTGATGTAGGTCACTTTCATGTCCGGATAGACATCGATCTCCTTGGCGCCCAGGTTGACGACCGTCTTGGGTTGTCCAAAGATGACGATCACCACCTCTCTCGTCTGGCCGATGGAGATGGTTTTGGGAGCCGGTGGTGGCGCGTCAGCCGGAGGCGGTGGGGCCGCGATGGGTACCATGTTTCCCGAAGTGGAAGCCTGTGCGGGTGGCGGTTGTTTCTGCTGCTGTGCTGGGGGCGGTGACTGCTGCGCGGCGTTCTGGTCTCCCGAATCAATGGTCACGACTTCGGCTATGGTCTTCATCATCTCATCGGCGGAAGGGAGCGCCTTCTTGTTGAACGAAAATTTCAATTTCGCATTCGTAGCGTACATCACTGAGGACGTATCAGCGTGCTCAAACGTCGCCATGGACTCACCCGCTGCCGCTATCCCGGCATGGAGGGAATGAAGCGATGGGTCGGCATGGGCGTGCTAGCGGACAACGTAATCAACCTGGGCAAGGCCCTGGCCGAAGCCCGTACTTAAGACCGTCAGAATCGCCACTCTCCGCTCTGCGCAAGCAGCGGGCGAAAACCATAGCTTCATCCTCGCGCAAAGCCGAGTCGTCCCAAATTCAGCCATTTTGCGACGGAAAGTAACTAAATCATACGGATCGATTGCGATGGAGTGCGCGCGTCTAGTCTTCACCTATGTCCTCGTACCAGATTTCGGGGTTTTCGCCGATGTAATCGGTCATGAGCTGGATGCATTCCGGCGAGGCGAGATCGTGAACCTCGATGCCGTTGTCGCGGAGCCAGTGGATGCCTCCCTCAAAAGTCTGGCTTTCGCCGATGATGACGGTCCTGAAGCCAAACTGACGGATCAGTCCCGTGCAGTACCAGCAGGGGGCGAGGGTGGTGACCATGATGAGGTCGCGATAGGAGCGCTGGCGGCCGGCGTTGCGGAAGGCGTCGGTTTCACCGTGGGCGGAGGGGTCGCTGTGCTGGATGCGGCGATTGTGGCCCGAGCCGAGGAGAGCGCCATCGCGAGTGAAGATGGCGGCCCCAATGGGGATGCCTCCTTCGGCGAGACCGAGGCGGGCTTCAGAGATGGCGACGGCAAGCATGGCGTGGGGATACATAAGAACAGGGTATAGGTTTCGATGACTTGGCGGTTGACTTGCGGGCGGGGGCGCAAGCAGACTGGAGCTTCCACCGATAACTCACGAATTCACTCACGGGAGCCCTGGATTTGCCACCAGAGACGGTACCGGCACTTGTTTCGTCCACTGAAGAGGCGGCGCGGGAGCAACGCTACGGGCTACGGCGGAATGTACTTGGTCCGTGGGAGACGCTGGCGCAGTCGGTGTCGGCGATCGCTCCGACGGCTACGCCGGCGATGACGATTCCGCTGGTCTTTGCGCTGGCGGGCAATGGCACATGGCTGGTATACATCTTCGCCACGCTGGCGGTGACGCTGGTGGGGCTGGTGATCGGGTGCTTCGGGAGGCGGTCGGCCTCGCCGGGATCGCTATTCATGTACACGACGCAGTCTTTGCCGGGATGGGCGGCGAGCGTAGCGGGATGGGCTTTGCTGCTGGCCTATGTGGCGACGGCGTCGTCGGTGGCGGCGGGATTCTTCAACTATGCAAATGCGCTGCTGCAGGCGTCTTTGGGGCTGGGCATGTCTCCGTCGGTGTTGATCGCGTTGGCGGTGCTGGCCTCGGGAGCGATGGCGTATCGGGATATTAAAGTCTCGGCGGAGGTGATGCTGTGGATGGAAGCAGCGTCGGTGACGTGCATCGTCGTGGTGCTGGCGCTGACACTGTGGCAGCATGGGCTGCATCTGGACTGGGAGCAGTTTCGGCTGAAGGGCGTAACAGCATCGGGAGTGCGGTTGGGGCTGGTGCTGGCGCTGTTCAGCTTTGTCGGGTTCGAGTCGGCGACGACGCTTGGCGAAGAGGCGCGAGAGCCGCTGAAGACGATTCCCAGAGCCGTGTTGCGGTGCGCCCTCGGCTGCGGCGCCTTCTTCACCGTGTGCGCGTATACGCAGGTGCTGAGCTTTCGTGGAGCAGCGGAAAGGCTGGATCAGGCGGCGGCTCCGCTGCACACGATGGCAACGAGGGCGGGCGCGAGTCTGTTGGGCACGGTGATCGATATCGGCGCGATGATCAGCATGTTCGCGTGCACGCTGGCGTGCATTACGGCCGGCGCCCGGGTGCTGATGCTGATGTCGCATCGCGGGCTGGCGCATCGCAAGATGCGCGAGACGCATGCGAAAAACGAGACACCGCATTACGCCGTGGTGGTGACGGCGATCGCGTGTCTGGTGCCGGCGGTAGCGCTGGCGGCGAAGGGCGCGAGCAGCTCGGATATCTACGGCTGGATGGGAGCGCTGGCGACGTACGGATTTATCACGGTGTATGCGCTGGTGTGCATCGCGCTGCCGCTGCATTTGCGGCGCGTGGAGAGGTTATCTGCCGGGGTGATGGCGCTGTCGGCGGCAGGGTTCGTGGCGATGGTGCTGGCGCTGGCGGGCAGTGTGTATCCGGTGCCGACAGGGCCGTATGCTTGGCTGCCGTATATCTATCTCGTCTACCTGCTGGCTGGAGTGGGTTGGTATGCGGCGCGGCGTCGCGCGGTTACAGCACTGTGATCTCCCCTTTCCTACGAAGGCGAAAGGATGGGCACCCAGGCGTGAATCGCTGCGGCTTAGTGCGCCTGCTGCCGTTCCAGGTCGCGCTTCTGGAAGGCGTAGTCGACGAGTAGTCCGACGCCCACAGCCAGCGGGATGATGCCCGAAGCGGAGACTGCGAGGACGTCGTGGTCGCCGACGATCCAGGTGAGCGCGAAACCGAAGAGTGCCAGGCCAACCCCGACTGAGCTGCAGACGATGCCACCGGTGCGTAGACCGCGGGCGCGGCGGTGCTGATCGACGACCGGGATCGGCTCCGGCGACGGTTCGGGGATGGGCAGACCCTTGGCGATGGCGGCGAGGCGTTCCTCGCTCTGCAGCCGGCGGGTGTTATATCCGGAAATGGTGTTGACGATGACGATGCCGAGAACCATCGCAAATGCCGCGACGGGAATGATGAAGGGACTGGATGCCCAGTGGTCCATGTGAGTCCTCCTGATTTACGGAAACCTTAGACCGGGGGTGGAAGGAAAAGTTTCAGGCGACAGAGTGAAACTTTCGGACGAAACTACGGTCTAAGTCAGCTTGCATGGGGAATCTCAATTCGAAGATGTGATTCGCGAACACCAGGGCTTTGTCTTTCGCACGCTGGTGCGGTTGACTGGCAGCCGCGAGCACGTGGAGGATCTGGCGCAGGAGGTATTTCTGCGCCTGTATCGCGGCATGGAGAGCTTTCGCGGCGATGCGAAGATGACCACCTATCTTTACCGCATCACATTGAACGTCGTGCAAGATGAATGGAGGCGGCGCAGAAAGGAGCAGAGCCACACGTCGTTCGAGGATCCCGACGCGGGTTGGGAGGATCGGCTGCCGGGGACGGGCGGCGATGCGGAGCAGATTCTGAGCAGCAAGCAACGGATGGCGGGGCTGGAGCGCGCGCTGGGCGAGTTGAGCGAGGTGGAACGGCAGGTGATCGTGATGTTTCACCAGGAAGAATTGACGTACGAAAATATTGCAGAAGTTCTGAGCCTGCCGCTGAACACAGTCAGGACGCATCTGCACAGAGGACGGAAGAGGCTGAAGGAACGGCTTCGGGAAGGACGGACGGTATGCGCGATCACGACATAAATGATCACGGCGTGAATTGCGAGGAGTTGCAGAGAGCGGTCCGCGAAGGGCGCAAGCTCAGCAGGGACCAGTCCGAACACATGGAGGATTGCGAGTCCTGCCTGGATGTATTTGTGACGCTGGCTCTGGATGCGAAGCCTGAGGTGGAAATCCCGGCGGATTTTGCGGCGCGAGTTGCTGCGGAGTTGCCGGCGCGTCAGGAAAAGCAGATCGCCGTACACGCGCCTCGGCACTGGGGGCTTATTTCCGCCATGGCAGTGGCGCTTGTGGTGCTGGTGGTGTGCTTCCTTGGTCCTAAGCCGGCGAATTCGTGGGTCGGGCAGGTCTTTGTAATGCTGGTGGCGTCGGAGATCGCTGGACTTGCGTTGTGGCTGGGGCCGACATGGCTGGGAAGGTAAGATGACGGCCATCGTGGAGCGGCAAGTATCAAATTGCGTTAGGCCGTATTCAACAATTTAATGCCGCCAGCCAAAGAGATGTTTTAATGGGCCATGCACGCATCGGCACGGCGAACCGCCATCTGCGCTTACGCGCTTTTCTCGCTCTTACTTCTTGGACCTCTGGGATTGGGCTGCAAATCGCAGACGACATCGCAGAGTTCGGGACAGAACAAACCCAAAACTGCGGCGGAGATCAATGCGCAGGCTCCTCCGCCTCCGCCAGCCCCGGTTTCGCCGGGAGTAACGGCGCGGCTGCACGAGATTGCTACGGCGGGAACGCTGGCATCACTCAGCAGGCCGGACTTCACCGATTACCGGCTGCACTTTCAGCATGCGTATGACACGTCAAGCTATGCGCCGTTGTGGTTGAACGGCAATCAGCCGACCCCGCAGGCTATGGCAATCATTGCGCTTTTGCAGAACAGCCTGCACAAGGGGCTGAATCCAGGCGACTATGACGCGAGCCACTGGCAGGGCCGCCTTGACGGGTTGAAGACGGCGAACGACGTGGCGCTGGCGGACTTCGACGCAGCGATGACGGTTGGGCTGATGCGCTATATCTCCGATTTGCATATCGGGCGGGTGAACCCGACGCACTTCAACTTTGGGATTGATATCGAGACAAAGAAATATGACATGCCGCAGTTCGTAACGCAGGATGTGCAGCATGCAGTGGACGTGCAGGCGGTTCTCGATCAGATCGAACCGCCCTATGACAGCTACAAACGGACCGAAGCGGCGCTACAGCACTATCTCAACCTTGCTGCCAAGGGAGATGGGCCGCCGGTTCCGGATGTAGCGAAGTCAGTCGCGGTGGGCGATGCATATCCGGGGACGGCGCAGCTGGCTGCGCGGCTGCAGCTGCTGGGAGATCTGCCGGCGAATGCGACGATCAACACCGACGCACATATCTACGATGCGACGCTGTCAGGAGGGGTGAAGAGCTTTCAGGAGCGGCATGGGCTGACGCCGGATGGCAAGCTGGGTAAAGACACGGTGGTCCAGCTCAATGTGCCGCTGGCGACTCGGGTGATGCAGCTGAATGACGCACTGGAGCGCTGGCGCTGGCTGCCTCCGCAGTTTCCGCAGCCTCCGGTCGTGGCGAATATTCCGGAGTTCGTGGTGCGTGCCTTTGACGCAAACCACAAGGTCGCATTCAGCTCGAATGTGGTCGTGGGCAAGGCGATGCGTACACAGACGCCTGTCTTCGCCAAGGACATGAAGTACATCGTCTTCCGGCCCTACTGGAATATTCCGCCGGGGATCGTGCGCGGGGAGATTGTTCCGCACATTGCGAAGAACAGCGGTTACCTGGCCAGCAAGAACATGGAGATTACGGATTCCAGCGGGAAGGTGATTACTGCGGGGGCAGTGAGCGCTGACGTGCTGGCGCAGCTCCGTGCTGGGAAGCTGATGGTGCGGCAGAAGCCGGGGAAGGACAACTCACTCGGGCTCATCAAGCTCATTTTTCCAAACGAGAACAATGTGTATCTGCACAGCACACCGGCCCAGGAACTATTTTCGCGGTCGCGACGGGATTTCAGCCACGGGTGCGTGAGAGTGGAGAAGCCTGCTGAACTGGCAGCATGGATATTGCGCGACCAGCCGCCGTGGACGCTGGAAAAAGTTCAGCAGGCAATGCAGTCGGGCCCGGACAACCAGCAGGTGAACCTGAAGACGCCGGTTCCGGTGGTGATCTTCTACCTTACGGCTGTGGTCGAGGAGGATGGGTCAGTTCACTTCTTCGACGACATCTACGGCCACGACAAGAGCCTAAATGCTGTGCTGGCCAAAGGGCCGCCATACCCCGGGTAACTGACCGTTACGGGCGGGCGCGCTACGGCCATTCTGTCCTCGCATTTCAGCCACTTCCGATGGTCGCGAATTTAGAGTTTCGGTCGGTCAGCTACCAGCGGCGGACGCGGCCGACGTCGACGTGGACGAAGTCAGACTGGGCGTAGTATCCGACCCCGCCGCGCTGCATGGCGAGCGCGGTATCGCGCACCTGGGCGGTGGGAACGCCGGGTATGCGGATGTCGATGGCCTTGGCTTCCATGTGCTGGCTGTGCTCGGCGACTCCGTGGCCGTGCTGGCGGAGGTAGTTGTTGCTCCACGGGGTGCGGTATCCGCAGACAATGTCGATCACGCCGTTCGGGTGGCCAAGGCGGGACATCAGATCATGGAGGAGGTCGAACTCCTTGACGTCGTAATCCTTCACGTCGCCGGTGCGGTGGTCGCGCAGGAAGTGATTGAGCTCGGCAACGGCTTCGGGCAGATAACGGTCGCCGATGCGGTAGACGATGTCGATGTGCTCGCTGGTATGCAGGTGGTAGAGATGCAGACTGTAGGTGGGAGCCGGAGTGTCGGCGGCGAACGCTCCGCAAGTCGGAAAGAACGCCAGGAGAACTGCAGCGAAAATGGACTTCCGAAACGGCATGATGCGGTTAAACCTCGTTGGGGGTACCTGTCGGCCGGGAGAACTGGCTCTGTCTAGTATATCGTTCGGCTCGGGAGGCTGAGCCAGTTATTAGTGATTTCCAATCTGCGAAAGAATATCCGCGAGCTTGTCCGGCGCGGAGAGGAATGGCGAATGATCGGTGTCGATGGAAAACGTCTGCCGGCATGACCAGTGCTTTTGCATCTCCCGCTGTGTCTTTAGGGTTAGCGCCCGGTCGCGCACGCACTCAATGTAATAGCGCGGGATTTGACCCCAACGGGCGGCAGTTGTTTCACCGGCGTTCCAAATGGCGCACCGGATTGGGCGACAAGGCGCGACTGGGCAAACGCTACATCTTCGTCCGTGCAGCTTCCGTAGAATGCCTCGCGGGCATACTCGAGCTTGAAACCGAAGACTCATCCTCGCGTGGATCCATTGTCATCGGATTGACCATGCTACCCCGATCCTGCAACGCCCAGGTCATCAAAGTGTCGCTGTTGCGCGGCAGGAATGCGCAGATAGACCAACGCTCCAATGTGTTTCGGACAATTCTCGCCGGCTTGGGTAATGGCGACTCCACCCATGCTGTGGCCAGCCAGAATCGCCGGCTCTGTTTGCGCGCTGGCGATTTCACAAATGCGATCGGTGTAGCTTTTCAGCGTTACCATCGCCGTGAGTGTCGTGTCATGTCCATGCCCCGGCAGATCAGGCGCGAGAACATTGTGACCCCTAGCTTCGAGCAGTGACAGGACCTTGTTCCAGCACCAGCCGCCGTGCCATGCACCATGAATCAGCAGACAGGTCGACATGATGGCGGCAATTGTAACGAAAATCGCAGACAGTGGGTCATTGGGCTCGATCAGGAAGGGGGAGTGGCTGACGCACCCGGGCTGGGTTGGGTAATCGTCGGCATCAAAGCATCACTATATTTGATGCCTTGATGCTAGAATACGGGCATGAGAACCACAATCACTCTCGATCCGGACGTGGAACAAATGCTGAAGAGTGTCCTGCGCGAACGCGATGTGACGTTCAAGAAGGCGGTAAACGATGCCCTTCGCGCTGGTCTCAAAGGCACGACCGGCAAGCGGACACGCTTTCGCCAGCGAACATTTTCTCTTGGAACAGGGCAGCCGTTCCGCTGGGACAAGGCGCTTGATATGGCATCCGCACTTGAGGATGAAGAACTCATGCGGAAGATGGCTCTCCGCAAGTGATCGTCGTCGACACTAATGTCTTGATCTACGCGATTGATAAGGATTCTACGCGCCACGAGGGGGCTAAAGCATGGCTCGAGAAGACCCTCTCAGGAAACGAAGTTATCGGTTTGGCATGGGTAGTAGTCCTAGCCTTTCTGCGCCTGACCACAAAGGTCGGGATCGCGGCACAACCTCTGTCGATTGAAGCGGCTCTCGAAGTTGTCAAAGAATGGCTTGATCATCCAGGGGTTTCGATTCTGCACCCCGGACCGCAGCACGTACACATTCTGTGCACGTTGCTTCTAAAGACAGGCGCGGGTGGCAATCTAACTACGGATGCACACCTTGCCGCGCTTGCCATCGAGCATGGAGCACAGCTTTGCTCTTTCGATCATGATTTCGCGAGATTTCCGGGGTTGGAGTGGAGTGCACCGTCGGAGTGACCGGGAGTTCATCGCCTTCTTATGCGAGATCATTCGACAAAAAGCCCGGCTCGGTAGCCGGGCTTCTTCATTGGAGGGTTCAGTTTTGGCTCAGACGGAAACCGGCTGCTCCACGTTGACGTTGACGGGAGTGAGCCAGCCGTAGCGGTCGGGGCGGAGTCCGTTGGCGATGCCGAGGAATTCATCGGCCAGCTGGCGGGTGATCGGGCCGGGATTGCCGTCGGCTACCGTGATGCGGTCGACGGAACGGATAGGCGTGACTTCCGCCGCAGTGCCGGTGAAGAAGACCTCGTCGGCGATATAGAGCAACTCGCGGGGCAAGGCCTGCTCGACCACGGGCATGCCGAAGTGTCGGGCAAGGGTCAGCACACAGTCGCGTGTGATGCCGGAGAGCACGGAGTTGGCGAGCGGCGTGGTGTAGATGACGCCGTTGCGCACGATGAAGAGGTTCTCGCCGGAGCCTTCTGAGAGGTATCCGTTGACATCGAGGGCGATGCCTTCGGCGTAACCGTTGATGTCGGCTTCCATGCGGATGAGTTGCGAGTTGAGGTAGTTTCCGCCGGCCTTGGCGAGCGCGGGCGTGGTGTTGGGCGCGGAACGGTTCCAGGAGGAGACGCAGACGTCGGCGGCGTCGCCGGGGACGTATTTGCCCCAGGGGAAGTTTCCGATGTAGACCTCAACAGGCGAGTGCTTGGGATTGACGCCCATCTCTCCGTATCCACGAAAGGCTATGGGCCGAATGTAGCAGGGCGCGATGCCATTGGCCTCGACGAGCTCGACGACAGCCGTCGAAAGCTGGTCGAGCGAATAGGGCATCGGCATGCGATAGATCTTGGCCGAGTCGAGCAGGCGCTGCATGTGCTCGGGCAGGCGGAAGACAGCGGCGCCCGACGGCTGCCCGTAGCAGCGGATGCCTTCGAAAACCGATGAGCCGTAGTGGATGACGTGGCTCATAACGTGGATCTGCGCCTTGTCCCACGGGATCAAGTTGCCGTTGTGCCAGATTTTGCCGGTGTGCTGAATAGGCATGCCTGTGCCTGCTCCTTTTCTGCTGAACACTCGATTATAGACGTTCAGCGTCCGGAAATATGTCAGAGAAAATCGGCGTGGAAACTCGATAACTTCTGTAATCTCTCTCAAATTTTCGCGAACAGGTGCATTGTGTGTATGCCCGGTATGGCGAGGTTATCGAGGAGGTACGGGCTCATGGCGGAAGAAGTCGCGCAGGGCCTGGGGAAGATGATACGGGCTGCGTGGGAAAATGGCATCTCCCGCGAGGCCGCTGGTGTGAAGAATGGGGTCGACGACGTAGCCGACGAACTGATTCCCGTTGCAGCGTTTGAGACGCATGGCCACGGCGACGGCGGCTTCGACCGACTGCGGGTTGGAGACTTCGAGCAAGACGATATTACGCTGATGGTCCAAGAGCGATTCGAGTTCGGCGTATCCCGGCGCGAGTTGGACGTGGAAGCCCTCCTGTTGAAGGGTGCGATGGAGATGCTCTGCGCCGCGCATGCTATTGCTCGCGAGAAGGATGGGAGGAACGAGAAGCGAATAATCATCAGGTTCGGGTTGTTTGGTCTTCATGGGCTGCTTGCTCCCTTTCTGTGGGCCGAATGCGGGGAGGAGGTCGTGCTCGGCAGAAGCTCCTCGAACCGCAATCCAAAGAAAAGGGCAGGCAGACAGCCAAAGTACAGAAATCGTCTAAGTGATTGGTATGGAGGCTATTAACTGCGAAAATCGGCAAGCAACCAAGTGTGGTGCGGCCGTCCGTACCGGATTAGCGGGAATTTTTGACTCACGATTCCGGGGGCCAACAGGCCAACATCCCTTGGTTCAAGCAATCAGAGCTTCTCTGGTTGACGAATCGATAGATACATCTGGGCCTGGGCGTGATTTCGAGAGTCGCGGAAGTCAGCGCCGTAATTGCTACGGCGGAAGGCAGGATGAGGTAAGGTCAGGGGATGCACGGCGCGCTCAACACGGCAAACTGGACGGCAAGCTGGGTCGCGATTTTCGGGCCGGCGACGGCGGTCGTGCATCAACTGCACTCGACCTACGTGCGGTTTTCAGTGCTGGCGCTGAGCTCCATCTTCTTCCTCGTTGACCCCTTCGCGGCGATCCCTTCCTTCATCGCGATCACCTCGGGGGCCGATACAAAGCGGCGCAAGAGGATGGCGGCCAAGGCTTCGCTGACCTGCTTTATTGTGCTTACAGCATTTGCGATCGCGGGCCGGCTGATCTTTCGCATGTTTGGCATCACACTGCCGGCCTTTGAAATTGCGGGCGGGTTGATCCTGTTACTGATCGGCATCGATATGCTGGAGGCGAAACGCTCACCAACGCAGGAGGCGTCGGAGGAGGCGCAGGAAGGTGCAGCGAAGGAAGACGCCGGCATCGTGCCGCTAGGGATTCCCATGCTGGCCGGTCCGGGCGCGATTTCAAGCGTGATGGTGCTGGTGGGCTCTGCTCCGACGAAATGGCAGATGTTCGCGATCATTGCGGCCATTGCAATTACAGCGCTTGTGAGCTACGGGGTGCTGAATGGCGCGGACCGGTTGCGACGGCTTCTGGGCGAAACAGGCATTCGCATCCTGGTGCGAATCATGGGTCTGCTCCTGATGGCGCTGGCGGTGCAGTTCTTTGTGAACGGGCTCACGGACCTGGGCGTGATTGCGCGGCAGGATTAGCCGAAAATTCCGCGGTCATCAGACCGCGGACCATGACTCAACAAGAGAGCGTTTGCTTCACAGGTGTGAGTGCCTTGCTTCCGGCGGCGGCGAAGGCGGTACCGGTGGCGGGATCGGTTTCTGCTTTGGTATAACAGTTGATGGTGAGGCAGAAGTAGACCCAACGGTTGTCGAAGAGCATTGCTCCGGGCGCGCAGATGGCGTGAAAGCCGGGAACGTCGATGCTTCCGCCTTTGGTGAAGGCGCTGGCGCCAAGTGGCAACGGCAGAAGCCAGGATCGCGTCGCCGAGCGAGAGAATGCGCCGGAATTCGTTCAGCGTCTCCTTGTGCTGGAAGAAGTCTCCATGGAGTGCGCGAGAGTAGCAGGAGACGAAGTCGTCTGCGGTTGAGGCCATAGTTTCGCCCTTGTTCAGAGGCGAGTCGACGCTGGGGAGATTAGCTGCGGCACCCAGCTCTTCCCAGGTGAAGGTCTTATAGTCCTTCGCGTTGAGCAGGTAGCCGAAGAGCGAGCGCGTGCTTTCGGGAATCATCGTGTTCCTGAGGCCGACAGAGGCGATGAATTCGGAGACCTTATCGGGGCCGGCGTGCTTGATGGACATATCGGTGCTGGTATTGTCACTGTGCATGATCATGGCCTCAAGCGCGGTGCGCTGGGAGACTTTGCCGATGAGGTTCGGAGGGTTGAAGGTGGCGCTATCGAGGCTCCATACGCTGGCATCGAGGGAGAGCTGCTCGGCTTTGAGCGACTGAACGACTGTGGGCGAATCGACCT
>Ga0210386_10001832_pt1 | contig 18579 bp, 17 predicted proteins | sample IncBWH32OmetaG_FD_160091 | JGI IMG/M metagenome (GOLD analysis project Ga0210386, IMG submission 160091) | Forest soil microbial communities from Barre Woods Harvard Forest LTER site, Petersham, Massachusetts, United States - Inc-BW-H-32-O ... | reverse complement strand
ACAAGAAGCCAACGGCCGTGAACCTGGACCGCTTCGTGGGGCACGGGATCCATTACGGCGCCACCTTTCTTGAAGCTCAGTTGTGCGAGGGCGAAGAGGTCATTGTTGTGGGCGGCGGTAACTCGGCTGGTCAAGCTGCAGTCTTTCTTTCGCAGCACGCGCGCAAGGTATATATGCTAGTGCGAGCCGCCACGTTATCCGAATCGATGTCACATTATCTCATCGCGCGCATTTCCGGAAATCCGTCTATCGAACTACTGTGCAACTCCGAACTAGCCGATCTTGAGGGCGAGAGCGCTCTCGAAAAAGTGAGTTGGGTCAACAAGCTGAACGGAGAGGTGCGCTCGGTCAAAGCACATCACCTTTTCATCATGGCTGGCGCTTCACCTAACACAAGCTGGCTTCGAGGCCGTGTCGCTCTCGATGAGAAGGGCTTTATCCTCACCGGACGTGATCTGCCACTGGTTGTTGACCCGGATCGGAGTCCTCTCTGGCCGCTTTCGCGACCACCTTTCATGCTGGAGAGCAGCCTGCCAGGAGTATTCGCAGTAGGCGATGTCCGCGCCGGGAGCGTCAAGCGTGTTGCTTCAGCGGTTGGTGAGGGAGCTATTTCCGTGAGTATGGTGCATCGAGCTCTCGCGGAGCTTTAGTGAACCAAAGGCGTCTTTCATCTTTCGTCTAGGAGATGTCGCGGATCAGTACGGCGGAGCGCCGAACGGTGTTTAACGAAAGGATTCACACTTGAAAATAAACCGAATCGTGATAGTGGCGGTGCTGATGGCCGCCAGCGTGTGGGCGACGTACGGGCTGTGGGCAAAGCAGGCTGTGAACACCCCGGCCAATGAAAATCGAGAGGAGCAGTCCAATATGACGACCGAAAAGGTGATCATGCTGATCGAAGCAAAAATTCAGCCACAGCGTCGAGCAGAGCTTGTCGACGCCTTACGCCAATACCTACCGTTGGTGCGGGGGGAGCCGGGCGTAGAAGCGTTTTACGTAACGGCACGAAAGGACGATCCCAATACATTTGTTTTTTACGAGATTTACAAGTCACAGGCAGCACAGGATTTCCATCTGCAGCAGAAGTTCACCAAGAAGTTCCTAGAGACGCTAAAGATCGCGCAGGTCGGAGACCGAGAGCGGGTAAATCTCGTCGAGTTGCCCCTGGAAGGACAGACACATTCCAACTAGGGGATGTTCATTACCTTTGGGTTTTTGAGTTTAAACGCCATTCCAATGATTGACCAGCGACCCCAACTCCTCTTGCATATCGGCGGAGACGAGGTCGGATGCCTTCCGTCTTTGCGATTAAGCCGTACCTGTGGAGGAGGCTCTATTGGACGATGGTGTCGCCAATACTTTGGTACGAGCTGCCCTCGATCATCCGGGACCTCCTCTTGGATCAGCCAAGGGTAAGAAGCAAGCGGGCATCCCGCCGTGGACTGGTTGTCATAAAAATGACTAACTGCGATCAATGAGTGTGCAAATCGCCAATGCGCTCACACACGCCAAATCTGGAATTTCGGGCGCACCACCGGCAGTGGGGGTAATTTCGGCACTTTCGCCTACATTGCGCTTACCCGTTCAAGGCCCATCCGATCCTTATGTCAGTCGGACGGTCTCAACGATGTATAGTCGGATCGCTTTTCATTCCTCGAAAGGAATCCGATCATGTTCACTCAATTGTTCTCCCGTTCCGACGCAATAGCTCGTCATCTTTCTGCACCCCTCGTTTACGAACGTAGCCAATATCTAAACCATTGTGTAGCGCAAGGATTTTCCCGAAAAACTTGCGTAGGAAAGCTTGGATCCTGTTATCAACCGTGGAATATCTTCGATTGGCGGAAAGGCCTAACGACACCATTAATTATTCGGAGATCGAAACAGCGGCTACGCGATGGTCACGTCACAGCCGGCAGACGATACAGTTTAAGCAATCGAAGCAACACTTCATTTCCGAGGCATCTCGCTGGCTGACGTTTCTCAACCACCTTCATATTCAACCCACGCCGCAAAGAGCCTGCGACAAGATGCTGGCCGAATTTAGAAGCTTTATGAGAGATGATCGTGGTTTATCCCCGGTCACAGTTGAGTACCGATGCAGAACTGTACAACCGTTTCTTGAGCAACTACTTAGCGAAGTGCACACTCTTGAATCGGTCAGTGTCTCGGATATCGATGCATTGCCGATCTGTTTAGAGCGCTCGGGTATGAGAGCGCTACGGTGACTCAAAAAACCTATAACGGCGTTGCCGTTCTGTCGCGTCACCCCCTTCAGGTCGTCAGCACGACTCTTATGGGCGATGAAGCTGATAGCCATGCTCGTTTTCTCGAGGTAGTCGTGAAGGACCTTCGCATCGCAAACATCTATCTGCCGAACGGCAATCCGGTTGGGAGTGAAAAGTTCATTTACAAGCTGGCATGGATGGATCGTCTGGGCAGGCAATTGGCCCTTTGGCTTCAAAGTGACACGCCTACTGTGGTCGGTGGCGACTTCAATGTCATCCCGGAAGACATTGACTGCCATAAACCTGCTTCGTGGATTCACGATGCGCTATTTCAACCAGAGCCTCGAGAGTGGTATCGGGCTTATCTCAGTCTCGGTTATATGGATGCCTTTCGCACCCTGCATCCTGGGCAAGGTGGTCAGTTCACATTCTGGGATTATTTCCGGCAAGCCTTCGAGCATAACTGCGGAATACGAATCGACTACTTCCTGTTGTCGCCGCAACTCTCCTCTCGACTTGAGAGTTGCCAGATCGACAAAGGTCCGCGCGCCCAGGCGAAGCCTTCTGACCACACACCAATCGTTCTCCAAGTGGGCTAAGGGCGGTCTGATCTAGGATGGAAGCACCAGTCAATGCAACGGCGTCTAGCAAGACTAATTCTGTGAATTCAGCGCTAGACCTCTACCGTGTCAAAATCCGGAAACTTATAATTTCAGTGACTTGTATTCCACACAGTACACGCTAAAGCACACATAAACACTCACCTGTAACAAAACTGTTCCTCTAGTGTTCCCGCAGTTGTTTCCACGCCGATGTAGCCAAATCAATTTCGCGGCACGAACGGCCATCGGCAAATTCGCATTCTCTAGCCTTTGCTGGCTGAATAGGACCTCGGATGCTTAAAATAATCCACCAGCTCGTCTGAAGACTTGTCCATCTCAATGTCAAACGCTTCCACCTTATCGACGAAGTAAGTGAGTGTCATAACGACGGGAAGGGCGATCAACAAGCCAAATGCGGTGGTAACTAATGCCTCCGATACGCCGTGGGCGAAAGCGGCTTCGCCCACCTTGTGCGTTCCACTCTCACGAAATGCATTGATCACACCGACCACCGATCCGAAAAGGCCGATGATTGGAGCTGTCGATCCGATTGTGGCGAGAGTACCGAGACCGCGCTTGAGCTTCGCGTGGACGATGGCTTCCGATCGCTCCAAAGCGCGCTTTGAAGACTCGATCTGGTCTTCAGTGACCGTGCCGCCGCTGCCATAGTTGCGAAACTCCTGCAGACCGGCGGTGACAACTTCGGCCAGATGCGACTTCTTGTTCCGCTGGGCAACCTTGATAGCTTCGTCCAACTTGCCCTGTTTAAGAGCATTCGCAACGCCAGAAGCGAAGTCACGCGACTGCTTACGGGCTGCGCTGAAGTAAAGCCAGCGGTCAATGATCACAGCTAGCGACCAGATCGACATGATGAAAAGGATAATGATCACGCCCTTGGCGAGGGAACCCATGTTGTTCCAGAGATCGAGGGGGCAGAAGCCGACTGTCTGAGGTGTAGTCGATTCGTTACTGAAACTCCCGTTTGGCTGCCAAAGAAGCATACCTATCCACGCAAGCAGCATCGAGCAAAAGATAGATAATGCATACATTTTGCTCGCTTCCAGCAGCCTTCTTCGAAAAGGTGGCGGAGTTCTCGCATCGGAATCTGTCTGTGTAGTCGCAATACTCATAATTTGTCAAACATTAGCAAACAAGACCGAGTGGAGAAACAGATCACCAGTGCGGCATGGCCTACATCAAACAACCAGTCCATAGGATACCTGCCAACTAGCATTACTCGACCGAACAAGAAGCGCGATAACCAATACCCAATGAAGAGAATCGCGTTGAATCCAACGACTTGGATTAGCTCAACGACCATGTCATTCAGCTTCTCGCGGATGGTCTTCCTTAAGCTAGGCATCGGTATCTGATGATAAGCGTAAACGTAAAGTGGGAAAGTCAATGTAAGTTTTCTTTTCTACTAAACGCCTTATCTTTTCGCCTTTTATTCGCTATAATGATTCCCGTCATGTCATCCTTCCATGGACGCATCGCACACCTCCATGACTTCGTGATCACCTGCAAACGCTGTAAGGAAAACATCGTCGCGTCCGTTCAAACAATGCCGGATGCCTGCTTGGAATCGAGACGGAAGGTTTGTTTCCGCAAAAGCGGGGGCCGTGGTATCCGCCTTATGATGAGGATGTTCTGAAGTGAGTGCTTCTTCTATCAACTACGATTATTGAGAGGGAAGAATGGAGTTGAGCAACGAGTCACCGACGTTCATAACTTTCCCAAATTCCGTCAGACGCATCTCGTATGATGAGAATGCAGGTCTTGAAACACGCGCGGGTGACGCAACGTTGAAGAGCCACTATCGGCTGTACGAGCTTGATGAAAAAGAGTTTGAAGACCTAATCTGCCGAATCTGTATGCAAATACTCGGGCTGGGAACCATCTCATTCTCAACGGGAAAGGATGCCGGTCGAGATGGTAGGTTTAATGGAACAGCCGCCCGTTTTCCCAGCGAGGTTTCGCCAGCCACGGGTAAGTTCGTCATTCAGTGCAAACACACGACAGCGCCGGGTGCTTCGTGTTCGGATTCCGCGTTTCAGACCTTATTCAACGCTGAATTACCAAAAATCACCGCGCTAGCGAGCGATGGAGAACTCGAATATTACCTCCTCTTCACCAACCGATCCCTGACGGGAGGAATGGATAAAAAACTCGTAAAGCAGCTGTGCAAGATCAAGGGAGTGAAGAGTGCTTGGGTTTTAGCGGATGATCCGATTCGCCAGCACCTTGATTTGAATCCAGATGTGTGGACGAGTATGGGATTCCAGCAAGCACTGACATTTAGGTTTTCACCCGATGACATTAACGAGGTGGTGAAAGCATTCCATGCTGTTGTCACAACTGGATCTACTCAATTTGGAAGTGCGTTAGATTTTGGATTCGTCTCGAAGGACAAAAAGAATGCTGTAAACGGTCTGACCAAAACCTACTACGAGTATATGAAACGCGATTCTCTCCCGAGCTTCGGTCGCATTCGATCTTTCCTGCAAGACGAAAGAAATACCTCTGTGTGTGATCTGTATCATGACGCGGCTGATGAACTGAAGCAGAAAATCATAACGTTCAGGAGGGATTTTCAAACCTTCGACCAAGTTCTCACCCACGTGTTTGACCTCATCGTTTCAGATAACGAAACACTACGAGGGAAGAAGCGGTTGGTCAGATCTTTCCTGCACTATATGTATTTCGACTGTGACATCGGTGACCATGCTGAAGCCAACTAAACACCTGAATCTCGACACGTCGGTCTTATATGTCTCGTCGCTACTGCTCAAATGGCTTAGCAAGCAACGGCTCATGACCTATGCCGATTTGTACCATCGGCTCGAAAATCATTTGGGCATTGATGCGCAAACTGTTTTTCTGCCCACACTCAGCTTTTTATTCTTAATTAAGAAGATTGAATATCACGAAAAAACGGACTCGTTCGAATACCGTGAAGCCGGGATTTCAAAATGAAGCTCGCGCGGCTATATTCCAATAGGCCTTCTGTGTTCGTTCCGATTCGATTCAACGGGATCGTTGATAGTGATCTCAGTGTGATTTTTGCGCGAATCACTCGTCCGAAAGACGCGCGTCGAGACAGCCACAATCTTGGAAAAACGACCCTGATCGCGGTGATAGATTTCCTTCTCCTGAAGGACATATCCGAGAGCAACAGCTTCCTCATGAGGCATCTCGACAAATTCCTAGAATTCGTCTTCTTCCTAGAACTTCTGACTCCGGATGGTGGATTTGTAACCATCAGGAGATCTGTCGAAACACCGACGCGCATATCACTGAAGCGCCACGATGCCGATATTGCCGATCTGACGCTCACAGGCGAAGATGATTGGGATCACCTCGATGTCCCCATCGAAACCGCTCGCCAGCTTCTTGACTCATACTTGAATCTGAGCGTGATCGCTCCTTGGCAATACAGACAAGGGGTTTCATACTTCCTGCGAACACAAGCGGACTATCATGATTATTTTCAGATATCAAAATTTCAGAAGGGCCGCGACTCGCAATGGAAACCCTACCTCGCACACCTTCTGGGATTGAATGCGACGGACATCGAGCGCAAGTACGAACTTGATGCCACAATCGAGGAGCTTGAACGGCATAAGGTGGAACGTCAGGCAGAAGTACAGATAGAAGAGGCCGATTTCAGCTTGTTCACAGCGCAGCTTGAGGTCAAAAGGAGTGAGGTTGCAGCCTTATCTGAGCAGCTGGAAAGTTTCGATTTCAGTCGAGAAGAAGAACGTGTCAACCGGGAAGTCGTAGATGATGTAGAACGCCGCATATCTTCTCTCAACGATCAGATTTATAAACACAGCTACGACATCTCGCAAATGAGGGAATCCCTCGCCCAGAAGCTTGAGTTCAAGCTGGACTCGGTCAAACAGATCTATGAAGAAACTGCCACCTACCTGCCCTCAGAATTGCTCAAAGATTATTCGGAACTTGTTACGTTCAACAAAAAACTGACTCACGAGCGTAACGTATTGCTGCGGCAACAGGTGAAAGCCCTTGACGAGGAAATTGCTGTCATGCGCCTTCAGTTAGAGGAATTCAACGGTAGGAGGATGGAATACCTGCGTGTACTGAGGAATGCTGATACCTTCAAGAAATTTAAGGCACTCCAAAAGATACTTAGCCAACATCAAGCCGACATTGCCTTTATGGAGGGCCAGATACAACGCCTGAATAAGGTGAGAGATTTGGCACGGCAAATACGTGCTATCGAGGTCGATCGACAGGAGGTAATCAATCGTATAACGACTGACGTGGAGACCCCAGGATCGATAACAAAACAGGTGAATGTCGAATTTCACAGCCTTGTCAGCCGTGTACTCGACCTTGATGGCAAGTTCTATGTCACCCTAAACAAGAGTTCAAATATAGAGTTCAAGATTGATATCAAACTCAACTCAAAGAGTGACACCGTTTCGAGTCAATCTGAAGGCACAAGTTATAAGAAGCTCCTTTGCGCATTGTTCGATATTGCGCTGCTCGTAGTCATGGCAGATAAGGCCTTCTATCATTTTGTTTATCATGATGGCATCTTAGAGGGATTGGACACGCGCAAGCGGCGAAGTCTGTTGAAGCTTCTGCGTGAGATAACGGACAAGTACAACATACAATACATTATGTCTGCCATCGATTCTGACTTACCACGCGATGAGAAAGACAACAAAATTGAGTTCACTCCCAAAGAGATTATTTTGCAACTGAGCGATCAGGGCGCGAAAGGGCGACTATTCCGCATGGACGAATTTTGATGAGACTGTACCCATAGAACTTGCCTAGACTTTAATCAACTTCATCACCGTTGTGGGGGCTGATGGAAAGGGTCCCGCGATCTTTCGGATGCTAAGGCCATCTTGCCGGAGTTTCTGAAGTTCTCCCATTAGCTCATAACCCCCGTCCTTGCGAGGTCTTCCTCCCACTCTGCGCTGCTTCCGTGCACGTTCTAAACCGTTTTCTAAAGCGTTCTCCGGCTTGGTCGCAGCCGGAGGCACCGGCGGCCTGGTCCGCTCGCTAGTGTCGAAAGACTCCGACACTGACCCAGGTGTCTCGCTTTTATTGGGCAGCATCGCCGGCTTCGTCGTTGGCGTCGCCTACCTCATCCCGCAGTGGGTGGGCCGCCGGGCCCCCTCGTGCCCAAAGTTAACGTTGTCTCCGCGACCGACAAGATTCAATTTGCCTCCGCCTTGCTGGTCGCCATCTCTGCCGGCGTCGGATTCGACACCGTCTTCAATCGCCTGCAGAAATAGGCCCAAGATGTCGCAATCGGGCCGCCCGGGGCCAAGTAGCATCCATAGGATTCCAGGATGGGCTAGCTGTGCTCGGATTCAAGACGAATCAACCTGTACGAATGACGGTTAACGGCAGAGTGTTCAATGTTTCAGAGAATAGAACGTAGTGGAGATCGGCATTGAAAGAAGTCGAGACAAAATCAATATTGAACCCGCGCTGAGAGCATCTCGCTAACTGGTAGAACATGCGGGGACGTTCGATAATTGCCCTATTAAGGATCGACGCTTCTTGGGCAATGGTTGGTTCGAGCCCCCGTTTTGTAGAATGCAAGACATGCCGAAAATTAACGTGTTTGTTGCCTCGCCGGGCGACGTCCAGCTTGAGCGGGACTCGGTGGCTAAAATTGTCAACGAGTTAAATTACGCCCTGGCTATCATTGCTCCAGAAAAGGGTACAAGCCTTGAGCTCAAAGCTTGGAAGACGCACGTCCATCCGGATATGGGACGACCCCAGGCTGTGATTAACAAGCAGATCGGTTCATATGAGATTTTCGTTGGGTTGATGTGGAAGCATTTTGGCACATCTACCGGTATCGCAGATAGCGGTACAGAAGAGGAATTCCGCCGTGCGTACGAAAGCTGGCAGGAGACCGGTACGCCGCGTATCCTTTTTTACTTCTGCCAGGAACCATATACCGTAGCCTCCAAGGACGACGTCGAACAACTTGCCAGAGTGATATCTTTTCGCAGCGAATTAGCTCCAAAGGGACTGGTTTGGGAATATGCGCGACATGGGGACTTTCCTGACATCGTACGTACACACCTCCTTCAAGTCGTTGGAGAGCTCATGTCTGAGGGCCGTACCGCAGTCGAAATCGCGAATGCAATCGGCACCGAAGCTTTGGCAAGCGGCGTACCGGTCGTACACACAGAGCTCAAAGAGCTTGCGCGTGAATACGAACACTTGAGAAAAACCATGCTTTCCGGAGACGAGCGGACTCGAAGAATGGAGGGCGTCATGACGCGCATGAGAACACAGGCGCAATATGCATATCCGCTAGTTGCCGGTCTAGCGAAAAGCACATCACCCGGCGAACGTCTTATCGCAGTCGCAATACTGGAAACACTGCCTACTCCGGAGTACCTCGCGTGGCTGGCGGAGAGGCTCGATCCTGAGCAGGAAAAGCCGTTCCTGTCATATCACGCGGCCCTTGCCCTCCTTTACGCTGTCCGGAAGATTGATAAGAAGGACTGCTATCTGGTGAAGACGGCATTGCAACGTGCGGCATATCTGACGAAGAATTTGCCCGAGGGAACCGACCGACGGTTCACTCTAGCAACGGCGCTCGAAGAATATAACAAAAGATGTAGGGATTAGATTGGGAAGCTGCTTTTTTTGATTCGACATAATTGTCGGATATCTCGCCTGAATCTGCCGAGAATTGTACCGAAAATGGTCATCGGACCGTGGCGCAAAATGACTCACCGGGAAAGGTCAAATCGACAGCACAAAACTAGCCCATTGCAGCGAAAGAATCATCGCCACCGGAAGATGATTCCGAGCGCGGCATCTAGTCTGTTCTAGATCAGCTTTGCAGGCGTTAGAGCTAAGGAACCAGTAGTCGAGTAAATCATATCGATTGCGAATTCTGCTCTTAGGCTAGAAACAAAACTCGACCGAAATCATGGCCTTCCCACGTCGTTTAAACGCGATAATGTATTTTATCGAGTTAGAAGTCAAAGACGAAGACAATGCGCGGTAAGATGATGACACATGAATGACGATGCGACAGTGAATCGCCCGGATTTGTCGCAATACTTGCTCCCAGAGGAAAAACAATTTGTAACCGGCAATTTCCGGGGATACTTCCTCACCAAGCGCTACAACTTCATCGCAACAGTCAACAGTTTCCCGGACATCAGCCATTTGTATTTCGAAGCGGACGAGAACTGGATCAAAGCGATCGAAGGCCTGGAGCACGTCTCCAACGGCGACTGGATCGTTCCAACGCAGCTGACTATTTTTTGTTTTCGCGAACTGCGTCTGGCTGCCGAGTTGCTTCTGTCCTGCTGCACCACGCCCGGTTACAGCCATCTCCGTACGGCTATAGAAGCCTTTGCCCAGGCTCAAAAGATTGTTAGGGTGCCTGCGCTGAGCAAGGTGTGGTTGAACCGCGACGAGGATCTTGCGGAATACAACAAATACTTCAAAGCTAAGATAAAGGACAACCTCTTTCCGGATTCATCAGGCTTCCCCAGGCTCCACGCAATCTGGAAGATGTTATGCGATGCTGGCCCGCACGCCAATGTCACCTCTGTCGGAGTTTCCTCCTCAACTACGTCCTCGGACACGAACGTTCATTGGCAGTTGGAATTCTTTGAGGTTAAATTAGAGGAAATAACAAAGAACCTACTGCTCATGATGATGTGTCAGCTGGAGATGTTCAAGCACACGTACAACGTTTTTCATGAACGTTTGTCACTGCACCCTGATATGCTCGCGAATTTGCATTCTCACCTCGTTGACTTTGCAAAATTGAAGGCGAAATATATACCCCTCGTACAGATCTGAGAAGCTGGTGGTCTATCGATAAGCTCGTCCGAGGTGCACTGGATGAAGACACCGCCCGCTCCGGCGAAGCATAAAATCGGCTTCGACCTATAGGCACTTGTCCGGTTACGCCCCTCCGCCGTGTTTCCCGCTGCTATGTTCTTATAGCCACAGTCACACTTTCTCTCATCGTAAGTTCAAGAACTCGGGGATGGACGCGCCTAACGAATGCTAATTTTGAGCTTGCCAGAGCAAAGAGTTTGCTGGGCACACGCAAAATAAATCTCCAATCATTTTGATTTCAGTGGGATCGTAATCAGGCTACGACAATATTCATTTTTATAAATAGCGAATTTGACAGTTTCCTTTGATTGCCCGCATGACTCTTCACGGGTTATCCATGATCAGAGATTCTCCGGATCCGTTCCGGAGAAATCTCAGATCGACCCAAACGCGGTCTAGATCGTCAGAGTCCCATTCCAATTTCATGTTTTACGGATGTATCCGACTTGACTTCTAAAGCAGAGGTCTTCGAGACCTCGGCACCTAGCTGCAAGCCTAGTTTTGTAGTGTCGTTCGAGAAGATCGTGGCCTCATGGCTGGCGCGTGAAATCGAGACATAGCCAAAGCGTGAATCTAGCAGGTCCGGATGGACGCTGGTGTCAGCGTGAACGAGTACACGTTCAGCGGTGAGCCCTTGCGCACTATGACTGGTAAGAGCATATCCGTGATCAAAGTGACGATGTTTTGTCGCATCAAATTCAATCATGCGGTTATTGTCGACCTGAGCCATGATACGTCCGTCTGGCGCGACGGACTCGATGACCGCAAGATCGCGGTTGGCCACGCCCAGCGATTTATCCGGTGCAGTGAATTGGATGCGGTCGCCGACAGAGAACTCACGCAAAAGCTCACGGTAGACGCTGACACCAGTGAGACGGCGGGGATCATAGGTCACGGACTCACAGGATGTTTTCTCAATCGTGAGCATGTTGTCCGAAGAGTTGACAGCGGCGATGGTGCCATATGAGCCTGCCCTAATTCCCGCGGATCTACTGCCTCGCGCGTAGCGGACCACGTCTCCAATTTCGTAGTGATTGGCCCAGGCGCGGTCGGCCCCGGTCATATCTTGGCGCGGGATCAGAACATGAAAACTGTGCTCCTGAGGATAGAGTGCTCCCCGGGCCTTTAGCTCTTCACGGACAGCGGCATTCAATTCACGACGCGAAGCGTTGTCTGGCGAAACAATGAGCGTGTTGGACGGAGATTCAGCGTAGCTGCTCGCAATAGCGCGAATGCGTTCTTCACGGTCTGGAATCTCTTTAACCCGGCCCTGCTGCTGAAGCAAATCGAAAGCGGCAGCCGCCTGTCCGGAGGCAAGCAGTTCGACGGTTGATTTGAGCGCTGGGTCTTTCTGGCGAACAATTTCGTCCAGCTTGGCCGTGTGCATTCCAGCTTGTTGCAACTGCTCGAAAGGGCGACCTGCCTCGACTCCCTGATGCTGCCGTATGTCACCGATCAAGAGCACGCGATCATTTGCTCCGAGCCGTGCAAGGAATTCGCGCATCTGGTTCGTGCTGGCAAGGCTTGCTTCGTCGACGAAATAGAAATGCTTTTGCTCTGGCGCGGCATCAGACAGCGCAGGTCCGGCGAGGAAGCTTTGGAGAGTCCCGGCTTCGACCCCGGCATCTCTAAGCTGGCGCGCAGCCCGCGAAGTGGGAGCGAATCCTTGCACCTCGTATCCCTGGGCTTCAATCGCACCGCGTAGCACGTTTAGAGTGGTCGTTTTACCCGATCCAGCAAATCCCTGGATTCCCTGAATCTTGTCAGGCGCACTGAGCACGTCTTCGATGACTGCCTTCTGCGCCCGATTCAGTTGTGGATGGTCGTGTGCAATCTTGAATGCATCGACCTGTTTCACGACGGGTTGCATCCGGTTTTGTCCTTCCCTGACGCGTTGAAGAATCTCGCGCTCTGCCTCGATAGTCCGAGCGGTAGTGAGCCGGCGTCCGGGCAGGTGATTCGAGCGCTCGATGGTTTGGAATTCGCCCGAAGCCAGTCTGGCATTAAGATTGGCGCGCACTTGAGGATATGTGATCTCACCCATGCCCCGCCGGAGCGCATCGCGCACGAGCACACGCTCGTCGATCACGGCTTCGCGCTCAAAGTTCTTGTCCCGCGAAAACGTCAGGGATTCTCGCACATGATGTTCCGGCTTCACTTCCCGGGTTTGATGCTGGGACCGTTCGTGTGCCGCACGGACCACGGCTTCGGCCTGGTTGCCGTACTCCGCGGCTATCTTTCGATGCGCCGCCATCACTTCACCGAGCGAGTGAATCTCTTTCTTGTCGCGAGTCGAGTGCGCGGCAATCTCGGCGGCTTCCTTGCCGTTGCGGCCAGTCCGCTCTAGGTACTCACGGATCTGCTGACTCCGCGGACTCGACGCGTCGAGGTACTCCTGTGCGTAGCCTTTGATCTCCGGGGCGCCGCTTCTCCCAGCGGAAATCTCGTATCCGAGTTGGCGGAGCCGATAGGTCAATTCCGATTGGTAGATGGCAGTGGCAAACTGCTGTGACGCGAAAAGGCTCTGCGGCTGCAGGGCGCGATACTGGCGGTTTTCGCGTTCGGTCATATTGAAGATGACGGCGTGCGTGTGAAGCTGGGGAGCAGCGTATCCATCTACAGGCCGGGCGGTATCATGCTCGAACTTGGCAGCGATGAATTTGGCTGTAGCCTCAGGCGGGTGGTTCCCACCGATGCGCGCCATAGCGTAATACTCCAGTTGTTCGAGCGCGACCCGGACGCTCTCGCGGTGCGCTGCGCGGACCCGGTCGTCATCTCCGACCAGAGCCGTCAACGATACAGACTTCGGTGCCGAGAAGGTCGCATCCCATCCGGCGCGGTGTTCCATCGTCGTAATGGTTTTGCCGTCGGCATCGGCGTATTCATAAGAGGAGTGCTGTTTCACAAGCTGCTCCGCAGTTTGCGGATGCTGGCCCTGGCTCAGCCGGGCGAAATCATCGGCCGAAACTAATCCGACCAATCCGAATTGCTGCGCAAGATGTCCCTGCCACTCGCCAACGGCAGCACCTTGCTGCGACCAGTAGTTTTGCTCTTTGGCGGTGAACTCTTTGGCGTGGTAGGTCTGGGCCTGCGCAGCACTCAACGGTTTCGAGATCGTCAACATGGTCGTCTCTCAAATCCGCGGCCCTTGCCACAGTTCACCTTGACGAGCCACTATCTGGTCTTTGTCAGACTTCTCCTTGGCAAGAGGCAAGTCGGGCCTGGTGGCCGATACCGCTGCAGTTGTCTGTGTTTCGGTCTTAGTTGCAGGCGACCTAGGAGAACGATCGATGTAGTCACTGACCAGGCGCTCCAGGAACTTCGGCTGTTCTGCCGGAAGATTCATATAGGAGAAGGAGAAGCGCGTTACATGATTTCCGTACTTGAGGAAAGCTCGGAGATTCTCCAAACCGCTGATCTCGGAATCAAGCACAAGCGCCTCGACCTGGCGGTCGAGCGAGAAGTTGCGGCCGTCGCGGGAACCATCGAAGTGGGTTTCGCGCATCCGTTCAATCTCGACCTTGCCGATGGCTTTGCTGACCCACTCAGCGGCATTCGGCTCGGTTGTTTTAAGGAAGATTTTTGTGGCCGGTTGTGACAGCATGACCTCTGCCAGATGTCCGTAGATGACTTCAAGCTGGGCCTTTCCCTGAAAACCCAGGACGATCGGATTTCTGGATTTTCGATTCTCGGTGATGGCAGTATGCAATTGCGGCAATTTCTGTAGTGAAGCAAGCTCATCCAAAACAAACCAGACCGGCCGCTGGCCTTCCTTCGATGCCGTCAGGAGACGCAAAACCAGCATGTCAATCCACAGGCTATGCAACGGCCGGAGGGCTTCGCGTTCCGCAGGTTGCGATGTAATGAAGATCCAACCGTTTCGTTCCTCGGACCATTCGCGTGCCGTCCAACGAGCCGTTGTTTCGGTTTCTCTTGGCAGCAGGCGGAAGCTGTCAGCAATCAGACCGAGCGAGGCCAGAACGCCCGACCTTTGCTGTGGAGCCTTCGGATCAATAAGGGCGGCAAGCTCAGTGCCTTTGACCCGGTGATCGATCTCTTCAGGGTTCGACATCCATGCAACCAACTGAGCCGGCGTGGGCAGATCCAGGAGAAGATGAGCAAATATCTTCTGCGGGCTTTCGATAAAGAATTCACCCTTTCTGTCCGTCGTTGGCTGGAAGAGTGAGACGGCGATGGTCTTGGCCTCAGCCCATCGGACCAACTCTTCGGATGGACCCCAGTAAGGGCAACGCTTGTCCAAGGGATTCAAGACGATATCACCACGGCTTTCATCATAGAAACGCTGGATGAACTCGCAGGCTGGGTCATAGACGATCGCCGAATGGCCGCGTGCCTGGATCTGCCGCAGGAGCTGCATGATCAGGGTCGTCTTTCCGGTCCCTGTGTCGCCGATGATCTCAATGTGCTGGTCTTCGGCCGCCCTCGGAATGCGTAGCGGTTCCTTGCAATCGTCGGTCTTGATGCCGATACCAGTCCCACGTACTGTCTTGTTGAACTGCTTTGGCGTGACCATGACAGGGCCCTTCAGGCGACGTCCGTACTTCATCTCTTTGCGCCGCCGAATGTCCTTGAGGATGGAAAAAGGGAGCTGGATAAGAAGCGTCGCAAGACCGAAGACGAGCGGTAATTCGAACCGGGAGACGAGGCCGTCATTTCCATATATGGCCTGCTTTAGATAGGTATGGAGAGGCTTGCTCGGATAGATCAGGACCGGACCGCGATAAAGATAAAGCCAACCCTGTTTCGCCGCGTCGGCAGACGGCTTCAAGGGCAGTGGTTTGCCTGTGGGTTGGCCTGTATTGCCGGGCTCCACGTCCCCATCCGTCGCCAGGCGAAACTTCCTTTTTCCGTCTGAAATGAAGAGCAGTTGATACTGACCTGATGCACGAATAGACCCGGTAATCTCTGTTTTCAGGTAGAGCGGAAGGTAGTATTTTTCGAGCGGCGTCATTCCGAAGGTGAAGCGGAGATAGACGAACAGGCCAGTAGCAATGACTGACAGAAAGAGGGCGCCGAGAGTGTAGATCGGCTTTCTCGGCGGCCAGATGATAGTTTCTTTTCGACCCCACTTTGTTTCGGGCATGATTCCTACTCCGTTTTCGCTGCAAGTATTTGCAGAGCAGCTTTGTGTTTGTTGGTTTTTACGTGCCGCATCAAGTCCTGGTACTGCTCAGAGCTCAGTCTTTCGCCACATGCAATTGCCGCTAGCACGTTCGTAAGGAACATCTGCAGGCCGATAATTTCTGTGAGCAGGAGAGTGGAGGACGCGCCGTTTTCCGTCATCTCAATCGCCACTAGCAATTGCTCCCGCGACCAATCGCCGATTGTCCTGCCAGACTTCCAGGCCACTTTCTCAAGGGCGGCATATTCTGTCTCGGTGAGGCGGACACCAATTTGCCGGCTGCGCACTGCAGGACGGCTAATCGATTCCGAGCTGTCAACGCTTAATATTTTGCTCCCCACGCATGCCCCCAGAGTGTCTGCGGATCGCGATACCAATTGATACCGTTCGCTATCGTGAGTTCTCCAAGCTCCTGATTCCGTTCGAGGTAGCAATCGCTACCAATCGGTAGCGAACGCCACCCTATGAGGGGTGGAGTGTCGAGAATACAGACGGTGCGGAGCACCGCGGTCGTTCCTCCACTGCATTTGGGTCCCAGTCATGGCTTCATTCCCCCGGCTGACTCTATCGACTCCACCCCTGCTAACGGCTTCGCCACAGGCTTACTCCTGGGCTCTCCTGGCACGCCGGTCCTGCGTATGCGCAGGGTAGGTATCACGTAACGGGCATCGGAGCTCTTGAGGTAGTCCTGGAAGTCGCGATCCTTGGCGAACACGTAATGCAGTGCCTTGTTCACGACATCGTCGGCGGTGGCATGGATAAACGCTGCATACTGATCGACCAGAGTAGCGGTGGTTTCGTCGAAGCGGACCATTGCGTTGATCTGGCGGTTTTGGATGACTTCAAGCAGTGGCATCATAATTCTCCTTGGGGTAGGTATTCAGGCGATCTTCTGCCGGGTAATCATGCGTTGCGCGGTGCACGCAATTTCGTGCGCCCGAGCCAGGTTCAACGTGCTCGGAATCTCGAAGCGCCGGCGGACTTCGAGCATCGTCACGATGTCGCGGAATGGAATGCCGTCGAGAAGCCAAAGCCAGGCTGAAGCGATGTCCACGGTCCGCTGCGCGTAGTACAACGGATTCGACTTGTCGGAGCGCCGTTCAGACAGCATCCGGGTAAGCTTGACGGGGTCGGTGCCGGACACGAGTTCACTTAAGATCCAAGCCCAGTCGTTCTCTGAATTCGTCTTGTGATCGGGAGCGTTTCGCACCTGATTTCCCTCGCGGAACGGCATCGATCCAATCAGGGCATCGTCCAGGTGAAAGTCACCGGGTTTCGAGAACGAATTGCTCGGGTATTCAGCCGTGACGAGGTGGGCTGGATCGTACTTGTGATTCAGGAAGCCCGGCAGTCTAAGCACCCGGTTGCAATCGGTGCAAGCCGGGTCGCCACCGAAGGCGATCGCTAGCAGCTTAAGCAGGTGTTCCTGCTCTCGAAACCGGAAGTCATCGACCTGCCAGAGGACCTGGTATTTGCCCGGCGATGTGGACAGGATAACGCTGGGTTCGGGGACTGCTTTAGACTCCCGAACCGCGGCCAATCGGGCATCACCATCCGAGTCGATATCTATATATAGGTGGCGAACCTCATCGATGCACTCTTTGGTGCGTTTCCGGCTGCCAAAACGTAACGGATTTGCTGCCACATAAACGTTGGCGCCCCTGGCGTTTTCATAAGCCAGCCAGCGCAGATAACGAGGCGCAACGGCACACTCAAACCTGGCGATTCGCTGCTGGGTTTTGACCGGGAATTCGCCCCTCAAGAGGACCGCCAAGGTTTCGCCTGGAGTGAAGCTTCGGGTCAGGAATTCATAGGCCAAACCGACCTGGATTGCATGGCTAGGTTGCGGCATGTTGCACCTCGAATACGGGTTCGATAAGGAAGCGTTTCGAGTCCCGGTCATAGCCGATCATCCGCAACACTTCGCGGATCACTCGGCCACCGGGTTGACGCTCGATGTGGACGACGAAATCGACCGATTCTCCGATCTCGGCTTCGGTGTCGGAGAAGGTGGTCTGCGCATGATTACGCATGACCAGATTGGCGAAGCGATGGAGCGCCTTTTCCGCGGAGTTCGCGTGGATCGTAGCCAGCGATCCCGCATGTCCCGTGTTGAAGGAATCGAGCAGCGTTCGCGCTTCGATTCCTCGGACTTCGCCGAGGATGATCCGGTCCGGACGCCAGCGCAATGCCGACTTCAGGAGATCGTCAAAAGAGATGCGAGCCTTGAAGGTATCGGTCTGGCATTCGACGGCTAAAACATTCGGCTTCTGGATACGAAGCTCCGATGTATCCTCGATCACAACGATGCGCTCACGGTCGGGAATTGCTTGCGCCAGGATGTTGAGAAGGGTCGTCTTACCACTCCCGGTTCCGCCGCTGATCAAGAGTGTCTTCCCGCTGCGAATCTGTTCCTGAAGGAAGTCGACTAAAGTCTGTGTCATGGTGCCGCGAGCGATCAGGTCATCGACCGTGAATCGCCGGCTGGTGAACTTGCGGATGGTCAACGCCGGAGCTGGGCGCACAACCGGAGGGATCACGGCCGCAAGGCGGCTGCCATCGGGGAGTTGAACGTGCAGGACGGGATTGTCTTCATCGAGCTTCTTGCCGAGATGATTGGCGATCACTTCAAGACCGGTACGGAGCCTGCCTGAGTCGAATTGAATGGTCGCTTCGCGGAAGATCATTCCATCGCGTTCATACCACCAGGAAGCGTCGGGATTGCCCATGATCT
>Ga0210386_10001830_pt1 | contig 18588 bp, 7 predicted proteins | sample IncBWH32OmetaG_FD_160091 | JGI IMG/M metagenome (GOLD analysis project Ga0210386, IMG submission 160091) | Forest soil microbial communities from Barre Woods Harvard Forest LTER site, Petersham, Massachusetts, United States - Inc-BW-H-32-O ... | reverse complement strand
CAGCAGCGTATTTACGATCGCGTTTCACGTCCAAGGATGAGGCATCTGGTGGCCCTGGCTGGTGTGATTTGCATAGGTCTCTCCATGGCCACAACTCTTTTGACAGTATCCAGTTCTGCATACAAAGAGGGGGAACCGTTCGGGTAGCTTCTCGAGCGAATGACGCTCTACGCGGTCCGGGCAGTATTGGCAGAACCGGGTCGCACCGAGCGCCCGAATCGCTGTCTCCTAATCGACGCGACATGCCGAGAAAGGTTCAAGGTGTGCGCCCTATTCGACCTTATTTATCGCAGGTCACGCCTTTTGACCGAGCGCCGCCAGCAATAGATCCGCCCTCCATTTTCAACATCGGCAAGCCAGTCTTGGGCACATGTTTTATGGAAGCATGTAGACCGCCGCCGAGGCTGCAGCTGACGCTATGCCTGCCGCACCCATCGTAGCCGTGTTTCTTGCGAAACTAAATGGAACATAGAGCACATCTCCGGGTGACATCGCGATGTCAGGAATCTTGCCTTTTTGAAGATCGCCGACTGACAGTTGTCGATCGGAGCGCGTTCCGTCAGGCTCTGTTCTCAAGAGCCGAGCGTGGCCGAGCCTGGCGGAATTTGTCACACCTCCGGCGATAGCGAGCGCCTGGAGCAGCGTCATCTTCGATTCGTTATTCGACATCACGAAGCCGCCTGGGCGATTGACGTTGCCGAGCACATAGACGATACCGGCTTTCGACACAATTACGGTGTCTCCAGGATTCACCGTCGCCTGCTCTGAGACAGCACGCTCAGCATTATTCGAGAAGAGATAGTGGACATTATGCAACGGGTCGCCATGCCGCTCAATGAGGATGTTGCGGTCGGCGACATCGTTCAGTCCGCCGGCCAGGGCCAGGACGTCAAGAATTGACCGGGGTGTAGCGATCGGATATGTGCCGGATGCCTTTACTTCGCCCAATACCGATACATTCTGAGTCGCATATTGCTCGATGGCGACACTGACTTCGGGATGATTCATGTAATGCGCGGCGATGAGACCGTCGTGGATGATGCTTGCAGCGCCGGCAGGAGTAAGCCCGCTAACCTTGACATTGCCTATTCCGATGACCGGTATCTCGCCTGCATCCGTTACGGTGGGATGTTGATCTGCTTCCGGCGTATCGATCACATGTACGAATAGCCGGTCTCCAGGGCCGATCAAGAGCGATTCAGTGGTGGCCGCGGAAGCAGTACCTACTAAGCACATAATAAATAAAATGCAAATGAACTTACCCATAAATAGCTCCATTCTCGTTTATATAGACGCTCTCATCCACTGATAAGGGAGAGAGAAGCTCGCCCGTTATAGTGCCGGCATAGATTACGGAAGCCGAGGGGCCTCGATTCGCACTCACGCGACACGACCTTCACTTGAAGAAATGGCTTCCTGTGATGCGTAATGACCGGCGTAGGATTTATGAATTCGCTTCACAGCATTCATCACGACGCCGATTTCCTGGTCGGGGCGAGCTTCCATTTCAAGCAGACTGTAGCTTCGCTCCAAAGACTGACGCTCCGTCACGTTGAACCTTGCAACCAGCAGCGTGTAATCCACCAGCGAACTGAGAATGAGTGAATCTGTTACAGGCAAAACTGGAGGTGCATCCAAAATTATAAAATCGAACTGCTCCCGCCAAGCCTCAATGGAGGACCGCATCGGCGCAGATCCCAAGAGTTCTGATGGATAGGCCGGGACCGGACCCGCAGCTAGGACTCTCAAATTAGGAAGTCTCTCAATCGCAGCGATACCCGGAAGCCTTTCTGTGCCAGGCTCGCCCGAAAGAAGTGAGCTGAGCCCTGTTTTCGTATCCATATTCAGCTTCCTATGTAGCATTGGTTGGCGCAGGTCAGCATCAACTATGAGGACCCGCTTCCCTTGCAGAGCAAGGACGATGGCTAGGTTCAGAGAGAGCGTGGTCTTTCCCTCGGCCGCGATGGAGCTCGTTACTAGAACAACCTTGGGTGTCTTCCCTTCCCTTGGGTGCAACAGCCAGGTACGAAGCACTCGAAGCGATTCAACGTAGTGAGACTGAGGCTCATCGAGCGCCATCAGCGTGCCCCTGTTCAGACGCGGCGCTTTTGGAACGTAGTGCGGGAGGAGACCAAAGGTTATATGGCCCGATTTCGCCTCTAGATCCATGAAGTCATGAATTCTGTGGTCTCTAAGGTCCATCACAAAAGCCGCTCCACAACCGAAGAAGACGCCGAAGAAAAGCGCGCCGGCCATATAGATCGGTATATTGGGCTTCGCCGGTTTCGAAGGAGTGCGCGCAGGGTCTACTACTGTGAAGTTGGAGGACCGCATGCCCTCGAGAACGCCGGCTTCTTTGAGATGACCTAGAAGTGTCTCGTAGAGGGTCCGGCTCTGATCGGCTTCCTGGCGGGCAATCGAGTATTCCATTGCCTTACTGTTCAGGCTGTCTGCCTGTCGCTTTGCGTCGTCGAAGACGACCCGGGCATTATCTTCAATCGTTTGGGAGACATCGAGGTCGTTCTTCGCGCGCAGTGCGACGCGCCCAACTTCCGATTTGATGGCCAAATCGATGGCCGTCCGGTTTGCTCGGATCTCATCCAACTTTGGATAAGCTGGACCGAATTTTGAAGAGAGTTCATCCAACTGCCCCTGGAGGGTCGCTTGCTGAAGACGAAGACTCTGAATCAGAGACAGCGAGTTTACCAGGCTCGAGGAGGATCCGGTCAGATTTCCATTCCCCGCGAGCCCTGATATCAGTTCTGCATCACCCGACTGTACTGCCTGATATATCGCACCTTTAAGGATCCGATTGGATTGGGCCTGACCTAGAGCGGCGGTAGCCTGCTGCAAGCGATCAAGCGCGCTGCTGTATAAGCCAGATCCGCCCGACATTTTACCGTCGACCGGGCCTTCTCCGCCGAGTGAAACGATCCCGGAATCACGCTGCAATGTCACTACTTTTGCCTGCAAATCGTCGCTCTGCTTCTGCAGATCGCTCATCTGTCCGCTAAGCCACTTTGAGGCTTGAGACGTAGCGTTGAAACGAGTCTGAAAGCTGTACTCGGACAAACCCTGGATCAGGTCGTTGACAACAGCAGCGGCGATTTTCGGATCCGAATGATAATAAGTGATCTCGATTAATCGAGTGCCCGAAATCGGCTTGACCTTGAGATTACGAGAAAAGACGCGTGAGGCATGAGTTCGACGCCTAGGCGCATCTTCCAAAGAGGCATGATCCGGATCGCCAGGACCTGCTGCCTCGAGAAGCCCGGCAGCCCAGCTGATCGGGTTGAATTTGAATTTAAAATCCTCGGTCGCTTCCAGGTTTAGATCTTTGATGGCCCTAAGCGCCAAAGTGTCGGATTCGAGAATCTCCGCCTGCGTCTGGATTGTAATGTTGGCATCCAGTGCGTCAGAACTCGAGATAGGATCGCCCATCATGCTCGAAAGCCCCAGTCCGTCTACAGTCTCCTTTTGAACTTGGAGGCGTGCGGACGCTTCATAACGTCGAGGAGTGAAGACGCTCAGAAAAATTCCGACGATAAGGGCAAATGCGATCGTCCCGACAATCAGCGCGCGCCAGCGCATCAATATTGATCGCAGATCGGCGATGGTGAGTTCTCGACCGCTGTTCGCAGAGGATCTAAGGCCAGATTCCATTAGAGATTTCAAGATGTCCTCAATCTGTAACTAAAATTAAGAGGCTCTAAACTCTTAGGTACTGCTTGGTACCATCATAGAGTATTGAGACTTCATTTACGCTGTCTGTATAACTTTCGTTGAGTTCGTATTCCACTGATAGGTCAGTCGCAATATTTACCCGGAGAGCGCAGTTCTGACTTTTGCATCAAGAACCGGATCAGAAGGTAGAGTTAGGTTCCGGTGCCCCTTAAGACCGCACCAAACGTGCGGGCGAGGATTTTGAAGTCCAGCCAGATGGACCAATCCTTCACGTACCTACTGTCGAGCTTTACATAACTCTCAAAGGATGGATCCTGACGTGCCTCTACCTGCCAGAGTCCAGTCATTCCCGGAATCACGTCCAGCCTTCTCAGGTGCGCCGTCTTGTATTGAGCGACTTCTGATCTGATTGAGGGTCTCGGACCTACCAGGCTCATATCACCGATCAACACATTCCAAAGTTGGGGCAATTCATCGATCGAATATTTCCGGAGGAATGCACCCACGGTGGTAACTCGTGGATCCTTCGCGATCTTGAATAGTATGTCGTGCCGCTCGTTGAGATGTGCGAGCTGATCCCGCACGGAGTCGGCGTTTTGAATCATGGAGCGGAACTTGTAGCAATAGAATGTCGTTCCCTTGTATCCAACTCGCTTGCTTTTATAAAAGACCGGTCCGGGAGACTGGAGTTTAATCAGTGCCGCGATAATCAAAAAGAGTGGAGATGCGAGAACAAGCCCAACGCTTCCGAGAACAACGTCAATGACCCTCTTCACGAAGTTCGACACGGCGCGTCTCTTGTGCCGATGAAGCACAATGGTCGGTAGATTCCCCAGAGATTCCACGTCAGCGCGACTCTTTAAAGTTTCAGTCAAACTTGGTATGAGGCGGACATCAATCCCGACAGTTCGCGCCTGGGCTAATACTTCAGAGAGAATATTCGTCGTCGTAGGCCGATGGGTGAAGATGATTTCATCCACGAACATTGACTTTGCCAGTGAAATCACATTGTCAATGTCGCCGACTATTTCACTGTCGCCGATCGAAGTATTGTCGGAATCTTCCTTCAATGCAATGAATCCCTTAAAGCGGAATCCCATATGACGCAAGGAAGCTAAATAGTCCTTGACGTCCCTGCCGATCGGATCAGCGCCCACGATCAGGATGTTTCTTCCCGCGATATCTCGCCTGAAATTAGCCTCCGAGTGTCGGCGCCAAAGAACTCGACAGAGGACTAATGCGCTGCTAGTCAGCAAAACTTCGAGAAGCAGGCTTGCCGCGGTCGAAGAGACGAGGGAGCGCAGTAAGCCATCCACGCCATTTGCCGCGAGAGAAACTGACAAAATGATCAGGAGCAGTTCGGAAGTGACGGTTTGGACACACTCGAAAGGATGCAGCTGGAAAATCCTTGTAAGCGCTGCCACGCAGCAAGCGAACAAACCCGCTTCAATGATGGCAAGGAGAATCAAAAGATGTCCTTGAAGCGGAAAGGCAGCCATACTTCCGCAGCAAAATGCGATTGCAAAATCGAGTGCAGTCCATGCAGCCTTCGATGTCATCAGATAAGGGCGCGGAACCAGAAACTCGGAATCTGTTTTAGGAGAGGGAGGCAGACTCGCCAAGACCGGGCGATCAGTTCGGCGCAGATCTCTAGGCTGGAGTGTCAGGACGTCAGAGTGGCTTTGGTATCCTCCATGTTCTGGAGCCTGGTCGCCAGCTGCATTTTTACTTAATCGAGCGTCCGCAAGAAGAGTACTCTCGACGGCTTGTCGGATTTCGTCAGTAGCAAATGGTCGACGCCTATTCAGCGAAACGTTCACGCAATCTGGGCAAGGCAAGTGGTTCCTGCTTTCACCAACAAAATTGATTCAGACTAAACCGCTGCTTCCGTAAAGGTAACCAAGACAGCGGTACTTGTAAGTACCACAAAAGTAGCCGCGGTATGCCTCTTCCGGCGAGAGAAGGCATTGCCGCGCGACGGCCCATGAAGAGATAAGGCGAAGCTGACGAGTCAGCTCATCAGCAGAATCGTTCATAATATTTGTGTTGGACCCTTAAGGCACGAAAGGTGTCACAGGCTTTGAACTCGCTGGATCACTCGACAACCGACTCAACACGGGGCGTCGCAGATGGCGCAGTAAACCTTGGAACTCTATTGAGAAGATTCGGACCAGGCTAGGAATTGTTGCTTCGTAAGAGGCTTGCTGAAGAGAAATCCCTGCGCAATGTCGCAGCCCTTCGCTCGCAAAAATTCAAGTTGTTCGCGGGTTTCGACCCCCTCGGCCACCGAAACCATGTCCAGGGCGCTAGTGAGCTCGATCATTTTCTGGACCACAACCCTCTGACTTTCCAAGTCCAGATGTTCCACCATCGATCTGTCAATTTTCAATTCGTTCGCAGGAATGAGGCGTAGTTGCTGCATCATCGCGTACCCTGTACCGAAATCATCAATCGAAAGCCTCACTTTTCGCATCCGAAGTCTGGTCAGGACAGCGAGCGTTTTGGACAGATCGCGGATCAAGCCCGTCTCTGTGACTTCAAGAATCAGCTTCTCGGGCGAAACTCCATGCTCGCTTGCGATGGCAATGAGATTATCAGGGAAGCTGAGATGGCGAAGGGACAAAACGGACACGTTGAAAGAGAGCGAGATGGGCTCTCCGTCCCGATCCCTCACATCACCCATCTCGGACATGCCGCGTTTCATGATGAGCCAGGTCAGGTCATCAATAAGGTCGAGTTCCTCCGCAATTTCGATAAAGCTGCCGGGAGCAACGAGACCGACTCCTGGGCGTTGCCAACGCACTAAGACCTCTACGCCGAGACATTTTCCAGTCGAAATCTCGATCTGAGGCTGATAGTGAAGAACGAACTCTTCCTGATCAAGTGCGCGGGAAAGATCGGCGACATCGAAAGGGTTGTCAATGCGGGACTTCGTGGAATGCACGGCTTCTGGTTTACGGCTGCGCTTTAAGACCCCTTCCAACTGGGCAATGCTGAACGGTTTGACTAGGTGATCGACAACTGAAAGCCCTAATGTGGTGGCCAAGGCTTCAGCAGATTCGATGATGCGCTTGCCAACGCCGCTCATCATGATGATTCCGGCACGGCATCCCTGTTCGCCGAGCAAGCGTAAAATCTCAACGCCATCAACACCCGGCATTACAAGATCGAGCAGAATCATGGTGACATCCGGAGTGAGGGAAAGAAAAAAACCATCAGCGTCAGCAGTGACTACGCACTCGATACCAAGGCCCTTGGCCGCGCTCGAAACCAGTTCGCCGATTTCCCTATCGTCATCCAGAATGAGAATTCTTTGTCTTGTCATGCTTCCGCCGAATTCTTCCATGGCTCAGTCGTATCAGGCCTTCGAACACGCGGACGCCAACGACATGAGCCAAGAGGCGCTGGCGATACTGATCGATTCTTGTGGAGAGCGTGGAGTGCGGCAGTAGGAGAAATCACTACAGTAACCGCGTGATGATCGCAATTAACCGTTGGTGAGATGGATGTGGACACGTTCTTTAGCAAAATTCTCTTTTTGGTCATTCACCGGGCACATGCGGTGAGAGACATCGGGGAGTCAAGTTTTGCACAAGGGCCTTCGCCCGTCACTATAGCACTAATGGTGCCAAATTTGCTTCAGGATTAAAAAATGGCCTGAATTAGTTTCCCTGTCCTCAAAACTCAGCCGGGATGTAACAAGACTTTTCTAACCGGTTGTCATTGAGTCTGTGCGTCCGGGAACCCATAGAACTGGGTCAGAGCTTGAGCTTCTGACATTGATGATCCTTGCATCGCGGGCTCCAGAACAATAGCCCGCGATGCAAGCAAGAGATAACATTAGGGATAATTTAGGTATATGCAAGTCAAACTGCTGTCCATGTAAGAGTTAGCGCAGCATCCCTTATAACCCCTGAAACCCGTGGAAACAACCTCAAGGCGCCAGGCGATATAAACACAATAACCAATCACTAGGTACTTGTCAGTACCACAAAATATGCATGGAACACTTTTGTCGTCAGCGGGGCACAAAAGGGCGAGCGGCTGGATCATGATTACCGTGTTTGTGCAGATTCTTCCAATATGATTTGCCTTTACAGGCAATTTCAGTTTGTAGAGACTGATGGGCAGGAACACGCTGAAATCAGGAGGTTTCGGAGTATGCTGAGATCTGAGAATCAAAATATTGTTGTGTTGGATCAGCTCTCGAGATGACCCCCATCGCTCAAGGAATCGCTAACGAGGACAAGATAAAGCGGATCCTCGACGCATCGCTTGAGGTATTCACCGAATTTTCGTTCGAGGACGCGACGACCGGGGAGATCGCAGGCCGATCCCGCATGTCCAAGCGCGATCTCTATGCGCTCTTTCCAAACAAGCAGGCTCTCTTGATGGCCGTCGTGATGCGCGAAATGCAGCTTCAGGAGCGGAAGTTCCGCGATACGATTGCCTCAACCGCAAGGTTGCGGAGCCTGCGCAGCAAGCTTGATCTCATCGGCATTGCTCTGGTGGAAGACATGCTCTCTCCTTCCATGGGCGTCGTAAGAAGACTAGTGATTACGGAAAGCTTGAAGCAGCCGTTTTTAGGGAACCTGTTCTATGAAAGCGGAGTGGCACAGCAATGCAAGCACCTTAGCGAGGTTCTTGCTTCGCACCAAGGGAAGAGTTCGACCACAAGATCAGGGGATTTCGAGTCGGCGGCTGAACACTACCTTTCGATAGTGGCATTCTTCCCCTCGGTCATGGCGGAGATTGGCATGCGCGGCAGGTGGACCGATGCAGGGATCAAAAAGCACGTCTCGCTCTCCACGGAGCAATTTCTTAAAGCGCACCCCCAGTTTGATTGATCTCCAACGACGTCGGTGAGACCCAGCTCTCCGCCCGCTGCATTGCATTTTGCCCCTCGAGTTGCATATTGACACCCCATGCACAGCGGTCTTCTCGTTCTCCCTCGGTGGTACCGCATGGTTCCGTACCCAAAAAAGAATTAGCTGTTTGGCGCAAATTAACGACAAATGCGGGAATTGACCGGTTCTCTGGAACTGAAACTCCCCGGCAGAGTGAGCTACATCACATCGCGTAGAGTGAAGCCTGAGTAAAGTCACCCAAAATGGACCACGGATCCATGAGCACAGGGAGCCTGATATGTGGGCGATTCGTGTGCGCTTTCGTTCATTCCTAGCTCGCTTTCAGTGTTAAAACAGTCCTTACCGGTTTAGATACATCGGTTTACAAAAGAGGAGCAATGCTCCTGAGAGGGACAAACATACGCACTTCGTTCACGTCTGCACCTGCCAGGCTCATCGCTCGTTATGCGATGGCCGTGGTGTTGGTTTCCGCATCATTTCTGCTGCGATTCGTCCTGGTTCAGCATTTTGGCGAGCAGTTGCCGCCATTCATCAAGCAACTGCCGCCGTTCATCATTTGCTATCCCATCGTCATGCTCGTTGCTCTTCTGGCAGGGCTGGGACCCGGTCTTCTGGCTACGGCCCTGGGAGTGTTGGGAACGGCGTTTTTTATCATGTCGCCCAATGGAAGCTTTGCCGTCGCGAACTCCTTTCAGGCTGTTGCTCTGGTGTTATTCGCGGGGACGGGTGTCTTTATGAGCCTGGTCGCCGCCCGTTACCGGCAAAGCCAGCAGCTCGTTACGGCCTACAGGGAACGGCGGGCCCGTCAGGAAGGGAAAGTACTCTATCGGACCCTCTTCAACACGATGGACGAAGGATTCTGCATCATCGAGATGATCTTCGATGCAGCCGGGAAGGCTGTCGACTATCGATTCCTCGAGGTCAATAGCGTCTTTGAACAGCAGACAAGTCTCCGCGACACGGTTGGGAGACGCGTGCGTGACCTTGCTCCTTCGATTGAGGATTTTTGGATTGAGACTTATGGAGAGGTCGCGCTCACCGGAGAACCCGTTCATTTCTTCCATGAATCGAAGATTTTGGATCGCTACTTCGAAGCCCGCGCCTATCGTTTCGGCGAGCCGGCCCTGCGGCAGGTTGCAGTGGTCTTTAGCGATATCACTGAGCGCAGGAGAATCTCGGGCGCCTTGCGGGAAAGCGAGGCGCGGCTAAAGGAAGCGCAAAATACCGCCCACATTGGAAGTTGGGTTTACAGGCCGTCCGACATCCACATCTGGTCCGACGAGATGTATGAATTATTCAAGTTGGACAGGGACGCTCCGGTCACCCACGATTCAGCGCTTTCCGTCATTCATCCCGAAGACAGGGAGGACGTTTACGAGCGCAACTTCAGCAAGGCGTTCGAATCCGGCGCAGTCAGTATCGACGTGGAATTTCGGGTCATCTGGCCCGGCAGCCAGATCCGGTGGATGTCTGCGATCGGCAAGATTCGGCGCGACGAAGCTGGACGGGTAATTGAAGCAGTCGGCACGGTGCAGGATATTACCGAGCACAAGCAGGCTGAACAAGCCATTCGAGATAGCGAAGAGAAATTTCGCACCCTGGCCGATCTGGTGCCGCAGATGGTTTGGATCTGCACTCCGGACGGAATGAACGTGTTTTTCAACCAGCGCTGGGTGACGTATACCGGGATGACGCTCGCAGAGAGCTATGGCCGAGGATGGTACAAGCCATTCCATGACGACGACAGACAGCGGGCCTGGGACGCCTGGAATCATGCAGCGGCCACTGGAGATTCCTACCAGGTCGAAAGCCGGCTGCGAAAGGCAGACGGTAGTTATCACTGGTTTCTCATGCAGGGCGCGCCGTTCCGCGATGCTTCCGGAAGCATCGTCCGTTGGTTTGGAACGTGCACCTACATCGAAGACATGAAGCTGGCAGAGGAAGCGCTCAGGAAAAGCGAATTGGAGTTTCGCCTTCTGTTTGAGCAAATTCCGGACGGAATCTTCGTTTCGGACGCGCAAGGCCGCTTTCTGGACGTCAATCCTGCGGGTGTCAATGTCATGGGCTATGCTCCGGATGAGTTGCGCGCCCTGACGATACCTGACATCCTTCCGGCGGAAGAGACCGAACGGCTTCCCTACGAACTTGGTCGCCTCGCAGGGGGCGCCACGTTGCAATCCGAATGGCGATACAAGCGAAAAGACGGCTCCGTCTTCGATGGTTCGAACGCGGCGAGGCAATTGTCGGACGGCCGGTTCCTTACCGTTGTCCGGGACATCACCGAGGAAAAACACCTCGAAGAGGACAAGAAGAAACTACTCGATGCCGTCCAAAAGGAGCGAGACTCGCTTTCGGCATTGATTAGTGCCATGAAGGATGAAGTTTGGTTTATCGACGCTGAGCGGCGTGTGGGTCTCGTGAATCCAGTGGCACTCACTGTTTTTGGCTCCAACTACACAGCGAACGTACACATCGAGGAATTAGGAAAGGGCATTGAATTCAGGCGAGCCGACGGTAGTCTTCGGCCGATCGAGGACTCTCCACCATTGCGCGCTCTTGGCGGGGAGATGGTCAGGGATGAAGAGGAAATCCTTCGACTGCCCGCGACTGGCGAGTCGCGGCACCGCGAAGTCAGCGCCGCGCCAATCAAGGATGCTTCAGGAGCGATCATCGGATCTTTGGTGGTTGTGCACGACATCACCAAACGCAAACGCGCAGAAGAACAGTTGCGGCGAAGCGAGATGCTCTATCACGGTCTATTTAGTTCCATGAACGAGGGATTCTGCCGCATCGAGGTAATCTTCGATCCAGAGAACAAGCCTGTGGATTTCAGATTCATCGAGGTGAACGAGGCATTTCTAAGTCAATTTGGCCTGCACGACGTGGTTGGCAAACGGATACGGGAGATTTCTCCAACGTTAGAGGAGCATTGGTTCGAGCTTTACGGGAAAGTTGCCCTCACCGGCGAGCCAGTGTTTGTCAGTGACGCGGAGGGTCTGAATCGCAACTTCGAGGTTCACGCATACCGCGCCGGTGAGCCCAATCAGCAGCAGGTTGCAATTGTCTTTAACGACATCAGCGTTCGAAAGAGATCCGAAGAACAAATTCGGCAGCTCAATCGTGTGTATTCCGTACTCAGCGACATCAACCAGACAATCGTCCGCGAAACAACTTCTCAGGCGATGCTGGAGGCAGCCTGCCGCATAGCCGTTGAGAAGGGCGAATTCCGGATGGCATGGATCGGAATGATTGATCCAACAACCTCGCACCTTAATCGCGTCGCATCCAGTGGTTTCGTCGATGGTTATCTGGATCGGGTGAGGATTGACCTTCTCGACTCGAACTCAATCGGCGGCCCGATAGAACACTGCGTTCGATCCGGAGAACACACCATCTGCAATGACATTGAGCACGAACTTATGCGGCCGTGGAAGAATGATGCGTTACAAAACGGCTACCGCTCACTAGCCGCATTTCCACTTCAGTGCGAAGGAAATGTTGTGGGTGTCTTCACCCTGTATGCCAGCGAACTTGCATTCTTCAACGAGAGTGAAACCAAGCTTCTTGATGAACTGGCTACGGATATCTCCTTCGCGCTGGAGGTAAACCGAAATGAGGAGGATCGAAGGAGAAAGGAAGAGCAACTGGGGCACTTGAATCGGGTATATAACATCTTGTCCGATCTCAATCGCACCATCATTCGCGAGAAATCCTCTGCAGTGATGCTGGAGGCCGCCTGTCGCGTCGCCGTGGATCTGGGCAGATTCCGGATGGCATGGATTGGAATGATCGACCCCGTTACACAAGTGTTGAAGCCGGTTGTCTCATATGGGGCAGTCGACGGATATCTGGATCAGGTCCGAATTGATGTGCACGATCATGCGCGCGATTTCGGGCCGGCAGCAGTGTGCACTCATTCCGGCGAGCATGCCTTCTGCAATGACATCGAACATGATCCGACCTACCTCCCATGGCGGGAGGCGGCGTTACAGCGTGGATATCGATCTTTGGCAGCCCTGCCGCTTGTCGTCGATGGCCGGGTGATTGGCGTCCTCAGCTTATATGCGAGTGAAGCCGGGTTCTTCAAGGGCGACGAGCTTGCCCTCCTGGACCAGATGGCAATGGACATCGGGTTCGCATTAGAAGTCAATCGAAATGAGGAGGATCGAAAGAAAAAGGAGGAAGAACTCCTGTGGCGAACGGCCTTTTTTGAAGCACAGGTGGACTCCGCCCTGGATGGGGTATTGGTGGTGGATGCCCAGGGGAAAAAGATGCTTCAAAACAAGCGTCTGAATGAGATGTTCAGACTTCCTGCCAATGTTTATGAGAATTCTGATGACGCGAAGCAGCGTGAATTCGTTGGAACATTAGTGAGGAATTCGGACCAGTTTGAAGAAAAAATCCGGTATCTCTATTCGCACCCCGACGAAGTGAGTCTGGATGAGATTGAAATGATCGATGGCAGGACTCTCGAACGATACTCCTCCCCGGTCAGAGACAAGTCTGGCAAGCGATACGGAAGGATCTGGACTTTCCGTGACATCACCGCGCGGCTGAGACTCGAGGAGCAATTTCGTCAGGCGCAGAAAATGGAGGCGATCGGCCAGCTTACGGGCGGCATCGCACACGACTTTAATAATCTCCTCGCGGTGATTGTCGGAAATCTCGATCTTCTCGAGCGCCAAATTACAGACAATGAGGCGGCAGTGAAGCGATTGAATACTGCCCGTAATGCCTCGCTGCGCGGCGCAGAGGTGACCCGCCGCCTCCTGGCCTTCGCCCGCCAACAGGATCTGAAACCCGCTGCTATCGATCTGAATACAGTTATTGAGACCGTGCTTGCGCTCGCCGCTCCTGCTCTGGGTCCAACCATTCAGGTAATCACTCAATTGGCTCCGTCGATGCCACGGGTGTTTGCCGATGCATCCGGGCTGGAGAGCGCGTTGCTCAATCTCGTCGTCAACGCTCGGGATGCGATGGCAAAGGGCGGCAAGCTAACTTTAACGAGCGAACTGCGAACCGTTGATTCCGACCAGTTCCTCGGAAAAGCAAATGAGCTGACCCCCGGTTGTTACGCATTTGTTGCTGTTTCCGATACAGGACACGGGATGACGAAGGAGACGGTTCAAAGGGTATTCGAGCCATTTTTTACAACCAAGTCTCACGGAACAGGTCTTGGGCTGGCCATGGTCTATGGATTCTTCAAGCAATCTGGAGGCACCGTTCGTATCTATAGCGAACCCGGTAGTGGAACGACATTTTCGTTCTTCCTGCCGATTCTTGCTGGGGCCGCAGACTTGGCTCCCACTCCTGTGCCCGAGGCATATTCTCCCAGCCTCAGCAGGGGAACAATTCTCATTGTCGATGACGAAGGCGATTTGATTGAGGTCGCCGCGACGTGTCTGAGCGATCTCGGCTACTCAGTGTTAGCGGCGAAAGACGGTGTCAGCGCAATTCAAGTCCTCGCAGAGCGCGATGATATCGGCTTGCTGCTGACAGACGTCATGATGCCCGGAGGCATGAATGGCGTGGAACTTGCCCAGCGCGCAACTGAAATGAACAGTCAAATCCGAGTCATCTATTGTTCCGGATTCCCAGCTGATGCCTTGAAGGAAAGAGCGCTGTCTCTCACAGAGGGTCCGTTGCTCCGCAAGCCATATCAACGCTCTGAATTGCTGGCCATTGTCAGCAAGGTGCTTGCCGAAGCAAACCCTAAGCAGATCGATGGAAAATCAACGTCCAATGAAGCACCTTAGTATCAGTAATAAAGGTGATTAACGAAGACGATGCCTGTCAGATGTTCTTCAATCAGGTGGAACAGTTGGAGCCGATTTGTACGCGTCTTAAGAGGCAGACTGGTCCGATAGTCCGTTTTCTATGTGTTCTCGAAATCATCCACGCTGTAGAGAAGTCATCAGCGGGGCGCGTTACTTTCCCGAGAGAAAATGATGCTTTATGAAAGTAAAGGTTACTCTCTGTCTCAGATTTTTAAAGACCACGAAAAACGGAGCAGAACCTAGTCTGCTCCGTCTAAAAGTACGTAAAAGTTGTCAACTGCATCCTGATGTCGAACCGCAGCTCATGCAGCGGTAGCAGCTTCCGTTGCGAACCATGATGGCGCCGCAAGTGGAACAGCTCGGTGCATCGCCCATCTCGTACATGCTGCGCATCGCTTCTGATGCATGGAACAGACCGCGATCTTGCAGAGTCGGCCCATGATTAGACTCGGCCGACGCCGAGATCGAGGATTGAGCTTCCGGCGGAATACTGCTGCCCGGTGCTGATGTGCTGCCCATCCCGCTGCCCATGCGCCGAGACATTTCCTCAGCCAGCCTGGAAAGCTGTTTGTGGGCCTCAGGATCCCCTTCCAAATCTGAGTCCGGCAGAATTGTCGGCGACTCAGGCAGCGGCGCAGCCTGCGGAGACAGCCCCGCAAACAGCGTCAACTGCTCGCCCGACAGGAAGCGCAGGTTCAGCCAACGGAAGATGTAGTCCATCAGGCTCTTCGCGTATCCAATCTGCTCGTTGCCCGTCCAGCCCGAGGGCTCGAACCGTGTATGCGCAAACTTCTCGCATAGCACGCGCAGCGGAACGCCATGCTGCAGTGCCAACGAAATCGAAGTCGCGAACGCATCCATCAAACCAGAGACGGTTGAACCTTCCTTCGCCATCTTGATGAAGATCTCGCCGGGTTGGCCGGTCGGATATAAACCGACTGTGATATAGCCCTCATGACCCGCAATCGAGAACTTGTGGGTGATGGAGGCGCGCTCTGCGGGGAGGCGATGACGCACAGCGCGAGGTGGCCCGTTCAAGTCCTGTGGCGGCGGCGTTTCGAGTCCGAGCGCAGCGGTCATCTGCGGCACCGAAGTCGCCTTGGCAATCTCTTCGAGTGCCCGCTGGAAGGCAGCCGAAGCTGCGACCATCGACTTCGCCGTCACTTCGAGCTTCTCGCTGATCTTGGCTTCAAGCGTTTTCAGATCTGCCTCGGCCGCCGGCTGTCCTGCTGCAATCTGCGCCATCACGCGCTGCCCCGCCGCTTCCGCAGCTGAAGGTTCCTTTTTTGCATCCATGCTGGTGTTCAACGGCTGAACACCTTTTGATCCATCTCGATAAATTGCCACAGCCTTGATGCCCTGGCGCCAGCTTTCGGCGTAGGCCTCGGCTACTTCCTCTACCGTTGCTTCATTCGGCAGGTTCACGGTCTTTGAGATTGCGCCTGACAGAAACGGCTGCGTTGCAGCCATCATCTTGATGTGGCCCATGTAGTTAATCGAGCGTGTGCCCTTTGCCGGCCTGAAGCTGCAGTCGAACACAGCCAGATGTTCCGGTTTGATGCCCGGCGCCCCTTCAATGGTGCCGGTTGCATCGATGTAGCTCACGATCGCATCGACTTGGTCGTTGTTGTAGCCAAGCTTGAACAGCGCAGCCGGAACCGTGTTGTTGACGATCTTGATCATGCCGCCACCAACCAGTTTCTTGTACTTCACCAGCGCCAGGTCAGGCTCGATGCCGGTGGTGTCGCAATCCATCATGAAGCCGATGGTGCCCGTCGGCGCCAGCACTGTGGTTTGCGAGTTGCGATAGCCGTAGCGCTCGCCGTAGGAGAGAGCCATATCCCAGCAATCGCGGCTCGCATCGATTAGCGCCTCGAGTTGCGGCACAAGGAAGGGCTCGCCGCTGGTGCGGGACTTGCCAATCTTGTTCACTTCCGCACGATGCATCCTGATCACATTCAGGAACGGCTCGCGATTCACGTAGAACCCTGGGCACGCTCCGCCTTGGCGCTCCACGCTGGCGGTGAGCGGTGTGGCCGAGGCCAGCGGCGGGCAGTTTGCCGCCACCACCGCCGACTGCAGATACGCCTGACCGCACATGATCGCCGTCATCGCCGCAGCCAGGTCGCGTCCGGCGGCCGAATCATAGGGAATTCCAAACGACATCAGCAACGCGCCAAGGTTTGCATAGCCCAGGCCGAGCGGACGGTAGTCATGCGAATTGCGCGAAATCCATTCCGTCGGATATCCGGAGTTGTCGACCAGGATCTCCATCGCCGTGATGACGACTGAAATCGCGTGGCGATACTCGGGGATATTGAACGTGCCCGACGACGTGAGGAACTTCATCAGGTTGAAGCTCGCCAGGTTGCATGCCGAGTTGTCGAGGAACATGTACTCCGAACAGGGATTCGACGCATTGATCGGAGCCGTGTTCTTGCTGGTGTGCCACTTGTTGATCGTCGTGTCGAACTGCAGCCCGGGATCGCCGCACAGCCAAGTGGCCTCGGCAATCTTGCGCATGATGTCGCGCGCCTTGTAGTTCTTGACCGGATTCGCACCTTTCACTGTCCTGGTCGTGAACTCGCCGTCATTCTCGTACGCCCGCATGAACTCGTCGGTCACACGCACTGAGTTGTTGGCGTTCTGGAAGAAGATCGACGAAAAAGCCTCAGAGTCCGGTCCCGATCCGTCGTAGCCGTTCCGAATGAGCGTGTGTGCCTTCTGCTCTTCCTTCGCCTTGCACTCGATGAAGTCGATGATGTCAGGATGCTCGACGTTCAGAATCGCCATCTTGGCTGCGCGGCGCGTCTTGCCGCCACTCTTGATGACGCCGGCAAACGCATCGAGGCCGCGCATGAAGCTCAGCGGACCGCTTGCCGTGCCGCCGCCCGTCACGCCTTCGTGGCTTGAACGCAGCGAACTGAAGTTCGTACCCGTTCCCGAGCCGTACTTGAACAGCAGCGCCTCAGTCCGGGCAAGGTCCATGATGCCTTCCATCGAGTCTTCGACGGAGTTGATAAAGCAGGCTGAGCACTGCGGATTCTTGTAGCCCGTGGCTGCATGAACGACGCCGCCCGTCATCGGGTCCCAGTGCCAGTTCTGTCCCGCCGCAAATGGCTCCAGGCGATCGCAGCCGACATTGAACCACACCGGCGAATTGAAGGCTACCTTCTGCGTTAGCAGCATGTGCGCCAGTTCATCGTGGAAGGTGACGGCGTCGCTATCGCTGGCGAAGTAGCCGCCTGCAATACCCCAGTCGCGGACCGTCTCAGCCACGCGCGATACGAGTTGCCGAACGCCTGTCTCACGCTCCGGCGAACCCAGAGTGCCATGCAGATACTTCGAAGCAACAATGTTGGTCGCAGTCATCGACCAGTCGGCCGGCACCTCCACGTCCTTCTGCTCGAAGATCGTGTTGCCCTTGCTGTCTGTGATCAAAGCCGTACGGCGTTCCCACTGGACGTCGTCGTACGGGGAAACCCCCTCGGTTGAGAAACGGCGGGAAAATGTCAGGCCACCCTGGCTATAGGGTGCTTGTTGGGCTGCGGTGGTCGTTTGAAGGTTGGCCTCGCTCATCGATTTCTCTCCCATCGGCGAATTCTTGAAAATACTTGTCCCTTGGGCTTAACGCAGCCAAATTTGGGGGGTTAAGTCTTGCAGCGAACGGAAAAGCGGGGGCTTTTCCTATACCGCGAGTTTTCTGTCTTGTGCGGCCAGCAACCGGGCTCAAGGTTACAGTCTGTTTACAGTCGCAGTTGCAAAAATAACGCTGTCTATGGTGCCTGTCAACCGTAAACCACAACATCTTGTATTTGGATGGTGAATGGCGTATCCGGTTGCTAAATTCCGCCAATGAGGCTGTGGAAAGCGCTAAAACACTTGTAAGACGCGGATTTCCCGGATCCGATTTGCCCAAAATACAGTGCAGAAGCGGTCTCCGCCCCTCTGTCCGTCCTGAAATACAAGCCTAGTGCTCCATTGAGGCGCTTACAAGGCGTAGAAACGGTGCATTTAGCCGCCCTCCCCTGTGCGAAATCGCTCGAAATGTGGAGAATGCGGGCGTTACTCTTCTGGCTCCCCCCCGGAGGTCGAGATTTCAGCCGCTTGGAGTGTGGCGTCTACATACCAGTTCGGCTGATAGGCTGAATTCGTGTTTGAACCCCAGAAAGACCTGTCCGGCTGGAAGACATCCCCGCTACCCCGCCCCACACCCCTCCGTGGTCGGTACGTATCGCTCGAACCATTGGACGCAGAGG
>Ga0210386_10001828_pt1 | contig 18607 bp, 18 predicted proteins | sample IncBWH32OmetaG_FD_160091 | JGI IMG/M metagenome (GOLD analysis project Ga0210386, IMG submission 160091) | Forest soil microbial communities from Barre Woods Harvard Forest LTER site, Petersham, Massachusetts, United States - Inc-BW-H-32-O ... | reverse complement strand
GCATGCCTTCCCGGGCATGAAAGACCCTCCGGAAGTACTGGCCCAGGCGCCCGGCGATGTCCTCCACCTCGATCTCGGTCATCATGTACAGGTCGAGCTCGGGCCGTAGGTTGGCCAGGGATACCGCGAGGATCTGCGCGCGTTCTTCCGGCGACTGGTGATCGTTCAGCTCATGCTGCACGTCGCTGTCGACGAACTCCGACAGAGCCGACAGGTCCCGCGTTGACTGATGCGAGAAACGGCGCCGGATCACCACCGCCTGCAGGTTGACGTTGAGCCGTGCCGCGATGAGGGCCTCGTCCCCGCTGGACACCACCACGAGCTCGTAGACGAACTCGTCGTCGGGCCGGCGCCATTTGCGCACCTCGTTACGCAACGCCCGCTCCTGGGCCTCGGTCATCTTTTCGACGACGAGCACCTCGAAATAGGGCCGGTCGGCTTGCGCCGCCGGTTGATGCTCGAGCTGACGTGGATCGGTGGGAAACATGTCCAGGTCGTCGGCACCGGCGTTGTCGACGTCCCCGGAGCGATAGGACTCCGTGGTCAGCGCGCGGTTGATCCGCCCGACCGCCTGGGCGAACTTGTCATAGCTACCGGCGGCAAAAAGTCGTTGAACAAGGGCGAATTGCGGCGAGCCGGGATAGGCCCAATAGGGCTCCAGTGTGCTCAGGCGAGCCAGCAATTCCTGGCATGCCTTCGCCCATTTTTCTTTCAACGCTCCCGTGGTGGTCGGCCGCGTCAGCCGATCAGCGGCCTCCTCCAGCCGGCACCACGAGTCACTGCGGACCTGCCACAGGCTGTTGTAAGCGCGCAAATGTTCTGTCATGGCGGCCCTTTCCCGACTCGCGGCGGCTCCTCCGTCCCGGTGCGTGGGGTCAAGATTCGCAGACCCAATCCGCCCGCTGGTGACCAAAAGACAAACAATGGGCGTCCGTCACGTGACAGCCCGAACAGACGACGGTAACGGGGTCCCGGGTGGTCCAACCGCCGTGGTTCCTTGCATCCGGTGCCGCTACGCGGCTCACCATAGGAGGATGGATGGAATCGCTGGGCAGTCTCCACCTGGGGAAGATCGTCGTCGCTGGTGTACTGGCATTGGCGGGATTAATGACCACCGGCGTCGGCATCAGCAACGCTGCCACGCTTCAGACGGAGGGCACGTGTCCGAGTCGGGCGGCCTGTTACGCAGCGGGTCCGGGCGTCAAGGCCACAACGGCTGGGAACTGGAACGATTTCTGGTGCGTCCCGGATCACGCGGCTCCTGGTTCGTGGCGCCTGGTTCTGGCCAACTGAAGTTGGTCGGCGACTGGCCACGCACAGTGCGGCGTCGGGGCGTCGTCGTGGTACGCGCGGATCTTTCCGCAGCACAGGAATTTTCGTCCATGTAACGCTCTCCTGGCGATTGCCTCCCAGCCAACGGGGGCGAATGCCCAGGCGTGCGTGAGCACCCTGTGATTGGCAAAACCGGGGCGCGCGGATCCACGGTAAGGGAGGATTCTTGACGCGGCGCCGTCGATGCGGGCAGGAATACGCCGTCCTATAACTGTGCGGAGGTGACGAACGATGGGCCATTACCGATCGAACGTGCGAGACCTGGAGTTCAACCTGTTCGAGGTTCTCGGCCTGGACGCCGTGCTCGATTCGGGCGCCTACGGCGATCTCGACACGGCGACGGTACGTGAGACTCTCCGTGAGGTGGCGCGGCTGTCCGAGGGGCCGATCGCAGACTCGTTCGTCGATGCCGATCGCAATCCGCCGCGGTTCGTCCCGGGCGAGCACACGATCACGGTGCCGGATTCGGTGCGGCGATCCGTGGCCGCGTTCAAGGATGCCGGGTGGTGGCGGATCGGGATGTCCGAGGTCATCGGTGGGGTGCCGGCACCGTCCCCGGTGGCCTGCGCGGTCAACGAGATGATGGCCTGCGCGAACCCGGCCATTCAGTGGTACAGCACTCCGGTCATGTCGCAAGTGCTCGCGCTCGTCGGAACCGAACAGCAGAAGCGTTGGGCGCGAATCGGTTTGGAGCGCGGCTGGACGGGCACGATGGCGCTGACCGAACCCGACGCGGGTTCCGACGTCGGCGCGGGGCGCACCAAGGCGATCGCGCAACCAGACGGCGCCTGGCACATCGAGGGTGTGAAGCGGTTCATCTCCGGCGGCGATGTCGGTGACACCGCGGAGAACCTGTTCCACCTCGTGCTGGCGCGTCCGGAGGATGCCGGACCTGGTACGAAGGGCCTGAGCCTGTTCTACGTCCCGAAATACCTGTTTGACCCGGACACGCTGGACCTGCGGGAGCGCAACGGGGTGTTCGCGACGGCGCTGGAAGAAAAGATGGGCATAAAAGCGTCCCCGACCTGCGAATTGACGTTCGGCGCGACCGACATCCCCGCCGTCGGGTACCTGGTCGGCGACGTGCACGACGGCATCGCCCAGATGTTCAAGGCCATCGAGTACGCGCGGATGATGGTCGGTATCAAGTCTATCGGGACACTGTCGACCGCGTACCTGCACGCGCTCGACTATGCACAGCAGCGTGTGCAGGGCCCTGACCTGACCCGCTTCACTGACAAGACCGCACCCCGGGTGCCGATCACGCGCCACCCGGACGTGCGGCGAAGCCTCATGTTGCAGAAGGCGTACGCCGAGGGATTGCGCGCACTGTACATGTACGCGGCCGCGCACTCCTACGAATCCGGGGTCGCGCTGGTGCCGGGCGTTGACGCCGACTTGGCGGCGCGGGTGCTGGACCTGCTGCTGCCGATCGTCAAGGGCGTCGGATCCGAGAAGTCGTATTACTGGATCAACGAAAGCCTGCAAACCCTGGGCGGATCGGGGTATCTGAAGGACTATCCCATCGAGCAATACGCCCGAGACGCCAGAATCGACTCACTCTACGAAGGCACCACCGCGATCCAGTCGCTGGACTTCGTGTTCCGCAAGATCGCGCGCGACCGAGGCGTCGCCCTCGCGCATGTCGCCGGCCAGATCACCGCGTTCATCGACAACATCACCGGCGATCGGCTCAAGGCCGAGCGCACGCTCCTGGCGGCGGCACTGTCGGACGTGCAGGCGATGACCGGCACGCTTACGACGTATCTGCTTGCCGCGGAACATAATCCCACGGAGCTGTACAAGATCGGGCTGGTGTCGGTGGCATATCTGCATGCCGTCGGCGACACGCTCATTGCGTGGCGACTGCTCGTGCAGGCCGACATCGCGGCTGCCGCACTCGATGCCGGTGCTGACGATTCCTTCTACCGCGGCAAGCTCGCCGCCGCCACGTTCTTCGCCAAGACGATCCTGCCGGCGATCTCGGCGACCCGCGCCGTCGTCGAGAACGTCGACATCGACCTGATGGACCTTGCCGACGACGCGTTCTGACGCTTTGCCGGAGGGCGCCCGTCGTACCGCCGAGCTGACATGAACGCCTCCTCTCGGTGGATAACCGGCGCCATCCGTCAATTTCAATATGACGTTGGTTCTTTGGTACCTCCGATATTTGAGGCGTATGCGCGGGTGTTTCACCCGGCTTATCGCCTCGTACAACGAATGCCTGACCCGCGTGAAATTGCCGTCTCGTGGAAGGCGGTGGCGGAGGCTAATGGTCGAGTCGCGCACCCGGCCATGGAATGGGGATCCCTGGTCGGCTCATGGCAAATGCAAAGTCAGCCGGGGCTATGGGATCGTCGGCCAGATACGGGTCGGCTTCCTGTCCACGTCACCAAGGAGCTAAGTCTCCTATTAAAGCGAAGCTCGCGGTCTGACAGGGTGATGTATGCCCTATGGAACGGGTACGGCGGGATGCAGATAGGGAATGCCGAGTTGATCGAACTGCCACATCGTCCGATGTATCTGATAACGGGGTCAATCGAGAACGCAACCGAGCCGTTCGGCATACCAGGTCGTACCGCGAGTCTATGGTGGCCACGCGATCAGCAATGGTGTGTGGCAACGGATGTCGATTTGATGACCACATATGTTGGTGGTGGAGCGAATTGTGTAAAGGCCATCATCAATAGCGATGCACTGGAAGCAATGCCGGTGACCATTGATCAACGAGTGACGTGGGACGCAGACACGGTCAACCCGCTTCCCGATTCTCCGTAGCCGGCATCGTCAGATTTGTTCGGTTAGCTCGCTGGATACCTGCCAGAGTCGGTCGGCATTGTTTGGGTCGAGTGCGTAAGGCGCGACGCCGCCAATGTGGCCCTCGCGCTCATGTACCACTGGCGCCTCGGCGCAGTCCTCGTAGTAGCGACCGGTGACCCCTTCGACATCAGGACTGGCCGCCAGTAACACGGAGGTGGCGGCGCCTTGCTCGATCGTCTTGACCGGGGGCAGCGCCAGGTCCGTCTCTTTCCCGAAATTGGCGAGGTCGTCGGGGCCCATGTGTCGCGCGAGCGCGGTACTGGCGATGTTGCCGGGCATCAGTGCGTTGACCGTGATGCCGTCGTCGGCCCAACGTTGCGCGGCGCCGACGGCGAACAGCACATTGGCTGACTTGGACTGGCCGTAGGACGTCCATTGGTCGTAGGGGCGAAACCGGTAGTGCAGGTCGTCGAAGACCACTGGGGAGAACAGGTGCCCGATGGACGCGACGGACACCACGCGGGCGCCGTCCGCCGCGGCCAGTGATCGGTGCAGGCCGCTGGCGAGCGCGAAATGACCGAGATGGTTTGTGGCGAACTGCATCTCACACCCGGCCGGGGTGAGGGTGAGCTTCGGCAGGGCCATCACGCCGGCGTTGTTGACCAGGATGTGCAGCGGGCCCGTCCACGCGCGCACGAACCCGGCCACCGAGGCCGGATCGGCCAGGTCAAGCTGTGCGACCTGCGGCGCACCCGATCCCGGCGGCAGCGCTTTGGCGATCTCGTCCGCGACTTTCCCGCCGGCCTCGACGTTGCGTACCGCCAACGTCACGTCGGCACCCGCGGACGCCAGCGCGCGGGCGGTCTCGACACCGATTCCGGAACTGGCACCCGTCACCACTACGCGGCGTCCGTGCAGATCCACGTCATCGACGATCTCGGCCGCAGTGGTGGCGGCTCCGTATTTGTGCGCAGGCATGCGACCACGATCCACCTGCACACGCCCGTTATCCAGACCATGACGTTGCTGGTAATCCCAGAGCCACCCTGTCTGACACACGCCGCACTACCCTTGACCGATGGAGACAACCCGCGGGCTGGCGGCTTTTCTGCGAGCCCGCCGCGAATTGCTCAAGCCTGCCGACGTCGGCCTACCGGTCAGCGAGCGTAGACGCGTCGAGGGATTGCGTCGCGAAGAAGTCGCGATGCTTGCGGGCATCAGTACCGAGTACTACCTCAGACTCGAGCAAGGACGAGACCATCAGCCCTCCGACCAAGTCCTTGACGGGCTTGCCCGCGCCCTGCAACTCGACGAAGACGCGAGCAATCACCTGCGCGCGTTGGCGCGACCGGCGCCGCGTCGGCGTGGACGCTCCGTCTCTGAAAGGTGCGACCCGGCAGTGCAAACTCTCATCGACAGTTGGCCGCTTACCCCTACGTTCGTTGTCAACCGGAACATGGCGATACTGGCGTCCAATCGCATGGCGCGAGCGGTGTCGCACCTTTTCACCCCTGGCCAAAACATCCTGCGCGCGGCGTTTCTCGAGCCTGAAATGCGTATGCTCTACCGTGATTGGGAACGGTTCACGACCAGGATCGTCCCGTTCTTGCGAGCCGTGCTCGGCGCGGAGCAACCCGATCGCGAACTTCTCGAGCTCATCGGCGAACTCAGCATCGCCAGCAAGCGATTCGCCACATTGTGGGCGCGTCACGATGTAAGCACCGAAGCACCGGTCCGACCGCCTTTTATCACCCGCAAGTCGGGCCGCTCGATCTGCACTACACGATCCTGCACCTGCCGGATCAGCGCCAGATGATCGTCACCTACCACGCCGACCCTGGCTCACCATCCGAAGAAAACCTCCGTCTGCTCGCCAGTTTGACAACTTAGGCGCCGACGAGCGGCTTTGGTCACGACTGTTGTTCGTCGAACACGAATACGACTTTGCCTTCCCGGCCGGTGTCGCCCTGGGCGAGGCTTATCGCGTCCTTCCAGTCCTCCAGCCGCACGGTGCGGGCGACCCGTGCGCTGAGCGTGCCGTCGCCAACCATCGCCACCAGCTCGCGATAGGTGTCGTGCACCTTCGCGGTGTCGGTGTTGCGTAACCAGTTGATCAGCCAGAATCCGGTCCAGTTCACGTGGCGGCCGATCAGCTCAAGCACGGACACCGAGGCGCTTTGCCCCGATAAAGCCGCAAAAGACACCAATGTCCCGCCGAACCGTAGGTGATGGGCGAGCTGCCGCGCCGAGCGGCCGCCGACGGAGTCGACGACGATGTCGAGATCGGTGCCGTTCAGTGCCTGCGCCAGATTGGCTTCGAGATTGTCATCATCGATCACGACCCGATCGCCACCCCAGCTGCGGACCTGCTCGGCGGCGGCCTCGCGGCGGACCACGCTCATGGTTTTCCAGCCGAACCGGCGTGCCAATTTGATCAGGTACTCGCCGACCGCCGAGTTGCCCGCCGTCTGGCCGATCCACCGGTCGCTCGTCGATGGATCTCCGTAGTTACGCAGCAGCAGCAGGGCGGTTATCGGGTTGATCCCGACCATCGCGAGCTGCACGGTGTCGATATCGTCTGGCACGACGACGATGTCGGTCGTGGCGGCGATCAAGTGGGTGGCCCAGGTGCCGTGGCGGTAGGTCGGCACAAGTAGCACGCGCGCACCGACCAGTGTCTCGTCCTCGCCTGGGCCGACGGCCAGGACCCGGCCGACGCCTTCGCCTCCGACGTCTGAGGGCGGCTGCGGGGTGATGAAGTACTGGCCGCTGACGTAGAGGAAATCCGAGGCGTTGATGGTGGCGGCCTCAACCTCGACGAGCACTTGGCCAGGACCCGGTGCGGGTGCGTCGAATTCGACGAGTTCTAGGACGTCGGCGGGCGCGCCGATCGCGGTGATCTGGAGCTTACGCATAATCTACCTTCCCGATATGTTGGGATTAATCCTGTTTGATGACGTGCAACGCGCTCAGCGGCCCGCCGAGCTGCATCAGCCGCCCGCCCTCACGCAGGCCGCCCACTAGCACGGGCGCGAACCCCAGCGCCTCGCCGAATGCGGCGAACTCGCCGTTGACCGCATCGTCGTCGCCGGCGAAAAACAACACTTGGCGGCCGTCGGGGTGCCGGGGGTCGGCCATGATGTACTCGGCAAACATGGCGTTAAAAGCCTTGATGACCGTAGCGCCCGGCAGGTGCCGGGCCACCCACTCGCTGCCGGTCTCATCACCGAGATCGACGAATCCGGAGTAGGTGGGTTCGTATTGAGCGAATTGATTGGTGGCGTCAACGACGACACGACCCGACCAGTCCGGCACCTCGCCGGCCAACTCGGGAACCTTGACAAAGGGAATGGCAAAAACCACCAGGTCGGCATCGGCCGCCTGCGCCACTGTGCCTGCGGACGCGCCCTCGCCCAGCTCGCAGACCAGTTCTTTCAATGTGTCTGGGCCGCGACTGTTGCTGAGTACGACTGGAATTCGCGCGGACCAAGCGCGTGTGGCGACGGCGCGTCCGACAGCTCCCGATCCGATGATTCCAATTCTGGCGAACAAGGTGTGCCTCATTTCGGTTCGATCGCAGCACTCACGCTAGCCCATTCTGTAACAGCCAGTCAATAACTATTGTGTACTGGATGATCAGAAACGCGTGTGCTGTGGTGCTCAGGCGGTTTACGGACGCGGTAGCAGTCCGATCGCCTGCTCGGCGACGGCGACGATCGCACGCGGCGGCATCCCGCCCTTGCGCAGCGCCTCAGCCCCCCGTAGCAGCGCCAGGATCAGCAGCGCAAATTCGTCTGGGTCGGCGTCCGGGTCGATATCTCCGTCGCGTTGGCCCACTCGGATAGCTTCGGCTATGTCGCGCTGATAGGCGTCGAGCCACTTGCGGACTCGGCGGGCGACGTCCTTGTCGGTCGCCCCCATCTCGGCGGCGCTCTTGGCCATCAGGCAGCCCCGTCCCTTGGTGTCAGCGGTCAAAATCTTCGTGACAGAACGGATGTGATCAACCAGCCGGTCACGGCCGCTTATTTTCGGATCGCGCAAATCGGCCAACACTTGGTCCCCGAGCGCGGTCGCGTAGTCATCCATCGCCCGCAGGAACAAGGTGCGCTTGTCAGTGAATGCTGCATACAGGCTGCCACGACCCAGTCCGGTCACATCGGTCAAATCATCGAGCGAGGTCCCGTTGAAGCCGTGTAGCCAGAACTGATCGCGCGCGGCCTGAACAACCTCGGCTTCGTCAAACTTTCGTGGTCGAGCCATGACAGCAGGTTACCCGACCCTTAAAACATTATTGACTGATCGAGCCAAAACTCCCTACGCTAGTTATGTACCAGTTGATCAAGAACGCGGAGCGCGAGGTGGGGTCATATGGGTCTGGGCGCGGTGTATATGGAGGCGGGCGATCCTGCCGACGTGGTCAAACTCAGCGATGTGGACGAACCCAGCGATCCGGGTCCTGGTCAAGTCGTTATCCGTGTCACCCTGTTCCCCATTCACTGGGGCGATCTGCAGGCCATTCAACTGGCTTCGCCGACCGGGCGGGTAGGCGCCGGCGTGGAGGCCACCGGTGTCGTGGAGAAAGTCGGGCCCGGCGTGCACCACGTGAAACCCGGTGCCCGGGTGAGTGTTTTCCCGCAGGCGGGCGCGTGGGCTGAGCGCGTCACCGCGGATGCGCAGTTCGTGGTGCCCGTTCCCGACTCGGTTCCCGACGAGGTCGCGGCCCAGATGCTCGTCAACCCCCTAACGGTGCTTATGTTGCGCCGCGAAGCCGAGAAGCACTTCACCACGGGTTATGACGGTGTCGTCCTCAACAACGCTGCCGGGGGCGCGGTGGGCCGACTGGTCACCGCAGGTTTCAGCAACCACCACATCGCCACGGTCAGTCTGGCCCGGAGAGCCGAGACCGCGCAGCAGCTACGCGAGCGCTTTCCCGAAGTGCCCGTGGTGGTGACCGAAGATCCCGACTGGCCGGCTGCGGCGCGTGAGCTGATCGGCGGCCGCACCGTTGGGGCAGCGCTGGATCCCATCGCTGGTGCCCTGGGCGCAGATCTTCTGGGTCTGGTGTCTCCGGGCGGCACCGTGGTGGTGTACGGACGAATGGCGGATGAGCCGATCCCCGTCCACGCCACGGCGCTACTAGACCGTGGCCTGACCCTGCGGGGCGCCACCATCGGACGTTGGGTCGCCACCGCCTCGCCGGAGCAGCGTCTCTCCGACACCAACACCGCTTGCCAAATGGCCCAAGCATTATCAAGCCAATTCGACGTGGCTGCCATCTATCCCATCGCGGAGTTGTCCGACGCCATCCGTCATGCCACCAAACCCGGCAAGATCGGCACAGTGCTGGTACGCCCCTAAACTGGTTGCGGCGCTACGGCGCAACGCCCGGGCGCCACATCTTGGCCGAGCGGTCCGTGCTGGGTTGGTCATTCCAGCCGGCACTGCGTACCACGTCGAACCATGACACCGGCGGTGTCGTCGGGTAAATCAGCTGATGCATGTGGCCGGGGAAGGTCAGAGGAGGTCCCTTGGCCGGGTTGGCCTCCACTTGGTCTGCAATGAGTTCGGTCAGCGCGAAGCCGAGGTCGTGGCGTGGCCACGATGAATGCACCCGATCGGCGAAGCCCGGCGGAAGCAGTTGTCTGTCAGCCCCGATTATGTCCGCTGCGATGCCCATTTGGGCGACGGCCTGCTCCGCGCCGAACTTATGGGCCAAACCGGCACTGGTGTGCAGCGCGATCGCCTGCCAGACAGTGGTGACCCGCGCTTCCAAGACCCCATGGTCACGCAGGAAGCGTGCGGCAGCGTCGGCGCCATCGACTTCGAACCGTTGATCGCCGTTGGCGTGCTCGGTGACCCCAAGGTCGTGCAGGATGCAGCTCAGGAATACCAGCTCGTCGTCATAGTCCACATCACGTTGCAAGCCCTTGGCCGCGGCGAGTTCGCGGCCGAACAGGTAACTACGCACGCTGTGATGCGCGACAAATGCCGGCGAGACGTCGAATACGAACTGCTTTGCCGCGCAGGCGATGTCGGAATCAGGGAAGTCAATGCGACTGTCCCGCTGGCTGAGGTTGTCGGTCATGATCAGTCGGCTCGTACTTCAGATGAGATTAATAGCGTCGAGGAACGTGGTGGCCGCGCTTTGGTCACCTTCGATCGTCACCAGTGTGCGCCACGGTAGCCGGGCGGTCGACCAGGCGAGGAAATCGCCGGTACTGGACCTGAGGGTGGCGGCAGCTTCGTCGGAGGAGCGCAGCGGATCGACGAAGATGTTGCCCGCTTGGGCTCTGATGAGTAAGTTACGGGCGCCGGGGCCGATGAGGTGCAGTGCCAGCGGCGCGGTGAGGTGGCCAGCAAGGTCGGGCTGCATCTTCGCGATCCCGCCCAGCAACCAGGAAACCGAAGGGCCTAAACATGTTTCGTCCAACGGGGGGAGCTGGCGGTTGATCGGGCCCCGCGGGGCGAGAATGTCATAACGCAGGTGCGTGGTCATGTCAAAGGTGAACATGTCTGTGATGGCGTGCAGGGGATAGGAGCCCAGATCGAACATCGGCGTTTCCACGGCGGCCATGGATGGTTCCTGCAATGGGGTGAAGACCGTGATCGCTTGCTCGAGTTGCTTTTCAACGTCGTTCAGGGTGCGGGCGGTGTCCCAGCCGCGACGCTCGGCGACCATCATGTCATTGACGGATTCGATTCCACTGTCCGGAAGATCTTCACCACCGACCGCGGCCTGCAGCAATTCCAGTAGACATCCCACGTGACTGACCACGTCGTGCACCGACCAGCCCGTCGCTGCACTGGGTGCCTGCCATTCAGCCGCATTGAGGCTTCGTGCGACTTCGATGAGGTCGCCTGCTGCCGCACGCATTCCAGAAATACCGGCCAGGCTCATAGCAGTCATCTCCTTAACTCGCGCAGTTGTGTAGCTCGTCAGATGAACGCGAACCGTCTTGCCGTGCAGGCGATATCGAAATCTAGGAGATCCATCCGACTGGCTGACTGGCTTGACATACCCCCACACTGCCGCAGAGGCGTCGGAGACGCTAGTGGCCATATCGCCAAAGATCGTTAAGATCTAGCCATGATGATTATCGGTGTGCTGGCGCTCGAGCAGGTCATGGGTTTCGAACTCATGATCCCCGGCCAGGTCTTCGGCATGGCCAACCTGGCAGCCGGGGAGCCTGGAGCCTCGGCCCCCGGCAGCGCCCCGGCGGCTCTGCCGGAATACGAGGTACGGGTGTGTGGGCAACGCCCGTCGATCAGCACGACAGCCGACTGGGGTCTGGTAGAGATTCACACTTCGTACGGGATGGACGCGTTGATCGATGCGGATCTCGTGGTCGTTCCGGGAAATCATCGGTTCCTGGAAGAGCCTGACCCACAGGCAGTTTCTGCGCTGCGCGCCGCGGCCGACCACGGTGCCCGGGTCGCATCCATGTGCGTTGGGGCCTTCACGCTGGCCGCTGCCGGGCTGCTGGACGGCAGGCGAGCCACCACCCATTGGCAGTGGGCCGGCGAGTTGGCGCGGCGGTACCCCGACATCGACGTCGACCCCGGTGTTCTGTTCATTGATGAAGGCCCCGTTCTGACATCGGCCGGAGTGGCCTCGGGCCTGGACTTGTGTTTGCATCTGATCCGCCAACATGCCGGCCCCGAGTTGGCGGGGCGCACCGCGCGGCGGGTGGTGATACCCGCATGGCGCGACGGTGGCCAGGCACAGTACATCGAGCACGCCGGGCCGGCCGCCGTCAACGATCCCCTGCAACCTACGATCGCCTGGATGGACGAGAACGCGGTCGCGGCGCTCGACCTGCCGGCCATCGCAGACCACGCGTCAGTGAGCGTTCGAACGCTCAACCGCCAATTCCGTGAGCATTTCGGCACCACCCCGTTGGGATTGCTCACCACGATGCGAGTCAATCGCGCACGACGGTTGCTGGAATCCACCGGGCTGGCAGTGGACCGCGTCGCCGAGCAATCCGGGTTCGGCTCGTATCCCTCGCTGCGGTACCACTTCCTCCGCACGGTCGGAGTGTCACCGCAGAAGTATCGACAGAGCTACGCCGCTCGGCACTAACGCCTAGCCGGCCTGCGGGTTTTCCAGCACCACGGCCACGGCCTGTCCGGAGCCGACGCATACCCCGACGGCGCCGTAGCGGGCGTTGCGTTCGCGCAATTCGGTCGCCAGCGTGAGCACGTAGCGGGTACCGGTTGCGCCGAACGGATGGCCGATGGCCACGGCACCGCCGTTGGGCGTCAGCTTGTCATCGGGAATTGTGAAGCCGCCGAGCTGATTTGGGAGTTCGCGAAGCACCCCGAGCGCCTGCGCGCTGAATGCCTCGTGTACTTCCCACACATCGATCTGCTCGGGGCTCAAGCCGGCCCGCTTAATCGCGAGGGGCAGCGCCCATGCCGGCGCCAGTCCCATGATCAATGGGTCCAGCGCGTACACCGCCGACGACACCACCCGTGCCAGCGGCTCGACACCTAACTCGGCGGCGCGCTCCCCCGACGCGAGCACGATGGCGCTGGCCCCGTCGGTCAACGGTGTGGAGTTGGCCGCCGTCATCTGTGTGGTGCCGGATTGAACAGGCAGGGCGGCCAGTTGCTCGGCGGTGGTGTCGTCGCGGATGAACTCGTCGTGTTCGACGACCCGTGCCGGTGTCTTCTTCGTGGCCGGAATCTGCACGGGCATGATCTCTTTGGCCAGCCGTCCCGAGTCGCGCGCGGCCTTGGCGTGTTGCTGCGAGCGCAACGCGAACGCGTCGATTTCCTCACGGGTCAGCCCGTAGCGGTCGGCGACGTTTTGAGCGGTCTCGATCATGCCGATATAGGCGTTGCGGGCCAACAGCTTTGGATTCGGTGGGCCGCCCGCACCGGCCCACATGGTGTCGAGCAGCAAAACCGGCCCGCGGGGTGCGAACGCCGTGTCGCCTTTCATGTAGGCCCACCCCGAGCGCGACATCGATTCCACACCACAGGCAAGGCCCACGCCGAGATCGCCGGCCTTGATCGCGTGGGCCAGATTAACCGTGGCGCTCAGTGAGGAAGCGCAGAACCGGTTGATCGTGGCGCCGGCGACGCTGTCCGGAAATCCCGCGCCGAGCGCGGCCCACCGGGCTACGTCTCCCATGCCCTCATGGGCGGGATTGACGCAGCCGGCAACGATGTCCTCGATCTGGTCGAGGCCTACACCGACGCGTTCGCAGGCGCCCTTCATCGTCATGCCGAGCAGTTCGTCAAGCCGGATGTGTGACAGCGAACCGCCGTATCGCGTAAACGGGGTACGCACGCCACCGAGAACGAATGCCTCTGTCATCATTGACTCCTAAAGTTAAAGGATCGGCGCTGATTTACTGCCCTGACTGGGACCTGCCGATCTCACGGACGATCTCGATGGCCCTGGCCAATGTCGCGAGCCGCGCGTCGAGTGTGTCTCCTGCGGGGTAGAGCCGCACGGTGGTGACACCGGCGTCGCGCCAGACCCGCAACCGTTGCCGCACCATCGTTTCGGTGCCGATCAGCGTGGTGGCCAACACCATTTCGTCGGTCACCAAGCCGGCGGCGCCGTCACGGTCACCGGCCTGCCACCGCTCGCGGACCTCGCTGGCGATGTCGGCCCAGCCTTGCCGGCTATAGGCCTGGTTGTAGAAGTTGGTCGACGCTGAACCCATGCCGCCCAGGCTGAAGGCGAGCTCTTTCTTGCGGGCGGCGACCATCTCCCGCAGCGCATCTTCGTCCGGCGCAAAGGCCACCTCGGCGCCCTGGCAAACGTCGAGGTCGGCGCGGCTACGTCCGCTGCGCGCCAAACCTTCGTCCAGGTAACCGAAGTACGCGCTACCGGCGCCTTCGGGCACGAAACTGGTGCCAAGCCAACCGTCGGCGATCTCACCGGTCAGTCGCAGCATGGCCGGGGACAGCGTCGCCAGGTAGATCGGGATCGGGTGCTCGGCACGCATCGACAGCCGCATCGGCACCGCTTCCCCACCGGGCCAGGGAATCTGAAACTCACGGCCGGAGTACGAGATCTTGCCTCCGTCAAACACCCGGCGCACGATTTCGACGGTTTCTCGCAGCCGCGCGAGCGGCCGCGCGAACGACACCCCATGCAGGCCCTCGATGACCTGTGGACCTGAAGCGCCCAGCCCGAGGAGGAACCGTCCCTCCGACAGGTTCGACAGCGTAATCGCCGCTTGCGCGATCGCGATCGGCGTTCGGGTCCCCACCTGAAAAATCCCAGACCCCAACAGCATTCGATCGGTGCACGCCGCGTAGTAGCCCAGCGCCGACGGCGCGTCGGAGCCCCACGCCTCAGCCACCCAACAAATATCAAGCCCGATCTTTTCGGCTTCTACGACGAAGTCCCGGCCGGCGCGCCAATGCGGCATGCCCGAAGCTTCGATCGTGGTCGCAGTCCGCATCAGCTTTCGGCCAGCTTCTTGATCTGTTGCAAGGTGAATCCCATGTTCTGTTCGAACTCGCGCATCCGCACGAACACGATCTTCTGCTCCTTTTCCGGCATCTGATCGATCGCGAACGACAGTCCGGAGCGCGCCGGACCCAGCTGCATCCACTGCGATAACTCCGTCCCACCGTCCTTGGGCTCGAGGCGGAACCGCCAAATCGCCGTCGGGTTCGCCGGATCCTCGACGGCCCAGGCGAACACCTTTTCGGACTCACACTCGATCACCTGCGATGTGGTCGCCCATTGCCCTAGAGCCTCATGCTTGCTGTGTCCGACGAACTTCGCGCCGACGGCGGGTTCGGTGGCACCGTCCAGCCATTCGATCGACTGCAGCTCCTGGCTCATGGTGGGCATCAGTTCGATGTCAGATACCAGCTCCCACACCCGCTGCGGTGACGCGTCGATCCACGTCTGCACCTGCACGGTCGGTTTATCCGCATAGCGCACACCCGTCCACTCCACCTTCGGTTACCTCCGTTCTCAAGTGCCGTGGTTACCGCGATGCATGATCAGGCCGCGGCCGACGACCGGCTCGGTGTCACGGGCATTGATGTCCTGGCCGCAGTGCGAACAGACCACCCGCGCGCCGACGCGGTGCCCGCACGGCTTGTGCAGCAGATCAACTGGGGGGGCCGGCAGACCGGTCCACTCGTTGCCCCATTGCATCAGGGCGACGTAGACGGGAAACAGCGCACGGCCCTTGGCGGTCAGCCGGTACTCGTTGAGGTCGCGCGTTGTGTGCTCGGCGTAGGGTCGACGTTCGAGAATGCCGTGGCCGACGAGCCAGTTGAGGCGGTCGGTGAGCACGTTACGGGCCAAACCGATGGCGCGCTGGTAGTCCTCGAACCGCCGGGCTCCGTTGAACGCCTGGCGCAGGATCACCCAGACCCAGCGTTCACCGACGATGGCCGCGGAACGAGCGACCGCGCAGTTCTCGCCAAGCAGATCGGCATGCTTCACACTGAAGAGGATAGCGCCGATTGCAGTTGCTTTTCAAAACTTGAATTACGACACGGTGAGGCCACCGTCGACCACCAGCGTGGTGCCCGTGATGTAGCCCGCGGCGGGGCTTGCGAGGAACACCAACGCCGCCGCCAGCTCGTCCGGATCCCCCGTCCGCCCGGCGGGCACGCGCTGCAGTTGGCTGTCGATGTAACCCTCGGGGAACTCATCGGTCATTTCCGATGGGAAGAAGCCGGGAGCCAGGGCGTTGACGCGAATGCCCTTGCGACCGGTCCACTGCACCGCCAGATCCCGGGTCAGACCCGTCACACCGGCCTTGCTGGCCGAATAGGCCGCCTGCGGCAGGCCGCCGCTGGTCAGCGCGATCACGCTGGCGACGTTGATGATCGAGCTGCCCGGTTTCATGACACGGCCACACGCTTGCGCCATCCAATACGAGCCGTTGAGGTTGATGTCGATTACCTCGCGGAACTGCTCGGGTGTTTCACGGGTTGCCGGCACGGCGGTGCCCTTGCCGGCGTTGTTCACCAGCACGTCGACGCGGCCGAACTCGCTCATGGCCGCGTCGACCACGGATTGTGCGTCCTCGGGACGTGCGACGTCCGCGGGCACCGTTAGGGCGCGCCGGCCCCGCTCTTCGACCAGGGCACGCGTCTGCTCGAGGCGATCGGTGCGGCGCGCGGCCAGCACGAGGTCGGCGCCCGCCTCGGCAAGCGCCTCGGCGAACGCGATACCGAGCCCGGATGAGGCCCCGGTGACGATTGCCACCTTCCCGTCGAGCCGGAAGCGGTCGAGGACCGTTGTCGTCATCTTGTTGTCCTTTCGGGAAGCAGGGTCGTCGTTCGACTCTTAGTTGCAAATTACTACTAGTGGAGTACCGTGTGAAGCCATCCAAACAGCTACCGCAGGAGGCGCGCAACGATGAGCATGAGCCGACAATGGCGCCTGGCCGCTCGCCCGGTGGGAAAGATACGCGAATCGGATTTCTCGCTCGCCGAGGTGCCGGTTCCCGAGCCGGCCGATGGGCAGTTCGTCGTCGCCGTTACCCACATCTCGCTCGATCCCGCGATGCGCGGCTGGATGAACGCCGGCCGCTCGTACATCCCGCCCGTCGAGATCGGCGAGGTCATGCGGGCTCTTACGCTTGGCCGCGTCATCGAGTCGCGCAACGATCAATTCGCGGTTGGGGACCTGGTGCAAGGCGTATTCGGTGTCACCGAGCATGCGCTGAGCGACGGTGCCGGTGTACAAAAGATCGACCCGGCCGAGGGGATTTCGCCGAGCGCTTACCTTGGCGTCCTCGGCATGACCGGCATGACGGCGTATTTCGGGCTGCTCGACGTTGGTCGCCTGCAACCGGGCGAAACCGTGCTGGTCTCCGGGGCCGCCGGCGCGGTCGGTACGGCGGTGGGGCAAATCGCAAAAGCCAAGGGTGCGCGCGTCATTGGGATCGCCGGCGGTGCCGAGAAGTGCCAACTACTCACCGATGAGCTCGGCTTCGACGCGGCGGTCGACTACAAGCACGGCGACCTCAAAGACCAGCTGCGTCGGCACACCCCCGATCGCGTCGACGTGTTCTTCGACAACATCGGCGGGGAGATCCTCAACCAGGGGTTGACCCGCCTCGCGCACGGCGCGCGGGTGGTCATTTGCGGCGCCGTCTCGCAGTACAACAACGTCGACGTAACCGGACCCAGCAACTACATCCAGCTGCTAGTCTCCCGAGCATCGATGATCGGGTTTGTGGTGTTCGACTATGCCGACCGCTATCCGCAGGCCATTGCGGAGATGTCGAGCTGGCTCTCCGATGGACGCCTGCGCAGCATCGAGGACATTGTTCGCGGCGACATCGATGCCTTTCCCAGCACGCTCGAGCGCCTGTTCACCGGCGGGAACACCGGCAAGCTGGTGCTCGAACTCCAGAAGTAAAGAGAGGTCCCGTGAAGCGCACTTACGCCGACGCCCATCCGCCGCTGCTGAACCCACGTGACATCGACTTTCTACTTTACGAATGGCTCGACGTGGAGGCACTGTGTGACCGGCCACGGTACCGCGAGCACTCGATAGAGTCCTTCGACTCGGTTCTGGATCTGGCGGCGGACATAGCGATCAAACGCTTTGCGCCGCACTTCAAGACCGCTGACACAGGAGAACCGTTCGTCAATCCTGACGGCACCGTGACCACGCTGCCCGAGATGAAAGCGGCACTCTCGGCGGTGGGTGCCGCCGGACTGGTTGCCGGCGAATTCGACCACGACATCGACGGCTACCAACTCCCGTTCGTGGTGTCGAGGGCCGCGTTCGCCTGGCTGCAAGCGGCCAACATCAGCACCGCCTCCTATCTGGGCCTGACCATCGGCAACGCCCACCTGCTGGCCGCCCACGGCAACAAGGAACAAATCGACACCTGGGTGCGGCCGATGCTCGACGGCCGCTACCTGGGAACGATGTGCCTTTCAGAGCCGCAGGCGGGGTCATCGCTGGCCAACATCACGACACAAGCGGTCCGACAGGACGACGGAACATACCGCATCGCCGGCACCAAGATGTGGATCAGCGGCGGTGATCACGAAATGTCGGACAACATCGTTCATCTCGTGCTGGCTAAGACCCCTGGCGGCCCGCCGGGCGTCAAAGGCATCTCGCTGTTCATCGTTCCGAAATATCTCGTCGATGACGGCGGACGCCCGTCGACGCGTAACTCGGTGGTGCTGGTCGGCCTCAACCATAAGATGGGTAACCGCGGAACGATCAACGCGTTGCTGAATTTTGGCGATGAGTCCATCACGCCCGATGGCGGCAACGGCGCGGTCGGCTACCTGGTCGGCCAGGAGTTCGACGGGCTGCGCCAAATGTTCCACATGATGAATGAAGCCAGGGTCGGCGTCGGAATAGCGGCCACGGCTCTGGGCTACACAGCGTATCTGCAGGCGCTCTCCTATGCCCGCACCCGGCTGCAGGGCAGACCCCCGTCACGCAGCCGTGAATCCCTCGACGAGATGCCGATCATCTCCCATCCCGACGTACGCCGAATGCTGCTGGCCCAAAAGAGCTATGTCGAGGGGGCCCTGGCGCTCGGTC